>Ga0315543_1002057_pt1 | contig 20359 bp, 14 predicted proteins | sample SalMarSW160210MG_2_FD_203098 | JGI IMG/M metagenome (GOLD analysis project Ga0315543, IMG submission 203098) | Salt marsh sediment microbial communities from the Plum Island Ecosystem LTER, Massachusetts, United States - Salt Marsh Sediment SW1601-210 ...
AAGTTATGGCAAAAATCCTTGTAGTTGATGACGATAAGATGCAATGTACCCTGGTTAAGTGGATATTGCAGAAAGAAGGTCACATAGTTTATACTGCTACTTGTGGAAATGAAGGATTCCAAATAGCAGATTCTAAAAAAATTGATTTGGTTTTTACAGATATTGCAATGCCTGAAATGGACGGGATTGAACTTATCAGGAAATTACTATCGACAAATAAGGATTTACCTGTTGTTGTAATTTCCGGTAATGATCTGGGAAAGACATATTTCCCCAATGCTTATGAATTAGGTGTTAAGGCTTGCCTCGAAAAGCCAGTTAGCAAAAGAGATATTCTTGAGTTGGTTGAGCAATTGTTGTTTGCGGTAAAAAGGGAAACACTAAAATTCCGAATATGAATCACAACTCTTAAAACTCAATAATATGACAGCACAAACTTTCAATATTAACATTGATGGATACTGGAGAGACCAAAATAAGTCAGGTATACCAAATCATTCAGGAGTCTATTTTGTATATGATGCAAGTTATGACAGCAATAAAGATACTGTTACTTTGCACAAGATAATTTACATTGGTGAAGCAGGGAAGGTTCGTGAAAGGATTTATGGGCATGAAAAGTTCGACGATTGGCTAAAACACGTTCGCTCAGGCAATGAGTTATGTTTCTCGACAGGTTATGTTGAAGCTACTTATAGAGAACGTGTTGAGGCTGCTTATATATTCGAACACAAACCGCCTGAAAATGACGAATATAAGGACAGTTTTCCATTCGACACTACGACTGTTGTTTCGTCTGGAAAAACTGTCTTAATAAACACAAAACTCACTGTATACCGGACTTAAATTCACCACTCTACCGTCAATACGAATTCCTGAAAAATAAAACCATGTTCTCCGGTTAAGATTGGGCCAATAATAATCAACGAAAAGATCAATTTGTATTTGATTATCCATTTTTCTTGAGAGTGATGGATAGGTTATTACAGACTTGAAGATAGTGCTCATTTTAAACCGGAATTGATTGGTCAGTATTACCGAAATTTCCAATATTCATAGGATAATGATAAATTACATTCAATAAGGGCTATTTTTTAAGATTTGTGGAATATAATTATATATAGTTTGAAATGTAATTAGGAAAATATCAGTTGATTAATATTAAGACACAAATGTAAATATGATATATCTCTAGGTTGGTCAACACTTTTGAAGTTCATAATAATATTAGTAGTTACGGAAATTATACTGATACTTTTTTATCAATATATTAATTAAAAAATTTAGTACTATGGCTATAAGAAGATTTAAGATTACTAGTTATTCTATGAAAATTGGCGATAAATTATCGGCCTCTTTTGGTGGAACCAACATCGAAATCAGAGGAGTAATATCCTGTATGGGTTCTGATAATCAGCGTATTGTGGCTTATTTTTTAACTGATAACAGTCCAGTACCAAATCCCACTACAACAATTGGTGGGAAATGGGGACCTGTTTTCTTACCAAAAGAACTAATGGGTAATTGGATTGACATGCTCCGGAATGAAAAGCCCATTTATGGATATATAAATACAGACCATCCTGAATGGACAAATGTTTCAACAAGCTCTGAGCCTGTTGGTGAAGAAGAAAGCTAACTTATCATATGCGAATTACAATCTCTCAAGAAATGGTCAACCAGATTTCCATTCTGTAAAAAGGGATTGAATGAGGGAAAACTTCATCACTTTACCCTACTGGACAGGTTAGATTATAGTTAAACTTATTGGTTCCTTTCTTAAATGAAGTTTCCAGTTATGCTGAGCTATCTTTTCCAGAGTAATAGAGCACCCTCAATTGATATTAAAAAATTATCCAGTCTAAACTTTTTAAAATTTAAGAAGGAGGATGAAAAATGAATGAATTATACAAAAATGTAGAGATTCATGAATCCGGGGAGGTGGTTGGTACAGGTTGGTTGCCTCCTCTCCCTGATTTACGGGATTATACTCCCGAACGACCAGAAATAACTAAGATGTCTAAATTACTTGGGATTTCTCCGAATATCAAGGCCATACCTACTCTTCCAGATAAAGTGGATCATAGAAAGTATTGTTCCCAAATCGAAAATCAAGGTGCACTCGGCTCATGTACTGCACACGCTGCAATGGGAGTTGTGGAGTATTATGAACGAAGAACCTTCGGTAAACATATCAATGGTTCTCGCTTATTTGTATATAAAACTACCCGCAATTTAATGGGTGTTACGGGAGATACAGGTGCCTGGTTGCGAACTACAATGGGTGCTTTGGCCTTATGTGGATCCCCACCCGAGAAGTACTGGGAGTATACAGATAGGAAACCAGATTTTGACAATGAACCAACGTCTTTTGTTTACTCAGTTGCCGATAATTATGAAGCGTTAAAATATTTCTGTCATGATCCTATAAGTATGAACAGGTCTCCCGAAGCTGTATTGAATTCGGTTAAATGGTATCTTGCAATTGGCATCCCCTCCATGTTTGGTTTTTTTGGTTTTTCGAGCTTTAATCATTCTGATATCCCGGGTGGAATCCCATTCCCCTGTTCCGGGGAACATGCACAATGGGGACATGCTATTGTCGCAATCGGTTATGACGACAATAAAAAAATCACCAATCTCCAGTGTGAAAAATCAACAAAAGGAGCATTATTAATAAGGAATTCTTGGGGAACAAGTTGGGGAGATAACGGATATGGATGGCTCCCCTATGACTATGTGCTTAATAAATATGCTCTCGACTTTTGGTCTCTCCTTAGAATGGATTGGGTTAATAAAATTGAACAGTTCAATTTACTTTAAGAAGATCAAAAGTATAAGGCTACTTTATAGCAAACTGTGAGCAAAATGATCACCCCGAAATAGAACTAAAGGGTTAATCGAAGAGGTGTTTTTTAAATTTAAACGCGATGATCTGAACACCGAGCAGAGTAACCATTAAATCAAAAAAACATTATAATGTATCTATTCTTTGACACAGAAACTACAGGATTACCAAGAAATTGGAGAGCACCTGTGACGGATTTAAACAATTGGCCAAGACTCGTCCAACTTGCGTATTTGTATTATGATAGCAATGGTAAAAAGATATCAGGTGGAGATTTTATTATTAAACCGGAAGGTTTTACAATTCCTCTAGATGCTTCTCGAATCCACGGAATTTCAACTGAAAGAGCCTTGAGAGAAGGACAACCAATTTCTACGGTTTTGCAGCACTTTAATTCCTTAATAGAACAAGCAAGTTACCTTATTGCACACAATATGTCCTATGATGAGAAAATTATGGGTGCAGAGTTTTTACGAAATAAAATGCAGAATCCAATTCCGTTAAAGAACAGAATTTGTACAATGGAGCAGACAACAAATTTTTGTGCAATTGAAGGACCTTACGGATATAAATGGCCAAAACTTTCAGAACTACATTATAAACTCTTCAGGACACATTTTGAAGAAGCACATAATGCAGCAGTTGATATAACTGTAACAGCAAAATGTTTTTGGGAATTAAGACGACTTGGGAAAATCTAAAAAGAAACATCAGCAGCTAACTGCAAAGACAAATCCAACTTGTCTTACGATAAAGTTAGGATGCCTACTCTGTAAAATAGGATCATGACACCAATGCAATGTTTAATTTTAATCTGTTCCAAAAAACAGGATGTCAGACACCAACTCTTATGGAACATGCTTTATCTCCATACCTATCGTATCCCGTACTAGTCATAATCCGATCCTTGAACAAGAAAATTTGGATCCTTTGAAGGGTCCACTAACTGGCAAATTGGAATTGAAGCAAATCAAAGTCGTCCTATCTTAAAAATGTGTTAAAATCATTTTACCGAACAGACAACCTCGTTCATCTGCTTCGTAATGTTAGATCTTAAAGAGTTATTCATTTTGAATTATCGACAAGGAATTGCGTCAGTGGTTTATGGGAGTGTCAACCGGTAAGATCCTTGGTAGTAACACAGTGGAAGAAAGCTGGGTTGAGCGGGGATCTGGAGGCTTATGGTTCGACCCACATTTGTTTTAGGCAGATGGAGTCTTTTCAATATTCGCTCTGATTAATGGGGATTTCTCGTGTAACTCAACGTTTTTTTCCCAAGGTTGATATTTCAATATCTTTTTTGATTTGATGTTTGATTGAAGTAACTTTATCTAATAAACCAACATTGGCATTTTATTTATATAGATGCCATAAAAAACCGTACATATTTACAAAAATAAATTCATATGGCAGTTATGCAGTAGTTGGGGCACATGCAAAACATGACAATGGATACATAGACAATGACGAGTTACTACAAACATATCGTGACACAGACCGACTTACAGACCGGACTGACTCGATCTGATCGACTGTGCAACCGGACAAAGACAGGGACAAATAACCAAAAAGAAAAAATAAAAAGCCTCCGCTTCGCATTTTTGAAAATTTCTGCCAACACACATTTGGTACATTTGCAAAGCCACACAAACCAACCTGCAACCCAAGCTTTACAAAAGAGCCAAATTTTGCCTGTATGCAAAATCGAATCATTAAACTGAAATTATGGCACTAACAATTTTAGCCACAGGAGATATTCATATAGGGAAGAAATCATCCAGTATCAAGCAGGATGTGGAAGAAAGCGCTACGAAGTACAGTTGGAATAGTATAGTCGATTACGCAATTAATAATAAAGTTGATGTATTAGTTCTCACAGGAGATATAGTGGATCAGGACAACCGCTACTTTGAGGCGATTGGACCTTTACAATCAGGCTTTGAGAAGTTAAAGCAATCAGACATTTCAGTTTATATGGTTGCAGGGAATCACGATTTTGATGTGCTACCTCAATTAATAGACTCTGAAAGATACGACAATGTTCATCTATTAGGAGCTAACGGGATATGGGGGATGAAGATATTCTCCAAGAACGGAGAAAAAATACAGTTTGTGGGTTGGTCGTTTCCTAATAGACATATCAGCGAAGATCCTCTTTTGAAATTCAATATGTCTGAAATTGATTCAAATATCACAACGATAGGTCTTGTACATGGAGATGTTGACGTTCCTGATAGTAAATATGCCCCAATAGATTTCAATAATTTTTTGGTCACTCCTGTACACGTGTGGGTTCTTGGACATATTCATAAACCACAGAGATTGAAAAAATCTGAACCGATTGTATACTACCCCGGATCACCACATGCTTTAAGCTCTAAAGAACAAGGCGTACATGGCCCAATCTTACTTACGATACAGTCCCAAGAAGATATACAGATTGAGCAGATCCCTTTATCACCAGTAAGGTACGAAAGCCTCTCGATTGATATTACCGATAAAACTGATGAAGAAAGTATCAGAGATACTGTAACCTCAAAATTGTTTGAAGATGCTCAGTCAAAAATAATGGAATTAGAAACTGTTTCCTTTTTAATATATGACGTAATACTTAAAGGTCATCATAGCAAGATTGTTGATTTGGAAATATGGGTAAGTCCAATTGTTGATGATTATGATCAGGAAATAGACAAAACAGAAACCCGGCTTTTAGTTCGAAAGATACTGATTGATGTCCAGCCGAAAGTGGAAAATATGGAAGAACTGGCTCAGGAATCATCACCAGTAGGTATTTTAGCCAGAACGATCATTGCACTTAATAAAAGGAGAGACTACCGACTTTGTGGATAAGTTGCTTGAGGAATGGAAGTTGGTTCATAATTCCATCAGACAGACGGGAACATATCAACCCTTGCGTACTACAGAAAGGTTTCAGCTTGAACGAAACCCGGAAGCAAAACAATATATCTTAAACGAATGTAATCGTATTCTCACAGAACTAATTGGGCAACAAAAGCAATGAAAAAAATTCCTTACATATTAAAAGATCTTTCCATATACAAAATGCCAGGATTCCCCAGAGGCTTGGAATCTTTGAATGATTTAGCAGCTAACATTAATATTATTGCAGGTGCAAACGCTTCCGGTAAAAGTTCAACTGCCAGTGTTATTCAGCAGCTTATATGGCACGATAACACTAAAGGATTAGAAGTTGAAGGTTCTGTTGTTCTTGACAAAGAAATATGGGAGATAAAGATTGATTCTGAAAAAACACTTGTTCAGAAAAACGGAAATGAAGATGAAATTAGCGGCCTCCCCACAGTAGAAGGACGGCACCGCTATCTATTGGCCTTACATAAATTGGTAGAAGACGAAGAAAATGACTTAGCTAAAGAAATTGCTAAACAATCTATTGGAGGATATGATTTAGATGCTGCTCAAAAACTTCTGGGCTATTTTTCGAGACCCTATAACAAGGGCGTCTCAGAATATAAAACAGTTAAGGAAGCAGAAAAAAAGTACAAGGAGGTTCGGGATCAGCAAAAAGAGCTAAAAAAAGAAGAGGGCAACCTCTCAAACCTGAAGGAAGAAAAGGAAAAGGCTCAATATGCAGCCAAGTTAAGTGAGTTCTATGATAAAGTTGCTGATTTCCTGGAGGCAAAGTTGGAATACACCCGACTTTCTTATCAAATGAAGGAGTTTCCAGATTCGATGGAAAAACTATCTGGTGAAGAATTTGAACGCGTTCAGGATTTTGAAAGTCAGATTGAAGAATGCCACCAAGCCATTGAGCAATTCCAGGATGAAATAGAAAAAAACCAAAAGAAACTTGAAAAGTTCACCATTCCAGAAGAGGGAATTAGCGATAAGACAATATCTGAAATAGAGAAAAGACTTGAGCGACTGAGTGATCTTGAACGCGATATTGGTGACTCAGATAAGCAAATTGCTAAGCTCAAATCCATAGAATCAGAGGTATTAAAAGGTCTTGACGATTCAATTGATCCGACAGAATGGAAGGACTTAAACATTAATGATGTAAGCGGTCTTGACAAGATGCTGAAGGATGCGAACCAGGTTTTAGGAGAGAAGGAAGTTCTGGATTCAGAAATCAAATTCATGGAAGAAGAAGCGCAATATTATACAAATGAAGATCAGAATTCGGAGACAATCGTTCATGCAATAAATGCGCTGGGGGAATGGTTGAAAGAGCCAACAGGTGCAAAGGGGATACCTCTCTGGTTAGTGATTTCAATTTCATTGCTGGGTGTTGCAACCTCAATTGTTACCTTTTTTGTCGGATGGCCTGGTCTTTTAGGACTTGCTTTGATTGCTGCACTTTTTCTATATACCTATTTCACAAACAACAAGAATTCAAATACACTCAATTTAAGAAAAAATGATTTCCTCAAATCCGGTCTTACACCGCCTTCTCAATGGAATACGGAAAATGTAGCTGAGCGAATTGAGGAATTGATTAAAAATTTGAGAGACATTAAAGAAGCTGAAGGAATCCGTCATAGGCTAAAAAATTGCAAAGATAACCTGGAGAAACTGCAGAAACGTCTTGATAAGATAAATGAAAAACGTGAAGAATGGGTAGAAAAGATTCAAACTGCACCCGGTTTTCCTGAAACCAACTCTAATGACTTCAGTAGTTTGTACTGGTTTTTAATACAAGTCAATAAATGGCAAGATGCTCACATCCAAAAAGAATCATTGGAAGCTCAAAAGAGAGAGATGGAAGAAGTATATAAAAATGAAATGAACAAAGTCAATGCCTTGTTTGAAAAATCAAATTTTGATGTGGTTAATGATGTAGCTGAGGGAAAAGCAACTTTCAATGAACTGAAAGAGCAGGAAACCAAACGTAAGGATCAAACTCGTTTAATTGAGCAAAAAAAAGAGCAAATCAAAGAACAAAAAAAGTTGAAGCATAGAGCTACCGAAAAACTTTCAAAAATTTATCAGTCATTAGGTATAGAGGAGAACGACAAAGAAAGTGTACGGGATTTGGTAAAGCAATTAGATGATTACCAGCAAAAATCTAAAGATCATTATGCTGCTGAACAGGCTTTTTCAAAGAAGGAAAGTCTTTTAAAAGAACATTCACTTTACAATGAATATGAAGGAGAAATCAAAGATCTGAGTGTCGATCAGGCGCAAGAATTGGCAAGTAAAAAAAAGCAAATGGCTGAGGAATTAGAAACAATTCAGGAAAAAATTACAACAATTGAAACTCGGATTCGAGATAAAAAGAAGGGACACGAATTAGAAGATGTTCTATCTGAGAAAGAAGAAGCGTTGGACCGTCTTGAACAGTTATATGAAAACAATTTGTCCTCAGCTACCGGAGACCTCATACTCAATCAATTTAAAAAAGAAACGCAAAATCAAAACCGGCCCAAAGTTTTTAAGCGGGCAAATGAAATTCTTAATAATATAACAAATGGCCGATACGAACTCTTGTTGGGTGAAAAAGTAGAGCCGAATTTCAAGGCTTATGACACAGTTCTAAAACTTGGTCAAAACTTATCTGAATTGTCTACCGGAACGCGTGTTCAATTGTTGCTTTCAGTTCGATTGGCATACGTAGAAACTGTAGAATCGTCAATTAAATTGCCGTTATTGGCAGATGAGCTATTGGCCAATAGCGATGACGAACGGGCGAAGGCTATTATTGAATCATTAATCGAAATTAGTCGGGAAGGGCGACAAATATTTTATTTTACTGCTCAGGCTGATGAGGTTAGCAAGTGGCTGGCTTATTTGAAGGAACAAAAAGACCTTGAACATAAAATAGTCGAACTATGTGGCGGCTCAAATGAATCCTACAATTACAGGGAGTTTAAACCTGACCTGAGTAGCTTTACCTTAACTCAACAAATCCCTCCGCCAAATGGAAAAGATCATAAGGAATATGGAGAGATAATCCGCAGACAGCCATTTAACGTATTGACACAAAATTGCAGTGAACTTTCACTTTGGTACTTAATTGAAGATCTTGATTTATTGTATGCCTGCCTTAAAAGAGGAATAAAAAATTGGGGGCAATTAGAAAGTTATAACAGGATTAATGGCCAGATTCAAAATTTTGATGAAGAAATTTTTGATCAGATAAATAATAAGGTTGAGCTTTTAAAAAGATTTCAAGAATTATATCGAAAGGGACGATCTCGTCCAATAGATAGAGATGTTTTAGAAAATTCAGGTGCTATTACTGGTGCTTTTATTGATAAAATTGTGGAGAAATTGAATGAATTAAATGGTGAGCCGAAACAACTTCTTCAAGCATTGAGGGATGGCGATATACCCCGGTTTAGAACGGACAATGCTGATCTACTTGAGCAGTATTTAATGACAGAAGGATACATTTATGATCAAGAGGCTTTGGAAACAGATGAAATAATTATAAATCTGCATGCCTTCATTTCCAATTCAGAAATGGAAATAGAGGAAGTAGAGAATTTTATTAATAGAATCTTGAGGAGCGGTGATGTTACAGAGCAGGATATATCTTAGGCTTGGTTTACCTATCATGCCAAACATTGCTGGCACACACATTGGCTGGCCGGTCAAAGCCACCCACAAGCCAAAGCCAGCCAAAGAATGCGCCTGCCCAGCCCGGAAGAAGAAATTTTCAAAAATACCCCACGCACGACTGAAAAGAAGGACAAAGACAAATAGCACGAACAGACAAATATAGACTTCTTAACCGGTTGATGCTGTGGACAGAAAAATAAAAAGAATAAAATGCACGACGCCCTAACAATGTATAAACGTAATGCGGGGTGAAATGCTAAAAATGAAAGAATTACTTTTTATCAAACATAGGTGTAAACTAAAAGTGATTTGTTTTAAAACCCGCACTACGCTTATACTGAACCGTTAAAAAGAATTGTTTCTTTCTCTAAAGCTCCTGGAAAAAGTTAGTTAAACAAAGTTATCCATGTCAGGTTTACAGGAGCTTTTTTTATGCGGTCCGTTCGCAACCGCAATTGAACATCCGTCTCACTCTTTCTTACCTAATCGTAAAGCGAGAATTAGTATGCAGGTAGGATCAAAAAAATAAATCCAGTTAAGAGAATAAATATCTTTAGAAACTAAAACAATTTTTCAACTCATTATCGAAAATGTTAAATAAAATTTTCTTATTTTTATATAAATAAAAATGAAGTTTGCGTCAGTTTTGGCGATTTTGCGTCAGTTATTTAACATAATATATTGCATATAATACTACTTATCAATGCATTACATATTTAACATAATATGAAAAATTCCAATCCCATCTTCCACCCAAACTTAAAAGGCTGCCACATTTGTGGTGGCCTTTATTTTTGTAAGGGCCGTCAAAAGCTTGCTTTTGTAAGGTCATTATAAATAAAGGCCAGGCTGCCGAAGGCAGCAGCCTTTTAAGTTTGAGTATCTCCTAAAAGGGTCCGCGAGTCCGCCAGCTGGCGGACGAGCAATCCCATCTTCCACCCACTGTTTAATACCGGGTTCTGAAAGGAAGCCGGTTTTCTTTTTGCAGCCATTGGCTGCTTGCAGACATAAGGCTATAAAAGAAAAGAGGCTTGATGACGAGGTCATCAACCGGTTTTAAACAGTGGTGATTCCCCCTTCAGGGATCATGAATCCACCAGTTGGCGGATGAATAATCCCATCTTCCACCCAAATCGACCTTATCTATCTGATAATCAGATAGGTAATTTTGAAAAGTGGCGCAAAACACCCTACTTTTACAAGCTTTGCGTCAGTTTAAGATTGGTAGCCTTGGAGTACTTAACATATCAAACATTACAGGCGAGATAAAGGTCCACCACTACATAATTAACAACTCAACAATAACCTTAATTATCAGTGATTCTGAAGTTGAATATAAATTTTGGATTAATCAAGATATTTTGCGGTTGAGATATGTTGTAGGGGAAACAAATACTTGTAATTATTACTTTGAACGAATAAAATAATCCCAATTTTGAATAATAGAACGTGCTACAACAAAAAGCTAAACCACATCCGCCAGTTGGCGGACGCAGTTTAGCTGTAACGTTCAGTGCCATTCTGCTACTAAGCAACTTTTATTAAAGTAAATACATCCTACTAGATGAAACATGAAACGCTTAATTCTCATAACAGTATTAATCGTCCTGATTTCTGGTTGCGAGAAATTCTTATCACCTCCAGGTAAGTCACTCGATTTTTATATAATCAAGGACTTTGAAAGAATAGGAACTACTTACAAGATTGATAACAGTTCAGTAAAACTTAGTGACTCAATTATCATTAGCTACGATGAAATAATTTCATACAATTCTAAAACTTATACATTTACAGTTACTGGGCCTTGTGCTGACAGGCTAACTGACTTTGAAAATAATCATATCCATGGGATGCCTTTTGCTGTTACCATTGACAAGGAAATTATTTATACAGGATATTTTTGGTGTGGTTTCTCCTCAGCAATGGTTGACTGGATTACTATCGATCCTTTGAATTACTCTGGCACCAATATTTTGAAAGTACGTCTAGGGTATCCCGGAATAGTCATTGGTGATTATATACCTGATGATCGAAATGATAAGCGAATCCTGAAAACTTTAAGAAGGGATAATAAACTTATAGATTAAAGACTCCTGTGCTCGACCTGCAAATTCCGGTGTTACTGAGCACCCATTACCGGTTTATTGTGAGCAGTTCGTTTATAGTAAATTGTATCTACCGTTCTGCATTGATAATGTGATAGATATGTTCCGGTTACAGGTGTTCACCTTGGTCCGGAATGGGGTGCTCAATTTACCCCGGTTTGAGGTGCTCACTTGCACCGGTTTTTCCACTAAACTAGCTTAATTATTCCGTTCTAATATAATTACATAGCTCAACATGAATAGTTATCTTTATTGAGGAAGGGTAGCTCAGTTTTAACCGGAAAAGGCGGCTCACTTTGACTTGAATTTCAACTTATTCCACGCATACCACCAATTTCTTTCGTTTTTCTGATTGTCCAAATAAAACTCCCCCAAACAATTCAAAATACCTACCTCCCCTGCAATTGAAAACAAATAAAGGGACATTATTTCGTATCAAGTAAAATACCTGTCCACATTTTGATGTACCGGAAATCCTGGAAAAAGGAGCTGTAGCTGAAGGATATATAGGATTATTTTAGTAATCTTAAGTCGGGATCTTTCTTTAGAACTGACATAATATAATAATTTAACCATCCAGGAGGGGAATTAAAGCTCACTTTACTTGACTTTCACCTGTTGTGAGTTGTACCTTTATATATACAATCCGGGACACTTAACCTTCGTGTCAAGAAGAAATCATTGAAAATGATATTTTGTTAACTAACTTTATATAAAATGAATTAGACTCACTATCATATGAAAAAAGTTTCATTCATTATTCTCCTTGTATCCATTTTATTAGTTACTAAATCACAAAATCTCGATTGGTCCTGGACTATAGTATCTGAAGGATCAGGAGAAGCTTATGCCACCAATATATGTATTGATTCAGATAAGAATGTGTTTGTATTGGGATTATTTGAAGGTGAATTGATTTTGGCTACTGATACTTTTACATCGGCTGTAGGGGATGATATTTTTCTCGCCAAATTTGATTCTTCAGGTCATTACCATTGGGCGACTACTATAAACAGCTCCCATTTTAAAGATAGAGGAGACTTGACTGTTGATTCTCAGGGTAATGTTTATATTACATTTTCATTTTCGAACTCTATTACAATAAATGATATTACACTGAATTCCGATAAGATAAAAGAGGGGTTTTATGCTAAATATAACTCATCAGGTAAATTGTTATGGGTTAAGAAAATTCATTCTGGAAGGACTTTAACAGATGTAAAATTGAAATCAGATAGGAATAATAACATTTACATTGGAGGTAATTTCACACAATCTGTTACGATTGGAGAGGTCAGTGTTTCAACACTTGGAGATGAGTATACCCAAATGATGTTTTATTCTAAACTTGACAGTGCAGGCAATTGTCTATGGTTAAAAAGAGCTCTTATGACACCAGGATGGGATGCGTTCGGATTTAAAGACATGGATGTTGGTCCCCAGGGAAACGGATATGTTTCCGGAACATTAATGACAACTTCGGATTTTGGTGATGGTGTAATATTGGAATGTCCCGGAGAGGTACCTTTTATAGTAAAGTATGATTCTTCAGGAAAATGTTTATGGGGGTTCACAGCTGCTAGTACTTTAGATAAATCAGGATTTTTCCAGGGATTTGGTGAAACATTTGATATATGTGCAACAGATTCAGGAAAACTATATATAACCGGTATGTACGTTGGTGGAATAATATTCGATGATGATACCTTATGGACATTTTACGAAAAAATGGAAGAAATTTTTCTTGCAGAATTGGACACTACTGGGAATTACTTACAATCAGTTTCTTTTGGAAGTTTAGGGGATGGTGGTGATTTTGGTTTGGGCATTGAGTTTGGAGGTACGGGTGAAGGATACTTGTTAGGTTTATATGGAGATACATTAATTATGAACCAGGATACACTAATTGCAATTGAGGATACAACCTCCACTTGTGTATCATCAAATGTTTTTATTTCAAGTTTAGATGAAAATTTAAATCCAATATGGGCTAAATCGGCAGGTCTTCAAGGTGACAGGCAATTTGGTGAAATTGTATTAGGATTTGAAAATGATATTTTTCTTGCTGGTTATAAAACCACTGTCGTATCGAAAAAAGGGGTATCAGCGATTCAGAAAAAAATATTTGTTGGGATGAAAGGCTCTGGAATAACTCCTTCGATCCCTCTTTTTTCATGGTCAGAATTAAAGCCGCCTCTTTATATAGCTAATATTACATGTCCCGGGGGCTCTGATGGTGTGATAACGTATTATATAAATGAAGGGACCTATCCACCGTATAATTACTGGTTAATTAGACTGTCAGAGGACACTATTGCTTCAGGTGTTACGGGGAATAATGTTTGTCCTTATGAATATATCGATTCTTTATCACAGGGAATATATGAGTTTAAAATCCAGGATAGCCAGGGCAATATTTTATCTCGATTTGTATCTGTAATTGAACCACCTCCCATAATAACTGGTAGTATCTCCGGACCACTAGATGTTTTAGAATCATCCACAGATTTGTATACCGTAAATCCACCGTCAGGTTTCTATTTTGAATGGAATGTTAACGGGGGAACTATTATTGAAGGCCAGGGAACAGATTCAGTTACTATTCAGTGGGGAGCAGTTGGATCAGGTATAATTTCAGTCCTAAAAATCGATCAATCTGGATGTACGGGAGACACAGCTACTCTTGAAGTTTCAATAGGTTCAACAGATATAACAGATGCATCTACACAAGTTTTACAAATTTACCCTAATCCGTTTTATGATGAACTGATAATTAACTTGCCTAATAGCTTTAAATATTATGAAGTTAAAATCACTGATATAACAGGTAGAGTCCAATTCTTAAAACATTATTCAATTGAACCAAGAATCAAAATACCAACCAACACTCTTAAACAAGGGATTTATATTTTAAAATTAACCGGTTCAGAAATCCATCAACAATTAATTATTAAGCAATAAGCATGTGGTTATATCATAGGTATTGCAATTACTTATCCGAGCATTAAATTTCTAATGATTGTAAGTATTCAAAACAATACGGACTAAATGGGTTGCATATTAAGAGACTGTGTTGTGAAAAATCATCCGTTTGTTTGAATATTATATTTAACAATCTAACAGGCCTATCTCTCATTAAGTTTTGTCCAAACAAAGGGACGGTTATTTAATCGAATTTATGAAAATATTATTTCGGAATCCTCCTGTCAAAGCTAATAGAACAATATTAACTGACTAAATACAAAATCAAAGGAGTATTTCGGTGGGAATTTTGTCACTTCATAATATCCTTAACGCAACCACAGAATCGCACATAAATAATCAAATAAAGAATGGACTTTCCAACAGGATTAACACATACTAAATTCATCAAAAGATAATAGGTTTAGGCAACTAAAGCTAAATTACATGATCCCATCAAAACCAATTGTTCATTGTTGCACTGTGGACATTCTTCGGAATGCAGTCCTTCTAATACATCAAATGAGAATAATATATTTTTCATGATTTGTAATTTCTATCTTGATGTCTTATTCTTTTTTAATTCCGGTTAATTCTCTCGGAATTTCACCTATAAATCACCAGGTCAGGTTTATTTTATACAATTTATCGCGATATATTGCTATATATTGTCATATGAAATAAATGTATCCTAATAATAAGTCGATATAAAGTAATCCATTTGATTTTATCCCAATATATCGCGATAAATCAGTGTCAAAATCAAGCTGAATTTCGCATTATTCCTCAAATACGGACAAATTCCAAGCGAGGAATTAATAGATTCTTAAATTCATAATTCCATATCTTCAAGTAGATTTCACTCTCTGAGTGGGCTTAGGAGGAAACATTTTAACCAGGATTATTGTACAACCAATTAGTGCAATCCCAAATAGCGTTTCCTGCCAGGGGAAAGACTTCATTATTCTGTTGAGGATTCCACCGCCTGAATTCTTTAATGACTCTTTTACAATAGATTCAGCTTCCAGGTTCATGTCCGGAGCGGATGAAATAGGGTCAAAACCAGGAGTAATTTGAATGTTAGGTTTCCCCAGTTTATACAATTCGTAGGCTTTCATATCAGTAATTTTTCAATTTTAAATCTTTCATTTTTAAAGGTCAATCGATACTCGTATATTCTAATAACAGATGTTTTAGTATCAAAATCCATATCTTCAACTTTTGTGTAGTAGTTAGCATCAAATCCATGCGATTCCAGAGTTTCAATAGATACATTTACTAATCCCTTTTTGTAAAACTCTGTGACAATTTTATAATTATGATGAAGTTTCCGGTTAATTTCATTTTTCTCTTTTTGATCTTTAGCATTTCGTCTATTTCGAAAGTCCCAACCACACTTCGGGCAGCAGAAAATCGCATCGGATCGTCTGGATTCAGGGATTGGATTACCACAATTTTTACAAGTGCTTTGTCCCATGATTTTTCTACTTTACGAGATTGAATTTTTTTATAATAGCATACCTGTTCGGTTTTAGAATCTTCTTTGGTGTCTTCTGCTTGGGTTTGTAATTCAGTAACTCTTCGACCCTACAACCAAAAAATTCAGCCAGGATAATCAACTCTTCAACTGGGATCGATACATCATCATCAACCTTAGCACTTAAATACCTTTGGAAGGATGCCTGTGAAATCTCCAGCATTTCAGGCAGGATATCCACTGCGCCCATGTATTCCCGGTAAGGCAATGATTCCAGTTTGTTTTTTATCCGATATTTCAATTCCAGGTTTCCCACGAAAAATTTTTTATAATCAAAAAAATACCTGATATTGTATCTATAATTCAGGTCAAAGGTAATATATTTACACTATTATGTCAAGTTTTTTACCCTTTTATTATGAAAATAGGAAAACGCATTAAGAATATCGCCCGGTCAAAGGGATTTACTGCCCAACAACTGGGCGATAAAGTCGGTAGAACACGCCAGTCCATCCAGGATATGTACAGCGGAAGGATCAAAGTAAGTCTGAATCAGTTAAAGGACGTTGCTAGTGCACTCGGAGTACCGTTAGCCCTTCTGATGGTTGATTCGGAAGATGAACTGTATGATATGATCCCTTTCATTATTCCCATGAAGGAGATTCATAAATTGATGGAAAACATCCATGAGATGGCCAAGAAAGGAAGTGCTCTGGTCAATCTTTCCATCACAGAGTCAACGGAAGGGATGTTCCTATTTGACTATGAGTTTCGACCCCTAGAGAGTAAGTTGAGTGAAGAAGAGATAGAAAAATTTCAAAACCGGCTGAATGTCAGCTTTAAGATCACTCCTCCCCTGTTCCCCAAAGAGTAACATAATGGCAAGGAAAAGTCCGTTTTGCGTCACTGGAATGCGTCAGGTAAAAAAGTGTATAAAGATTCCGGGGGGGATGTATGGTGGGAAGTTTAGAAGAATGGAAGGCGTCGGGTGTGTAAAAGCGCTTGATAACCCGTCTTAAATTCGTATCTTGTTTCATAAAGGTATGTACAGATGACACTCTTACCAGAACCATGATTTATTCAGATCCATTTTGACAGACAGAAAAGAAAATAGCGACCGGGAATTAATCCAAAGCTTAAGGGATGGAGATCTTAAATCCTTCGATCGCCTGTTTATGAAATACAGTGAAAAGATCTTTCTCTTTGCCATGGGTTATTTGAAGAACCAGCAGGATGCTGAAGAACTAGTTCAGGACGTGTTTATTAAGGTGTGGGATAAACGCTTTGAACTAAAAGAGGAGCTCTCCTTTAAATCCTACCTGTTCACGATTGCCTACCATGCCATTATCGATTGCTTCAGGAAATGGGCAAAAGAAGAAGATTGCCTGAAACATTTCCAGGGGACCATGCCCTTATCAGAAAATGAAACCGGTGAGGAGGTTGAATATTCCGACCTGGAAAGGCTCGCCCAGGAGTCGATCGAAAAGTTGCCTCCAAAAAGTAAACTTGTTTACACGTTGAGCCGTGAAAAAGGATTATCAAACAAGGAGATCGCAGAACGCCTGAATGTGTCCATTAAAACGGTTGAGTACCATATAACTCAATCGGTTAAATTCCTAAAAAAGCATTTGGGGAAGGAGTTTTTACCATCCCTTCTGTTCTTCTACCTGTTCCTTATGTAATCCATACACTGCTACATTTTTTGATCTCGGGCAAACAACTTGATCATGGATAACGATCCCACCAGGCTCTTCCGCGTGAATCACTGATGGACATTTTGATGGGACACTTATATAGAAAACAATTGATCTCAGCTTCTTAGGAAGCTTGTTTTACACATTAATAATAGCCGCTATACAATTTTTACATTACATTGTTAGGGTAATCTTCATTTTCACCGTATAACAAGAAACAGTAAAATTTATTTTAAGAAACAAGGATCACACCTCCTTAATTAAAGTATAGATGAAAAGTAAGAAAATCAGCTTTGAAATCCTGGACAGGTTTTTTCATAACAAATATTCCGAGGAGGAAGTACGATTGATAATAACCTGGTTTCGTGATCCGGCAAACCATGATGAAATAGAAAATTGCACCAAAAAGCATTGGGAAGAAGTAATAGAATCAGGCAAAAGAACTACCATCGATTATGAACGCCTGCTGGACAAAGTGCATCACCGGCTTAACTTAAAAGGGAATGACACCCTTTTGGCCGATGGCATTGAGAGGAAGAAACCGGATTCGTTTCTTCTTAAACTATATCAAAATTATTCAAAAGTTGCAGCGGTTATTCTGATCCCACTCCTCCTGATAAGCCTCTGGTATTTTCTTCATGCTGACAGAAAACTTCCTGAAAGAGAAAAAGTCATCTATTCCGAGATATTTACTCCTTATGGTTCAAAAACAAAGCTGGACCTTCCCGACGGATCCACGGTTTGGCTGAACGATGGAAGTACATTGAAATTTCCACAACAATTCACCGCAAAAACACGAACGGTTTACCTGACCGGTGAAGCCTATTTTAATATCCAGAAGGATTATAAGAAACCTTTTGTTGTTTGCACACATGAAATAAATATCAGAGTGCTGGGGACCAAGTTCAATGTAATGGCATATTCAGATGAAAGTACTGTTGAAACAACCGTTGAAACCGGTAAAGTCTTAATCGAAAAGGCCACAGTGCAAGGGGAAGTAACAGCAATTACAGAGATAGGCCCAAACCAGCGATCCGTGTTCAATATAAGCAGCGGGGAAATATTTACTGACAAAGTCAATACTGAAGAATTTACTTCCTGGAAAGATGGAAAATTAATTCTTCGGAATGATCCCATGACTGAAACAGTTCAAAAATTAGAACGATGGTATAACGTGGATATTGAACTGATCGATCCTGAACTGGATCATTATACTTACTCAGCAACAATTATTGACGAATCAATAACAACACTGCTGGATTATTTTAAGATCATCACACCAATTGACTATACTATTCTAAAAAGGGAAAAAAGAACAGATGGCTCATTGGGCAAACAAAAAATAGAAATCAAGATCAACCCGGATTTTAAGAAAAATCAGTAACAGAAAATTATAACATTCAACTAAATAACAAAATCTTCTATTAAAACCTTAAAAGTTATTTGCCCATGAAAAAAACAAAATAAAAAAAACAGGAAAGTGCAGCCACACTTTCCTGTAAAATTAGCAGTCTAACATTCTTCGTTGGCTTCTTGATCATAAAGAAATCCAAATAAGTTAAACCACTAACATATCAAATTTATGAAAAAAATATGCTTTTATCCAGGCATAATAAAAAATAAATATTATGCTTCAAAAACATTCCGTATAATGAGACTAACTGTATTTCTTATTCTAATCAGTGTTTCACAAGTTTTCGGGGGTAAATCTTATTCGCAGATAACAGAATTGTCTTTAAACCTGAAAAATGTCACAGTCCAGCAGGTTCTTGATGAGATTGAAGAACAGAGTGAATTTTATTTTCTATACAGCAGTAAGCTGATCGATGTTACAAGAAAAGTAGATGTTGATGTAGAGAACCGTAAAATAGATGAAATCCTGGACCAAGTTTTTACCGGGACAGGGGTGAATTATGCAGTAATGGACAGACAGATCCTGCTGTCATCCTTAGAAATAAATCCTCCAGCCAGTCAATTAATTGTTAACGGTAAAGTGACAGGAACTGATGGTGTTGGATTACCTGGTGTCAATATCTCTATAAAAGGAACATCTACAGGTACAATTACTGATATAGAGGGTAATTACACTATCCAGGTTGATAACGCAGAGATAATCCTGGTCTTTTCTTATGTCGGATATTTAACCCAGGAGATCCGGGTTGGCACACAACAGACTATTGATGTACAATTAGTTGTCGATATTACAGGTCTTGATGAAATCGTTGTTATTGGATATGGAACACAGAAAAAGGTAAACCTAACCGGTGCTGTGTCTGATGTAGATTTTGTAGACCTTGCCAATAAGCCCGGTTCAAACCTTTTGCAATCACTGCAAGGTGAGGTAGCAGGTATTTTCGTTACTTCTCCTGGTGGACAACCTGGTGTAGATAGGGGTAATATACGAATAAGGGGTATTGGAACCTTTGATAATCCTGATCCATTGGTTATTATAGATGGAATAACTGTCGATCTAACAGATCTGTCAGCATTGAATCCAAATGATGTAAAAAGCATCAGTGTATTAAAGGATGCCGCTTCAGCAGCAATATATGGTTCCCGGGCAGCCAACGGAGTTATTCTGGTTACTACAAAAGAAGGGAAGAAAGGAACAACCTCCATTCGTTATGACGGGTATTTCGGTTCGCAGCAAGCTACAATCCTTCCAAATCTATTAAATGCGGAAGATTATGCCATGCTTGCTAATGAAGCAAGAATCAATAGCGGCAATGCT
>Ga0315543_1002059_pt1 | contig 20345 bp, 10 predicted proteins | sample SalMarSW160210MG_2_FD_203098 | JGI IMG/M metagenome (GOLD analysis project Ga0315543, IMG submission 203098) | Salt marsh sediment microbial communities from the Plum Island Ecosystem LTER, Massachusetts, United States - Salt Marsh Sediment SW1601-210 ...
TGGGAAACATACGCTTTACAGATTATCGACAAGCCTTATGAAAACATTGATTCTGCTTTGGTTATTTTCGGCAGCGACCGAAGGGCAACTGCCTATGGCGTCTTTGAACTGTCCAAACAAATCGGCGTTTCACCGTGGTATTGGTGGGCGGATGTGCCGATTCAGAAGAAAACCAATCTTGTTATCAAAAAGGGGTTTTACACAGATGGGCCGCCTTCGGTGAAGTATCGAGGTATCTTTATTAACGATGAAGACTGGGGTCTAAAGCCGTGGGCATCCAAAACTTTCGACCCCCAGTTAGGCGATATAGGCCCTAAAACTTACAGGAAAGTTTTTGAACTTTTGCTGAGACTAAAGGCAAACCATTGCTGGCCTGCGATGCACGAATGCACCAAGCCGTTTAACTACTACGCAGACAACAAGCAGGTAGCGGATGATTACGCTATTGTTATGGGCTCAGCGCACTGCGAGCCGCTTCTGTTTAATAACGCTACCGAATGGGACACCAGCACGATGGGCGACTGGCGGTATGACATCAATAAAGAGAACGTCTATAAGGTATTAGACAAGCGTGTTTCAGAAAACGGTAAATTTGAGAACGTATATACCGTTGGTATGCGCGGGCTGCACGACCGACAGATGCGGGGCAATTTGAAATTGGAGGAGCGCATCGCCCTGCTTCAGCAGGTTTTCACAGACCAGCGGGAAATTCTAACAAAACACATAGATAAAAAAATTACGGAAATTCCTCAGGTTTTTATTCCATATAAAGAGGTAATGACGCTTTACAACAACGGCCTGAAGGTCCCCCAAGATGTTACCTTAATGTGGGTAGATGATAATTTTGGGTATATTCGCCGCCTGAGCGACCCACTTGAAATTAAACGGCCAGGCGGTGGAGGGGTATATTATCATCTCAGTTATCTGGGACCGCCTCATGAGTATTTATGGTTATATTCCACGGCCCCGGCTTTGGTTTGGGAAGAGATGACAAAGGCCTACAATTTTAACGCTCGGCAGGTCTGGATAGCCAATATCGGGGATATCAAGCCCGGCGAATATGGTATGAGCTTCTTTCTCGACCTGGCTTGGGATATTAATGTAGTTGACCACTCCAACATATCATCACACCTCTCAAAATGGCTGGCAGCTATTTTCGGCCGGGAAAATTCGGATGAGCTGACAGCCATTATGAAAGAATTTTACGCTCTGTCCTTCGAGAGAAAACCGGAATTTATGAGCTTCGGTGCCGAATTCAGCTTTTATGACTGGATGGCATTATGGGAGGACACCGAGTACAGCTTTGTCAATTACCGGGAGGCCCAAAGACGGCTCGAGCGATTTGAAGCCATCAGCGATAAGGCTGTCAAACTCTATGAAAAAATGCCCGACAACTTAAAACCCGCTTATTTCGAACTGGTTTATTACCCCGTCGTAGCATCCAATTATATGAATCATAAAATATTGCTGGCGCAGAAAAACAGATGGTATGCCCGGCAGCAGAGAAACTGTACGAACGAAATTGCCCGGCAGGTGAAAGACTACTACAATCGCATCCAGGCCGTTACAGAACAATATAATCAGCTGCTGGATGGAAAATGGAAATATATGATGTCTGTCGAGCAGAAGAAAATGGCCGTTTACTATCGTATGCCGCCGCTACGAACCATCGAAGTTGCGAAAAAAGCCGAAATGGGTCTTTTTGTAGAAGGCTGCACACCGAACAAAGGAACTGATTATACTTATGTGCTGCCCTGCTTTAACCCTATCTACGATGAGGAGTACTTCATCGAAATTTTTAATAAGGGCAAAACGCCCTTCAAATGGAAAGCTTCTCCAACAGCCAAATGGATAAAACTGAGCAAATCCAAAGGAAAAATCGATACACAGGAGCGTATTTTTGTAAGCATTGACTGGTCTGCTGTCCCAAAACAGGAGGTGCTGAAAGGCGCAATCAATATTCAGGGAGCAGGCAGCAAACAAAAGGTTTATGTAAACTGCTTTAATCCTGCTGCGCCCGCCAAAGACAAATTAAAAGGCTTGTTTGCAGAAAATGACGGCATCATTTCCATCTCAGCGGAAAATTTCAGCCGGAAAGTGGAATCAGGCGGTATTTCCTGGAATGTTATCGACGGCCTGGGGCTGACCGGAAAGTCGGTTATGATGCTGCCGCTGGTGGTTGACCCAATATACAATTTTGACCCGAACACGCCGCGTCTTGAATACGACATTTATACATATAACTGCGGCATAGCCGAGATTCATTCCTTTGTCCTGCCGGTCTTTCCAATCAACAGCTTCAGGAACGCCCAGTATGCTGTTTCCATCGATGATGAGCGGCCGCAAAGCATAGATATCGGCGTGCCTGAGTACAGCGCCCAGTGGAAGGAAAACGTAAGGCGAAACGCCTCAAAAAATATCACCCGGCATTACATAGACAAACCCGGAAAACACACTCTAAAACTCTGGATGGCTGACAGTGGTATGGTATTCGATAAAATTATTATCGATTTAGGCGGATTAAAAATGTCATATATTGGTCCACAAGAAACTCGCATTCGGTGATAATATCAATTATAATAAGCAAAGGTAACCAGTCGGTTATTATTCAAAAATAACAATCAATTTTGAATAAGGAGTATAATTTATGAAGGCCAAGTCAGGAATCTTACTTCCGGTTGTAATCACACTTACCGCTCCTGTCTGTTTTGCTCAGGATGATATTGCTGCAAAGCTGGAGCCTGCCGCCATAAACGCCCGTATAGCGGAAATCCGAATGGGTGATATCATAGTAAAGACCAAGCCGGGCGCTGATGTTAATGTCCAGCAGGTGCGTCACGAATTTTTATTCGGCACCGCGATTACAAACCACCTCGCGGAAAATGACACAAATCCTATGTCTCCAAAAGACAGAAAGGAGTTTTTGAAAGTCCTTTCCGAGAATTTCAACTACGCAGTGCATGAAAACGCCTTGAAATGGTACGACTGCGAAAAACAACGGAATGTCATAGACTACAGTGTCGCGGACAGAATATGGGAAATGTGCCGGGATTTAAATATCCCGATGCGCGGCCACTGCATATTCTGGGAGAAAGACAAATACATTATGCAATGGTTAAACCAGCTCAATAACGATGAGCTTCGCGCAGCGGTTCATCGTCGTGCCGTCGGTGTCACAGAACATTTCAAAGGCCGCATCACAGAGTTTGACCTGAACAATGAAATGGTTAACGGTAATTTCTTCCGTCGCCGCCTCGGCTACGGTATCGTCAATGAAATGGCCCATATGGCCAAAGCGGGAAATCCGGATGTTATTCTCTACGTAAACGATTACGGCATACTTGTTGAAGGCGGTTTCAATACCGACTCTTATATAACTCAAATCGAAAACTTTCTGGCAACCGGCGTTCCCATCGGCGGAATCGGCTGCCAGGGACATTTCTTCTCCTCCCGCCAAACAGACTCTTCCGGAAGAGCCGCTACCAGTCCCGAGCGCGTTCAGAAAACTCTTGACAGGCTCGCAAAATTCAATCTGCCGATTAAAATCACCGAATGTCTTTTTGCCGCTGATGACGACAAAGGCAGGGCCGAGGAACTTAGAAAGTATTTCCCGATTTTATTCGCATACCCCAAAATTGAAGCGATTTTGATGTGGGGCTTCTGGGAGGTCGGCCACTGGATGCCGCACTGTGCTATGTGGAAGGCAGACTGGACGCCGACAGAGCAAGCATTAGCTTACAGAGATCTTGTTTATAACAAATGGTGGACTAAAACGGACGGCAAAGCCGGCGATGACGGCACATTTAAAACACGTGGATTCTACGGCGATTATATAATCACCTCGAATGGAAAAACCAAAAAAGTAACCCTAAGCAAAAAAGATAAATCGATACAGGTAAACTCTGAATGAAACTTTCTTCAACATTAACGATTGCTTTTTTACTTCTCAACTGCACCGGTATTGTTTGCGCAGCCGATAACCTGAAGCTCAATGACCTTGATTACTTCGAGACACGCGGGCTCAATATCCTGGTTTTCAGTAATTGGTATGATGTTAACTTCTTCGATGATTCCAAACTGAGCGGAATTGAAATCATCCATCACGAAGTCAGAACCGCAACCAACGGCGACGTGAGACTTCAGCCCACTCCCGGCCAGTGGGACCCTATTCCTAAATTTGTCCGGCGACAAGTAAATAAAAAAGAAAACAGTATTGAAGCATTTCTGGCCTATCCTGATTATGACTTTAATTACACGATAAAAGCTCAGGCGCAGGACGGCGGAATACTTCTAAGCGTCAATCTCAATAAACCCCTTCCGCAGGAACTGGCAGGCAAGGCCGGTTTTAATCTTGAATTTCTACCTGCTGCATATTTTGAAAAAACATATTTAATGGACAATAGCAGCGGTGTATTTCCGTTATATCCTTCCGGCCCGATGACGGTGGAAAAATCCGGTACTGTAGAACCAAAGCCAATTGCGGCAGGCAAAAGGCTTGTTCTTGCTCCTGAAGATGCTGCCAGACGGGTTATTATTAAAGCCAAAACCGGCAAGCTTTTGTTGTTTGACGGCCGCAACCAAGCTCAAAACGGCTGGTTTGTCGTCCGCACCCCTTTACCACAGGGCAAATCCGGCAAAGTCATCGAGTGGCTGCTTACTGCCAATACTATCCCTAATTGGACGCGTCCGCCGATGATTGCCCATTCGCAGGTTGGGTATCATCCAAATCAAAACAAAGTTGCGGTTATCGAGCTCGACAAAAACGACAGAGCCCTCACACAGGCTCGCTTGCTGAAAGTCTCAGGGGACGGCAAATTCATAAAAAAATATAAGGGCAGGGTAAAAAAATGGGGCAGGTATCTCAGATACAATTATTTTACTTTTGATTTTACGCCGGTAAAAGACTGCGGGCTGTATGTCATTGAATACGGCAAGGTGCGGACAAAGCCATTCAGAATCGCAGCGGACATTTTCAAAAACGCTTGGCAGCCGACTCTCGATGTCTTTTTCCCCGTGCAGATGGACCATATGTTTGTCAATGAAGCCTACCGCGTCTGGCACGGTGCTGCGCATCTCGACGATGCCCTGCAGGCGCCGGTAAATCATAAACATTTTGATTTATATGCCCAGGGCCCGACAACAGATACGCCTTATCAGCCGTTAGAGCATATTCCCGGACTGAATATCGGAGGCTGGTTCGATGCAGGCGATTTTGATATCCGTACTCAGACCCATTACGCAACAGTTTCAAATCTGGTTCAAATATGGGAAACCTTCGGCCTGAAAAGAGATGAAACCTATATCGACCAACAAAACCGCTACGTGGATATTCACCATCCCGATGGCACTGCCGACCTGCTTCAGCAGATAGAGCACGGCACATTGGCCCTGATTGCTCAGCATCGCGCTGTCGGTCACGCTATCTGTGGTATCATCGAGCCAAACCTTTCCCAATATACCCATCTCGGCGATGCAGTAACGATGACCGATAACATGATTTACAATCCTAAATTGGCTGGCAGCAATTTAGACGACAGATGGGCGTTTACCAGTAAATCAACCCCGCTAAATTACGGTTCTGCTGCGGCATTGGCTGCCGCCAGCCGGGCATTGCGAGGTTACAACGACCCGCTTGCCGATGAATGCTTTGCGACCGCTAAAAAAGTCTGGGATGAAGAACATACCCACGAGCCAAATATATTCCGTTTTGGCAATACTACTGGCGGCCAACTTGAACAAGAGGAGCTTTCAGCAGCAGTCCAGCTTTTGATATGTACAAAGGACGCCAAATACGCAAAAAGAATAAATGAATTGTGGCCGACCATTGAAAAACGGTTCAGCCGTAATGCTGTCCTGGCTGTCCGAGCAATGCCCTATATGGGTAAAGAATATTCTAAAAAATTGGAAAGTCTTGTCAGGGCTTACAAAAATGAGTTAGACAAATTTTATAAAGAAAATCCTTTTGGCGTCCCGATTTCAACCCGCGGCTGGGCAGGCAGCGGCTGGGTAATTCTATTTGCAAACACCAGTTATATTTTACACAAAGCATTTCCCGAAATTATCGGTGCTGAATATACTTTAAGAGGATTAGACTATATTTACGGCTGTCATCCCGGCTCCGATATTTCATTCGTATCAGCGGTCGGCACCCATTCGAAAAAAATTGCTTATGGAAACAATCGCGCAGATTATTCATTTATTGCAGGCGGTATTGTGCCGGGCGTTCTTATCTTAAAACCTGATTTTCCTGAAAACAAGGAAGACTGGCCCTTTATATGGGCGGAAAACGAATACACCATCGGCAACGCCGCTGCTTATATATTTCTCGTAAATGCGGCAAATGATTTGCTAAATGAAAATAAATAAAGGAATCCAGCAATGAAAAAAATGTTTTTAATCTTTATTAATGGCATCGCCTCATTCAATACTGGTTCAACTATTTTCCATGGAACGAGCATTGAATTCCGTAAACTCTTACTCATTCTGCTCTTTGCGATTGTTATCTTGACCGCAAGCCCCGCCGAGTTGTATGCCCAGACAAACCCAATCATCAAAGACGTCTTTACCGCCGACCCGGCGCCGATGGTTTACAACGACACCGTCTATCTTTACACCGGTCACGATGAGGCGAATGACACAGAAATGTTCACGATGTGGGAATGGCTCTGTTTCTCTTCCAAAGATATGAAGACCTGGACGCCTTATGGCCCGATTATGAGGGTGACGGATTTCAAGTGGGCGGTGCGAGACGCGTGGGCGTCTCAAGCCATCGAGAGAAACGGGAAATTTTATTTTTATGCCGCTGTTCAGCACAACAATACGCATCCGGGCAAGGCCATTGGCGTGGCAGTTTCGGACAATCCGACGGGGCCTTTTGTAGATGCCCGCGGCACAGCTCTGGTCACCGACGATATGACACCCCGCCCAAATGGTTGGGACGACATTGACCCCACGGTTTTCATTGACGACGATGGTACTGCCTGGCTGTGCTGGGGCAATCCCAATTGTTATCTCGCCAAACTCAAGCCTAATATGATTGAACTCGACGGCGCGATTGAAAAAATCCACGTGCCCAACTACACGGAAGGCCCGTGGCTCTATAAACGCGGCAATCTGTATTATCTTGTTTATGCGGCATTCGCGCATCAGGATATGTGGGAGAAAATTTGCTATGCGACGGCTCCGAATATCACCGGCCCGTGGACTTATCGGGGAATCATCACCGACCAGACGAAGAACAGTTACACCATCCACCCGGGAATCATCGAGTTCCACAATCAATGGTATTTCTTTTACCATAACGCCGCTCTCACCTTGAATGGTGAAAAAGGCAGGCTTGGCCGGCGCAGCGTCTGCGTGGAATACCTGTCTTACAAGCCGGACGGAACCATCCAACCTATCAAGCAAACGCTCGAAGGCGTGTCCGTTCCGCCGAAGACCAATCCCGCACCGATTGACGAATCCGCGCCTCAAGACAAGACGAATGTTGCCAATGTCTCTTCCCCTGGCGTCACCGTGACGCAAAATGCCGGCTGCGACCCGACGGACTGGCCTGGCAATCTCACCGTCAGCACCACAGCAAACCCTTACTACACCGCCACCGAAGGAGTCAGTTTCAATCACGGCGCGGGAGCTACTAACATCAGCCAGACATTCACGGTCGCCGAGGATTCGCAACTCCAGCGCATCGCCCTTTTCGCCGGAGATGGATTCGGCACCGGAGCCGGTAATACCATAACCCTCGCTCTTTACGACCTCGGCTCACAGGATGCATTTCTCAACTCGTATTCGGCGCAAACAAACCTGTTCGGCTCTGGCAAAGGTTTGCAGATTGCCTGTGAACCGCAGGCACCCGGATTGCTCCTGTTTGATTTTGCCGGCTCCAATCAGGTCATTTTGAAGGCGGGGCACCTTTATGCTTTTGAGCTTCATGGCATCCGCGAGTCAGCTCCACTTTTCTGGCGTCGGACCAAAAAGGACACTTATCAGGGAGGCGCGGCCTATTCAGAACGCGCGGTAATTGTTGAGAAATCAAACAAGTGCGATTTTGCGATGGCTGTATATGGCACTGGCGTCCCGAACGCCGCCCAGAACGCGGAGGATTCAAGCAAATCCGCCGAAAAGACGCCCCAAGCTGTCAGCGTCCCGCCGAAAAAATAAAGAAGTAAACGATGCTCACAATCCTTCTGAACAACTGTCGCACAATGAATAAAGAAGACCGGCCCTTTACTTGAGCAGAAAACGAATATACAATCGGCAACGCCGCTGCTTATATATTTCTCGTAAATGCAGCAAACGATTTATTAAATGAAAAAAATAAAGGAATCCAGCAATGGAAAAAATTTTATTAATCCTTATTATTAATGTTGTCGCTGTAATCAATGTTTTTGCCGAGCAAAACTTACCGCCCTCTCCAAACAGTCTGCCTCCGCCGGTGCAACTAACCGCCCAGCAGGACCATCAAAGGATGATGGCTCTTCTGCAAATAACATCTTTAAGGCCGGGCAGAAACGGCATGAATCCACAGGCTGAAAATTACGCCAATTACGATGAATCCAAAGCCAATCCCTGGCCGAACCTGCCGGACCCGCTGGTTTTGAAGAACGGCCAGAAGGTTACTACGCCCGAGATTTGGTGGAATGCTCGCCGGCCGGAAATTGTGGAGGATTTCGACAGGGAAATCTATGGCCGAATACCCCGGGACACACCTAAGGTAAATTGGGAGGTAACCGCAACGACTCTGGATTCAAATGGCGCCGTGCCGACCATCACGAAGAAACTTGTGGGCCATGTCGATAATTCCTCGTACCCGCTTATTACCGTTGACATCCAATTGACACTGACCACCCCTGCCAATGCCACTGGTCCTGTGCCGGTGATAATGGAATTCGGATGGGGCAAACTTTGGGGTAACCGCCCGCGAGGCGGTGGCGGCAAACCTGATTGGAAGCAGCAAGTTCTCGGCAAGGGCTGGGGCTATGCCATCATAATTCCCACCAGCATTCAGGCCGACAATGGCAATGGCCTGACGCAAGGTATCATCGGCCTGTGCAACAAGGGCCAGCCGCGCAAGCCGGATGATTGGGGTACGCTGCGTGCCTGGGCCTGGGGCGCCAGCCGTGCTCTGGATTATTTTGAGACCGACAAATCCGTGGACGCAAAGCGAGTCGGCCTTGAAGGCCATTCCAGATACGGCAAGGCTACACTCGTCGCTATGGCAACAGACCGGCGTCTTGCTGTCGCTTTTGTCAGTTCCTCCGGCGAAGGCGGCGCAAAGCTCCATCGCCGCGATTGGGGCGAGATAGTTGAAAATCTCGCCTCGTCAGGTGAGTATCACTGGATGGCCGGCAATTTTCTTAAATACGCAGGCCCGCTTAACTGGAACGATTTGCCGGTGGACGCTCACGAACTGGTAGCCTTGTGTGCCCCGCGACCTGTGTTCATCAGCGCCGGAATAACCAATGGCGACGGCTGGGTGGATGCCAAAGGTATGTTTATGGCTGCTGCCGCCGCCGGGCCGGTCTATAAGCTACTGGGCAAAAAGGATATGGGGACTGCCGAGTTCCCGCCGATTGGGACACCGCTAATCGACGGCGAAATCGCCTTTCGCCAACATAACAGCGGACACACCCCCGTCCCAAACTGGCCAACGTTCCTGACGTTCGCCCAAAGATATCTAAAAGCTCCGGCAGCCAAACCAGCCGATGCGTCTGAAAAACAATTGTCTTCAAATAAATAGAATGGGAAGGTATAATGAACATCTCAGGCTAAAAGAAAAGGAAACATAATATGAAAATGAATACAAGGATGCTTGTTTTAGCAATATGTTGTTATGTATTGATGATTTCTCAGGCAGCTTTTTGCCAGGTCAGGCTGCCGCGGCTGGTAAGCGATGGTATGGTGCTGCAACGAGACGCTAATCTAAAAATCTGGGGCTGGGCTGAGGCAGGTGAAAAAGTAACAATAAACTTCAACGGCAAAACATATAGCGCCACAGCCACAGCAGACGGTAAATGGGCAGTAACGCTCCCTGCATTAAAAGCAGGCGGCCCCCACAGCATGGAAATCAGTGCCGGCAATCGTATAACTTTAAAAAATATTATGATAGGCGATGTATGGGTATGTTCAGGGCAATCCAATATGGAACTGACAATGGCAAGGGTTAAATACAAATACCCTGATGTAATCGCCCATTGCGACAATTCTAATATAAGGCATTTTGAAGTCCCTGACAGATACGTTTTTGGAACGCCGCAGGAAGATCTGCAATCAGGCAAATGGATTTCGGCAAATCCCCAGAGTATTCTTAATTTCTCAGCCATAGGCTACTTTTTTGCCAAAGACTTGTACGAAAAATATCACGTCCCCATAGGCTTAATTAATGCAAGCTTAGGCGGCTCTCCCGCACAGGCCTGGATGAGTGCCGATGCCCTAAAGGCGTTCCCTGGATACCTGCAAACCGCGGAAAGATATAAAGACAGCAATTTTCGTAACCAAATCGCGGAAAAAGACAAAGCTGTCAGCGATGCGTGGTATAAACGCATTCATCAGCTTGATAAAGGTTTGGCGCCCGGAGAAAAGCCCTGGTTCGATGTAGATTGTAACGCCTCCGAATGGGCGACTATGGATGTGCCCGGATACTGGGCAGACCAGGGGCTGGGAAACGTCAACGGCGCCGTATGGTTCAGGAAAGAAATTGACGTTCCGGCTTCTATGACCGGTAAACCCGCAAGGCTTTTGCTGGGCAGGATTGTAGATGGCGACTTTACTTATGTTAATGGCAAACCTGTGGGCTCTGTCTCGTATCAATACCCGCCAAGAATATACGATATTCCTTCGAATCTGCTAAAAGCAGGTAAAAATATCATTGCAATAAGGGTTATTAATAACTCAGGCCGGGGCGGTTTTGTTAAAGATAAGCCATACGCGCTTGTCGCCAACGGCCAGACAATCGACCTAAAGGGCCGGTGGCAATACAAATTAGGCACTACAATGGACCCCCTGCCGCCCTCAACTTTTATCCGATGGCAACCGACAGGCTTGTATAACGGATTGATTGCCCCGCTTCTAAACTACTCCATTAAAGGTGTGATATGGTATCAGGGTGAATCCAATGCCGGCAAGCCGTTTGAATATCGGAAATTGTTTTCTACACTGATAGCCGACTGGCGGCAAAAATGGAACCAGGGAGATTTCCCGTTTTTGTATGTTCAGCTTGCTAATTTTATGGAGGCCAGGAACGAACCTTCTGAAAGCGGCTGGGCCGAGCTTAGAGAAGCACAGCTTAAAACACTTTCTGTCGGCAATACCGCAATGGCTGTTATCACTGACATAGGCGAATGGAATGATATTCATCCGCTAAACAAGGAAGATGTGGGCAAACGGCTGGCACTGGCGGCTCAAAAGGTGGCTTACGGCGACCAAAACGTGGTTTATTCAGGCCCGATTTACCAGTCTATGAAAATTGAAGGAAATAAAATCATACTTACATTTACTAATATCGGCAGCGGACTAATTGCCAAAGGAGGCGGTGAACTAAAGTATTTCTCTATTGCAGGCGCCGACAAAAAATTTGTCTGGGCAAAGGCAAAAATAGACGGAAACAACGTCGTTGTCTCCAGCGACCAGGTACCCAATCCCGCCGCCGTGCGGTATGCCTGGGCTGACAATCCTGAAGGTGCAAATTTATATAATAAGGAAGGTCTGCCTGCATCATCCTTTAGGACTGATGAATAATATTTAAAGAAAAAAACCGCCAAAAATTTTTTAAAATTATTCAAAAAAGGACAATTCCGTAACAAATCGGTAACAAGCTCCTGCTATAAACTCTATGGTTGTAAAATAAATTTTTTATGTTAACCTATTATTTTAAGGAGCTTAGAAATGAAAACGCTAAATGTCATCTCGTTCATCCTGCTGGTTTTTGGCTCAATCGCCATCGCCGCAGAGGTTAAATCGCCTGCCGTTCTGCTTCAGGAAGGCCTTTATGCCGAGGAAACCGAAGGCAACTTAGACAAGGCAATGGAAATCTACAGCCAGATACGTGAAAAGTACAACGATGTCGAACGCATTTCCGCAATAGCAACATACCAGCTTGGATTGTGCTATCTGAAAAAAGATGAAAATAAAAAGGCTGCCGAATTATTCGAAGAAGTCGTTAGTTATTACCCGCAGCAAACAGTAGCAGTCAAAAAGGCACAACAGCAGCTTGATAAGATCCAGCCTGCAGAAACAAAAACATTCCTGACGCCTACTGTAATCGCCACAGTACCTGCAAATTATTCCAGCGATGTTTCACCGGAACGTAACGAAATCAGTGTCACTTTTGACCAGACTATGCAAGATGGAAGCTGGTCATGGGTACGATGGAATTACCCTTTTCCGGAAACTACCGGCGACCCTCGCTATGACATCACAAAAACCACCTGCACCCTGCCGGTAAAACTTGAACCCGGCAAAGCGTATCTTGTCAGAATAAACACAGAACCGGAGTATATGGGCTTCAGGAGCAATCAGGGAATATCCGCTCAACCATATGTATTAGTTTTTGCCACCAAAGATAAAAACGGCAATCCTACGCCTATACCCCAGGATATGCTCACAAAGGCAAAGGAGATAAACGCAACCAAGCCTGCGCAGCTATATACACAGGAAATGCACAATGAAATAGAGCCTGACGGGACAATAAAATTCAGCTCTCCAAACCGTATCAAAAACAAAGGCGCTAAGCCGATTACAAACACAGGCTTTATCAATTCAGATTTTGTAACTCTGGAAAAAATTACCGATGACAAAGGCAGACCAATCAAATTCACTGCCAGCCACGAAGGCAATATATACAGATACGACCTGACATTTAATGAGCCTACAATGCCCGGCGAAGAACTGGTTTATACTACTTATGGAACAATGACCGGCCTTATAAATCCGACCCCGGCAATCAAAGATGCCTACCAGTATTATATGAGCCATTCGCCGAACTCCGGAGCGCCGACATTGAGGATTGAAACTTACCTGCTTCCTGCCGGTGCGGAGCTTATCTCGACAACCCCTTCAAATATGCAGCAAACGGAGAAAAACGGCAGAATTGAGCTTCGCGTGGAAAAAGTAATCCCCGCAGGCGGAAGTTTAACCACCGCTTTCCAATACAAACTTGCACCTGCCGAACCATTGAAGCTCGAACCCGCCCCCTGGGTCGACGGCGAAGTAATGGAACTGAGGCTCAAACGCCCTACGGGTAATGAGTATGGAACTATAATCTACTCGGCTCAGCGCAACAAAAACAACTGGCAGATTATTTCGCATATGCATGTAAGCGAAGGCTCGATATCCCAGTACACCTTTGTTGAGGCCGACGCTGAAAGTTTTGCTCCGATTTACGGCCAGACAACAAACTGGACAGGAAATTTTGCAGCCGAATACGGCAAAGAAAATGTCAGGCTCAGTATCGGTACAGACGCCCAAAAAAGCACACAGGATATTTCCATTAACGGGGTTGCGTATGATAACGAGCAGGCAATTTATCTTATCAGGCGTATGCCTCTTGCCGAAGGCTATAAAGGCAGTTTCCCAATCTTCACCGTACAGAGCAGTACGACAGTAGAATGCAGAATCAAGGTTTTGGATGTCGAAGAAATTGTCGTTGAAGCGGGGACTTTCAAATGTTACAAAACAGATCTTGCCATATATGCCCAGGGCACGAAAACGCTTCAGCACACCCTATGGTTTTCAGCCGATGAACATAAATATCTTGTCAAATATGACGTAGGCGGATCCGCAACAATGGAGCTGGCAAAAGTATGGCAGAAAAGCAGAAACGAGCCGATTACATTCAAAAATACCAAGCCGCCCCTTTCAGTTGCCATTCCTGCCGATTGGCGATTCTATAAATACAACTCCGGCCCGCAGACCCTCTTGCAGTTGATTCCGCCCGACCTTAAAGCCTGGGCCTTACTTGTTTGGCAGAAACGAGGAACAGATGCCCATTTCACATCCGCAATGACTATAGCAAAAGGCGATTGTGAAAAGCTCAAGGGATTCTTTGAGAACTATACTGATAATCCGGAAAGCTGGAAGCAACTTGAAGTCGGTGGTCTCGAGGCTGCACAATACATTGCAAACTACCAGGACAGCGGCAGTGGCCTGAAAAAATACAGCAGTCCGAAGGAGATGGCAGAATACCGCACATACATTGTCGATGCATCCAATGTCTACTGGTTCGTTTTCCGGATCGAGAAAGATAAATTTGAGGAAAACAAAGCTGAACTCGACTTAATAATAAACAGCTTCAAAACCAATGCGAAATAAATTCACTAACAACCCGGCAAGTCAGTTACGGTGGGTGGTATTTCTGCTCGCAATAGCGGTAATACTACCCACTGTATGCTTATTGTGGTTTATGACACAAGCCGTCAAAAACGAACGGCTGGCCATAAGACAAAAATTAATCGACAGCTATACAAGTCGCTCACAGGATATCTTTTTCAAATATCCCGGCAGCTACTGGAATACTGCAGAGAAAAATCTGAATGTCTTTTCAGCATTGGTGATATATGACCAGAACGATAAAATCATATACCCTGTCCGCTCAAATCCAAATCTAACTGCTCCTTCGGACAATCTCCAAAAGGCATGGAAACTCGAATATTCGGATAAAGATTACGAAGAAGCGATAAAACAATACGAATTAATCGCCGACTCTTCCTCTATCGTCGAGGTCATTTACGAATGTAAAACAGCAATTACCCGCTGTCTTGTTAAACAGAACAAAATTGACGAAGCAATAGCCAAATGCCGCCGGCTCGTATATCCTGAACCGAACGCACTGCCCATTCCATCGACACAAGCTGCCCACGCAGGATTAATGCTCGCCGATTTGTACAGCAAAATAAATCATACCGACTTGTATAGTGAACTTAAAAGCCAGCTATCAAATACATTAAAACTTAACGTCTCCACAGAAACAAAAATATTCATACTTGAAGAACTGATAAAAACGGCTGAAAAAAACGGATTTGCTGGAAATTTAAAAACAGAAATCCCAATTGCTCAAAAATTTATTGATTCCGCCCTGCTGTCTATTACTGCCGCCGACTACTTAGATAACCATTCAGGTCTGAAATCCCGGCCGCTAAATACTTTCCTGAAAATTCAAACACTTGAGCCTTTATACGGCATTTATTTTAAAAATAGTGACAGAAATATATTGGGTCTGTTGACAACTGAAAAAATGGCCCAATTCTGGCAAAAAAGTGTTGATGATTTTACGGACGAACTGGTTTTTTGCAGAATATACGATGATAAAGGCCGGCAAATTGCCGGCCGAGAGACTGCCGACGGAGAAATATTCTCAAGCTTAAAGCTGAAAAATTATTTTGCCGGCTGGAAAACTGAACTTTATTTTAGAGGCGGGGTGTTCAAAGAAGCTGCTAATAAAAAAATGCTTGTTTATATTTGGATTGCCGGAGCGGTAATAATCTCGATGCTTGCAAGTTCTCTTCTGGCAGGCAAAGCCGTACTCAAACAGGCTAAACTCAACAAACTCAAAAACGACTTTATTGCGACAATTACTCACGAGCTTAAAACCCCCCTGTCGTCAATGAGGGTGCTGGTCGATACGCTGCTCGACGGCAGATGTGAAAGCAAACAGCAGGAAACCGAATATCTCCAGCTTATAGCAAAAGAAAATGTAAGGCTAAGCAGGCTGATTGATAACTTTCTTACCTTCTCTCGAATGGAACGCAACAAACAGGCCTTTGATATTGCCCCTGCAAGTCCCGTCGAAATAGCAAACAATGCTGCCGAGGCAGTGCAGGCAAAATTTGAAAAAGCTAATGTCAAATTCAACCTTACGGTTTCAAAACCGCTGCCAATGATAAATGCCGACAAAGATGCGATGGTTACGGTACTGGTAAATCTGCTGGACAATGCCTGTAAATACTCTTATGACAATAAGCAAATTGAACTTAAAGTCTTTACTCAAAATGACTTAGTGAGCCTCCAGGTAAAAGATAACGGTATTGGACTGACTCACAGGCAGATGAAAAAAATATTCGACAGGTTTTACCAGACCGATACCAGCCTTGCACGCAGGGCTGAAGGCACTGGTTTAGGCCTATCTATCGTGAAATTTATAGTTGACGCTCATAAGGGAAAGATTAATGTCGAAAGCAAACCCGGCAAAGGAAGTATTTTCAAAATAATTATTCCAGCTATAAAAAATCAATCGGGAGAAATATAAAATGAAAAAGAAAACTTCCTGGCAGGAAAAACTGGCAGACAGCAAAGATTTACCGAGAGTTGGAAAAATCGACGGGAAGAAATCGAAACGCTGGGGCACAGGCACTTTTGTCATACCGGCACCAATTGAAGTTGACGAAATTATGCGCAAAGTGCCTAAGGGAAAACTGATAACAATAAATGAAATCAGGCAAATCCTTGCAAAAAAACATAAAGCCACAATAGGCTGTCCCATAACTACCGGCATATTTTCCTGGATAGCTGCCAACGCCGCTGATGAGATGGAAAATGAAGGCAAAAAGAGTATTACCCCCTACTGGCGTACATTAAAGACAGGCGGAATATTGAATGAAAAATATCCCGGCGGACTTGCAAACCTGAAAAAAAGATTAGAAGCCGAAGGCCATACGATAATCCAGAAAGGCAAAAGCAAAAACTTTATGGTCAAAGATTTCGAAAAAACACTTGTTGATTGATATTTAGACACAATGGAAACAGTTTTAATAATTGAAGATGATTCGACAATGCTGCGGGGCCTGAAGGACAACTTCGCCTACGCCGGATATAATGTCCTGACCGCCGACGATGGTGAAAAAGGCCTTAATGCCGCACTTGACGCAAAGCCGGATTTAATCATACTCGATATTATGCTGCCCAAAATCAATGGCTATGAAATATGCCGCCTAATCAGAAAAGAAAAACTCGATATGCCTATAATTATGCTTACCGCCAAAGGCGAAGAATCTGATATTATCCTTGGCCTAAATCTCGGTGCAGATGATTACGTTACAAAGCCGTTCAGCATAAAAGAGCTGCTTGCCAGAGTTGCGGCATTTTTGCGGAGAAGAAAGCAAAAAGAAAAAGACACCTACAAATTCGGCAACTTTTTACTGGACATTCCCGCTCGAAAGCTTTTAAAAAAGACAAAGGAGGTCGAGCTTTCTCCGAAGGAATACAAATTGCTCGAACTTTTCCTTAAAAAGGCGGGCAAGGCCTTGACGCGGGATGAGATATTAAATGCGGTATGGGGCTATAACAGTTTTGCAGGCCATAGAAGCGTTGACCGGTTTGTAACTACGCTGAGAAACAAAATCGAGCCGAACCCGCATAACCCTGTTTTTATCCACACGCTCCGCCAGGTCGGCTATAAATTTGAACCCGCCAGATAACTCCTTATCTGGCGGGTTTAAGACACCGCTTTAAGTCTTCACTGTATTAAAAGTTAAACTATTTTTATTAACGACACCCACCCGCTGTATACTTATCCATGTTTGCCACCCACATATTGGGTCTTTTGTTACCACACCCTAAAGCAGGATAAATGGCAGGCGGGATTCCACGGTCCTCTATTACAAAAATCTCCTGCTTTTTCACATATTTTACATGGCCGTCATAAAATCCTACGTTTGCGCCTTCACTATGACGATAAATTACCGGGCCATGAATATCATGGCTAAGTAAAGAAGTCACCGCAGGATCTCCCCATGGTGGGGCTTCTCTTTTATAATCTCCTACTTTTGCCTGGCCAATTATATCCCATCCTACTCTGTAATCAGCCGCACCCCAATGGCACCACCAGTCAACAGAATCAGTAAACGCAAGTTTTTCGCTAGGAAGAGGTATTCCTTCAGCTATATGACCGGCATTTTGACCACTCGAACGTCCTGTCCAGTTACTCCAATTCGATAGCTCCCAGTCTGTGAAGTTATAAGCGTAACTAAGCAAAACATTAGCAGCACCACCAGGATAAATATATCTATTCTTCGCATATATACTTATCCTATCAGAGGGGCAAGCTAACGCATTAGGAAAATCATATTGAAGAGTAGTACCATCCCATTTAAGGTCCTCCCTCTCAAGATATGCATCGATATCCATTATGTTTCTGTAAGCTTTGTTGCTAGGCCATGCTCCGTTGCCGCCAGTAGCATCCAAGTATCTAACAGGAACATAGCGTCCGTTATTTTGATTGGCATATACTGTATTTGCCACCGCGAAACTCTTGAGGTGATTGGAACAGACTATGCGCCGTGCCACCTCCTTGGCCTTGTCTAAGGCTGGTATCAATACAGCCAGCAACAGCGCAATAATCGAAATTACAACTAATAATTCGACTAATGTGAATCCCTTTACCTTTTTCATGATTTTCTACTCCATTTTATCTGTAATCAGGCTCTATTATTTATACGACCGCTATCACTAAACGGGTCACAAAAAAACCCGGATAACGGCGGTTCGGTAGCGAACCGAACCGCCGTCGAATTATCTTTAATCCTTAAAGCAGTATCCGGCTCTTCGCCAAGCCGGCTGCTCTATTAACTAATTAATATTGTTCCAGGTGTTAGGGTCATTCGGGTCGGCGTAAGTTGCCCAGTCTAATGCAAGCAAGGCAAAATCTTTGAAGTTCACCTTACAATTCCTATCCATATCACCAGCGACTGCTGGATTTCTATTTAACAAATCTTCACAATTCTTGGGCTGCCAGGCCGAGTAATGAGCCATAACACGGTTCGGGTCCAGGATGCCTTCGTAGATAGCAAACTCATCGAAATACCCTGGAATTAAATTATAAGTATTTCCTATGTCATTTTCAGCACCAATGAGAATATGAGACAGCTCAGGCCCGAGTTTTGCTCTCGCGCCGGTGAAAGTGTTATTGCCCCTTTCGACACCATCCAAATACACTTGTGCGCGCATTGAACAAGGGTCGCCTCCGTATTCTTCATCATAAGTAACGACTAATTGATGCCACTGCTGATCAAACTTCGGGTCTATGCCGGTATACCAGGCCCCGGTGCCGCCGAAAACACGTATTTGACCGCCGGAATTACTCACCGCCGGACCACATGGCTCGTTATTGTGCGTGCCTATCTGCTGGAAGAGCAGACCGAAGCTCTCCGGCTGCGGCTCGCCGGCCGGAAGACTCTTATACCACAGCTCAAAAGTTATGTCGTTAGGGGCAAAGGCATACTGGTCACCAAAAATTTCATAGCCGATAGTTGCGTTTGGATCCATGGGAGGTGCATTCGAATCATTCTTCGCCGCAACACCATATACGCCATTGCCGCCTGTGCCGTTCAATAAAACAGATTTTCCGATTCCACCGGCTTTTTCTACAATACTTGCCGCACTACCGTAACCAACCCAATGGTTGGCATCAGCGGCGTAATCTTTCGGTTGACTATCTTCAAACCGCAGCCACAAGATAGGATTATCCTTGTTCACCTCCGCGACGTACTCGCCGGCGGGCGGTAGATTTGGTGCGGTGTAATTTGAATCATATGTAATGACAACTTGGTGCCACTGACCGTCATTGAGGTCCGGAGAAACGGTCACATAATTTTCACCACCACCATGAATAATCCACTGATTGGGATCGCCAGAATCAATGTGAAGACCATAACCGCTAACACCAGCGGTCGTGTAAAATCTCGCATAGTCATTACCCGACATTGAAGCAATGTCCGTAAAGTTAAGCCATATTTCGACTGTTATTTGACCATTACCCTTGGCGTCGAGGAGATCCCCGCCAAATTCTCCGTTGTCAGACACTTCCACTTTATGACCGGCCTCTGCGTCACCGCTATCAGGGATGTAAAGAGCATTGCTGTCAGCATTGATACCCTGCACCAGAGACATAGCAGAGACGCCGCCAAGGATAAAATATCTGCCGTCTGTTGATGAGGAGCCTGAATTCTCGGCAGTTGAGCCGCTGGCGGCATCAGCATCTTGAAACCTCAGCCACAGCACAGGGTTGTCCAATTGCACCGCGGCGGTATAGGCTGAGTTTGAGTCGTTTGCATCATAGTGAGCTTTAATACGTTCAGGACTCAAAAGCCCTGCGTAAACCGCAAACTCGTCCATTTTACCGATGTATTCATTGTAAATATAATCGTCGCTGCCCTCAGCTCCGAGTCTTATGACACCAGCAGTAAAACTAAGGGCATCGTCTCCATTGGCATCAACGACATGCTGTCCATCTATATAGAGACTCTTTGCCGTGTAAGAAGCCCCGGCAACCTGCACAAACGACAGACAAAAAAGCACCGAAGCCACAATTAATAATTCGATTTTATATTTCATAGCACCTTCTCCTAATAATTTTT
>Ga0315543_1002061_pt1 | contig 20335 bp, 18 predicted proteins | sample SalMarSW160210MG_2_FD_203098 | JGI IMG/M metagenome (GOLD analysis project Ga0315543, IMG submission 203098) | Salt marsh sediment microbial communities from the Plum Island Ecosystem LTER, Massachusetts, United States - Salt Marsh Sediment SW1601-210 ...
CAGCCCAGTAAGCGATACACGGGTCGAGACGCAATTCAGCTCTTATACTGCTGCTGCCAATCCTTTCGCCATTCTTCAATCGATAGGAATTACAATCTATAATGTAATTGCAGCGATTTGCAGGGTCCGAATCATTGCGAACAATTTCAACATCATAGTAATCATCACTGCCTGCGGCCAATTGCTGTCCCACAGCCCCGGTCCAATATTCCGAACCTGCATCCTGAGAATGAAGGATAAGTCCCCTGGCATGTACCAACCCCGACTCAGCCAAATAATCCATTTGACTTCGAAGCACCATATTCTTGCCACAGGCCAGCTCAACATCACTTCGCGACAAAAAGCCCAGGGACAAAATCGTTATGGTCATAATAACAAACAGGACAACTAGTAATGCCGCCCCTTGCTTTTCTGCGTTTCTAATTTTCAATCTTGAATTCTTGATTTTAAATCTTTTCCTAATCATCATCACTTACAAGACTATCTCCGTCCTCGTCGAGCAGATTCTCCGCCCGGCAGCGTAAGCCAGCATTTATCTGATACCGATGAACAACATCATTTTCAACAAGGTCAAATGAAATACTGACAAATCTGCTATATGGCGGTAAAACGTCAAAGTTAAACTGCACATTGCTGCATTGAGGTAATACTTGTATATACCTTTCATTGCTCTGCGAGATAAGCAAATCTTTAAGCCAACTCTGCCCAACAGCGGCTACCTGATTTGGAATAGTTCTAAACGATGATTCAAACCCCTCAGAACAATTAGGGAATTCAAGAATCCTTATATAATCCGCACTACTTCCTCTCTCGATATATGCTAATTCGAATACATCGATTATGCCATTCTCAGGATTATCGTCCGCTTTCCAGAGCACGATATCATCGCCTGTTGTGCCGCATATTAGTTTGCAGTGCCGAATCAGCTCTGAAATCCTGAGAGTGGCGAAACGAACCTGTGCCTGCTTCTGACCCGTGTCGCCGCTTGTCTGGTTGGCCGCTCCCAGAGCAAAGGCCAGCGTTGCCACCGCAGCTAAAACTATACCGGTAACAACCAGTCCAACCAGTAACTCAACTAACGTAAACCCCTGATAATTTAAATCCGACAGCGGTCGCTTTGCCCTTGCCATTTCTTTTACTCGCCCACAAGCCGATTTATATTTGCAATTTCCTTGCCGCTATAATACACACGCACAGTGACGCGAATAAACTTCGGCACTACTGCCCCACTTTCTTGCGGCATATAAACGTATTGGCAGCTTACATCTCTGCTGAAGTTGGTATAATTTGAACCGGTAAATACTGTACCAGTCGCATCCTTTACCTGGCCCTGCGCCTCAGAGTATCCATCGAAATCATCAAGGTTGTCAAAATCTGCGAACATTGTCTCCCCTGCATCCGGGCCTAGATTATAGTCGTAAGGGCTGCCATCAGGATCATGAAAAGGTTTGCTTATAATCTGCTCCATCAAATCACTCGCCAGTTTTGCACCCAAAGTCCTGCGCATACCTTCAGCCCGCACCTTCGCTCCGGTTGTGAACGGCAGTAATACGCCGGCTGCGGCGATACCTAATACAACAGTAGCCATCATCGCCTCAGCGAGCGTAAACCCGCCAAGCATATGGCGGGTAAAGCCTTGCCGTATTCCGCCCGCCGCCCCGACTCGCGTCGCCAGATGCGGGGGCAGGCCGCAATATCTGCTGCTAATAGTCATAGTATCGCTTTCCACCCTCGCCTGCTCCCGAATTGTCGGCTCTCATTTCCGACGTGGCCGCTTTATATATCCAGCCGTGACTGTCATCGGCGTCGGCTGGAAATGCTTCACCGTCATCAAGCATTTGAACTGAGCTTTTGCCGTTAAAAGGATTATCGGGCATCTTTTGCAAATAAGGGCCTCGATTAAATCCCACGGTGCCGATTGGAGCCGTTTCGCTATTAGCATTACTTGATATAGTAGCATGCTCAATAAAGGCCTGCTCGGTGGGCGCAGCAGAAGTATTACCATTCGGGTATCCAGGACCAATTTCCAGATGCTGGCTCTTGTAAACCAAAATGAACCTGCGAAGAAGCTGCAAGTCTGTCGCAAGGGCGCTTTCCTTGGCTGACGTCGTGCTGCCTGCAATTGCAGGTATCACAACAGCAGCCAAAATACCAAGCAAAAGCACTACTGTCAAAATCTCAACAAGCGTGAAAGCTTTTGCTTTTCTCATCACCTATCCTTTCCATTTAAACGATGCGTTATTATCATTAAAAAGGCTGACCTGCTATCGGCAGCTGCCTCAGCACGGCCAGCCTATCTTTTCCTTCCACGGTTTTCATGAACTTACACAGGCAGCTTCGCCGTGTAAATATTCATACACCCAGACCAATCAATTTTTTAAATACCCATGTGGTCATCCGTGTCTGCATGGAAAGCACCGCTTGTGGTATCAAATTGCCAGCCAAAATCGCCACCTCCAAGTGTGCCGTCTATCTCGATAGTATCCAATTCATTGAATTGATTCATCGGGATCTTCTGCAGATAAGGGCCGTATTCACTGCCAGCATCACCGTGGACATCTGTCTCGCCTGTCAAAGCAGCTACAAAATCGGCGCCGGCAGTATGAGTTCCATTAACTACACCGGGCAAGTTATCGTTATGCTGAACTTTGTACAGCTCAATCTGCGAACGCACAGTTTGAAGATCAGTGCACAAACTCGAAAGTTTGGCTTCAGTACTGGCCTCGGTAAACTGAGGAATCACGATAGCTGCCAAAATACCCAAGATGACTACCACAATCAGAATTTCCACTAATGTAAAACCACTTTTCGCTTTCATTTTTTTACCCCTTTTTAATAAGATTTTTTAATTTGCTAAAATGCAAAAGCCCCAAAACAATACAAAGTATCGACCTAATCAATGCATCACTTAATCATCCATATATTCTTTTGTAAGCAGCAAATTCTCCCTAATAACTAAGAAACTTCGAAAATATCTTTAAAAAATACTTCATAGTCTTATTCTTTTCCCGAAACCAAAAATATAATTTCAAACTTCCACGTCCGAAAAACACTCTAAAAACCTTTTCAGGGACTATCTGAGTATCCATGCAAAATATAAAAAATAAACTTCCTACTGCCAAATCTTCAGATTCACAAATGACTGAAAGAAAGGAATGATTATCTATGTGGTAATATATTCAGGTGTATTCTCGATATGTATTTTTCTTCTGGTTCTCCCGCTGTGATGAAGCTCGAACCGAACGTACTCAACTCCCTGCAAGGCGGATTCAATCTTATCGGCCCACTCAATCAGAACTACCGACTGTGGATAACAAAAATCGTCGAAGCCGAGCATCTCAAACTCAGCAACAGAATCTAATCGATAAACATCTATATGGTAAATATCCAGCCGCCCTGCATACTCATTAACGACGACAAATGTGGGACTGGTAACCTCCTTGCTGTCTTTTGCCCCGGCTCCATCTGCAATACCCTTAATCAGATGCGTCTTGCCGCTGCCCAATGCCCCGCAAACAGCAATAATCTCGCCGCCTTTTAATTGCGAGCCGATTTTGCGACCAAGCTCTATAGTATGCTCCGGCGAATTCGAAACAATATCAAAATTCATAGACAATAATCAATTTCTAAGGTGGTCATATCCTTTGGCCTGCAAATCACAAATCTGGCCATCAGACATCTTGAGCTGCATTCTCCCCGTGTCAGTAATTTCACCGATTCGTGTAATCGGGAGCGGCCCATTCCATTTTTCCAATAAAATCTGACAATCCTGCGGAGAAAGGGTAAAAAGCAACTCAAAATCCTCGCCGTCGTTTAGCGCCGAACTTAATGGGTCTTTGGCCTTTCGCGCTTCATCTGATATCGGAACCTTCTCCGCTTCTATAATAGCACCTACCCGGCTCTGCCGGCAAATGCGATTCAAATCACTGCTGAGACCATCACTTATATCAATCATTGAATTTACCGTTACCATTTGGGCGATTTTTATTGCCTCCTTTACCCTCGGCTCAAACTCCAGATGTTTCCCGCTCAATGCACCACCCAGCGAGCCGGTTACGCAAATACTGTCATCAACCTTGGCGCCGCAACGCTTAACTGGTTTATTGCCCGCGCTCCTGCTGAGCATTGCCACACTTATTACAAACGGATTGTCACTTTTCCACTTTGTAATATCACCGCCGATAAGCTCACAGCCAAATTTATCACCGGCAGCAGTAATTCCCGAGTGAAGCTGCTTTAATTCCTCCTTACCAAAACCTTCAGGCATAGCAACAGACACAACCGCAGCTACAGGCACCGTAGCCATCGCTGCGCAATCACTAAGACTAACCGCCATAGCTTTGAAACCCGCCTGCTTTAAGGTTACTTTTTTCAGGTCAAAATGCACACCATCCAGCAGCATATCGGTGGTAACAAGAACCGATGTACCATCAGCCAGGCGAACCTCAGCCATATCGTCACCAATACCGATGGGAAATTCTGTCACGGATAATTTGCTTTGGCGGGCAAACCAGGCAGTTATTTCATCTTCACCGTTACTCATCGCTGTGCCAACTGCTTGTTCCAATATGCAATTTGCCTTTTTGCCTGCTGGGGCCCTGCTGCACCTTCAGTAATATATTTACCTGCTACCTTTGCTGCGCCGAGACTTTCATACACATCCGAATCAATCGCGGTGCAATGCTGCTTGAACTGGTCCAGAGAAAACTCGGCTAATTTCTTATCCTGCTGCTCGCAAAAGGCAACCAATGAACCGACAATGCCGTGCGCATCACGGAAGGCAATCCCTTTTCCAACCAAATACTCCGCAAGGCAGGTAGCATCAAGAAAGCCCTTATCCAAACCGTCTGAAATCTCCCTCGTATTAAATTTCGTATGCGAAACAATCGCTTGTGCCATATCCAAACAGGCCTCGACAGTATCACCAGCGGTAAAAATATGGGTCTTATCTTCCTGCAAGTCACGGTTGTAGCCCATCGGCTGGGCCTTTAGAATTGTCAGAATAGCTATCAGGCAGCCATAAACTGAACCAGTCTTTCCCCGAATCAATTCGAGTACATCAGGATTACGCTTCTGAGGCATCATGCTCGACGAGGTGCAATATGCATCATCAATCTGCACAAATCCGAATTCCTGCGAACAATAGATTATCCAGTCCTCAGCCAATCGGCTCAGGTGTGTCGCAATAAGCGCACAATCAAAAATAAACTCTGCACAAAAGTCCCTGCTGCTAACTGCATCGATACTATTGTAGCTGATATCGGAAAAACCCAATTGCTTCGCTGTACCTTTTCTATCCAACGGCAGCGTTGAGCCAGCTATGGCACCACTGCCCAACGGACAGATATTAAGCAGCTCGCTGCAGTTTTTCAGCCGAATAAAGTCACGCTCCAGCTGCTCTGTAAAACTCAATATATACGACGCGATAGATACCGGCTGGGCACGCTGAAGGTGCGTATAACCAGGCATTATGTCCTCTGCATACTTTTCAGCGAGTTTAACAAACGCCTTTTGAAGCAGCGTTATTTTAACCTGCAGAATCTCGACCTCATCCCTCATCCACAGCCGAATGTCGGTAGCAACCTGGTCATTTCGACTTCTGCCGGTGTGCACTTTTTTGCCCGCCTCACCGATTTTTTCAACCAGTGCCGCCTCGATTGCCATATGAATATCCTCGTACGTCTTATCGAATTTGAACCGCCCTTCTGCAATCTCCTGTGATATTTCGATAAGCCCATCCTTAATCTGCTTCAATTCGTCCCTGGTAATCAGCTTTTGTTCCGCCAACATCTGGGCATGAGCAATCGAGCCGACAATATCATACTTGTAAAGACGCTTGTCGACAGAAAGCGACTGGACAAAATCGATGGTTTGTTCATCCGGCATAGAAGCTAATCGCTTTTCCCAGCCCCTTGACTCCGCTCGGGATGGTGAGCCTGTCGTCATAGGGACTCCTTGAGGAGAACCACTTTTTTCTGCTTCGGCCATTTTGTTGACTCCAATCCATTACTACTCTGCGAACATTCATCCCTAATCGATATATAAGGTAAGGTCTCGTGCTACGCAGCTTACTTCGCAGAGTAGCACAGGATTAAAAATAGTCAATAGTAAATAAAAAAAGACTGGTAATCTTTGTTGATTATCAGTCTTTCCTTTCCCATTGCCCCATGTATCCCGCCCCTGCGGCAGGGGTCGGGATTTATCCAATAATTGCAGCCATTTCAAACGCCCCTAACAAAGGTAAAAAATAGAATACCACGTGGAGTATCCCATTGAGGGCGGTCTATCAATTCTCAAAGGCAACAGCAACACCTATCTGAGCATCTCTGAGTAAATTTTGGCGGTCGATTCTAACCACTTTACCATTTTTAATACGAGCAAACTGCCCTTTCTCCTTTGCTAAAGTGGTTGTTCGTGGAAAATTAATTTCCACAGCATGCCCCGGCTGAACAGGTGTTGTCATAGGCACTCTGATAAAAACGCCATTTTTGCTGACATTTGTGCTTCGACCATTAAAAAATCTGTTTGCCTCGGGTACCCAAATGCTAACTGGCCAAGAAATGTTGCTTCGAGTTTCCCTACGCTGCTCAGTTAGAGTCTCCATAATATAATTCTCCTTCAAAATTAAGATACCACATGGGGTATCCCACTGTGGAACGTTCCATCAATTAATAAAGGTATCGACAATGTTAAATTGGATAGATTAGCGTAATTAGGCAAAAAGGTGGACTTTATAAAAAATTTTTTATTCTTCTTTATATCGCTGTATTCTCACCTTTCTTATCGGGCTTTTCTTTCTTAGTGTCAAATCAACAATGGACTTGGCCATCCCTTACGGGAAAACTCTCAACCAAAACGTGCTACTCAACTAAATCTGCCCTCATTCCATAATGGTTCGACTTGCTCACCATCCTGAGCAGTGTCGAAGGACTGCTAAACTACCAATCAACCAAGGTTTTAAGCAGAAAAGCCAAAAATGTCGCAAATCATCAGGTGAGTTGTCTTGCGATTTCGGTCCATTTGATGTACCCTTAGACACGAACAGACACTAACTAAGTGAATATGCAGATGAAAGTTGTAAAATTGAATCCTAAAAAGATTGATTCAGCGAAGATCAAGGAAGCCGCAGCTTTGGTCGATTCCGGCGGACTGGTGGCATTTCCCACTGAAACCGTTTATGGAATTGCCAGCAGGGTTGAAACTACTTCGTTAGCCAGGCTCAATAACCTCAAGGGCAGGAACCCTGAAAAACACTATACATTACATATAAGTAAAAAAAGCGATGTTAGAAAATACGTTCCGACTGCAGGATTAAAGGCCAAAAAACTAATCGACAAGGCCTGGCCCGGACCTCTGACCATAGTCTTTGAATTAGACCAGAAAGACACCGACAAGCAGCAAAAAAAACTCGAAAAGGAAGTCTTTGAAAACCTGTATAAAGATAATTCCATAGGCATTCGCTGTCCTGACAATGCCATAGCTTCAATGCTGCTGCAAGAGACGAGCAATCCTGTGGTTGCGCCAAGCGCAAATATAACAGGTCAGAGGCCGGCAACAGAGCCGCAGGAGGTTCTCGCTCAATTCTCAGGTCAAATCCAGATGCTGCTGGACGGTGGGCCTTGCAAATATAAAAAAAGCAGTACCATTGTTAAGATAGGCAAAAAAGGCCTGGGAATCTTAAGGCCTGGCGTATATTCCCAGGCAGAGTTACAAACACTGTCGGAGATTAAATTTTTATTCGTTTGTACAGGAAATATCTGCCGAAGCCCTATGGCGGTAGGAATACTTCGTAAATATTTGGCAAAAAAATTAAAATGCAAGGTTGACCAACTCGAAAAAATGGGTTATAAGGTATATTCTGCTGGCATCCTGGAGATGGATGGTTCGCCGGCAAGCGAAAAAGCGATAGCAGCTTGTGCAGATAAGGGAATTGACATAAAAGCTCATAAGAGCCAAGCATTGTCCCAGCAGCTCATTGAAGAGAGTGACTTTATATATGTGATGGGCAAAGCTCATTATGAGCGAATCGTTGCTCTTAGCCCTAAATCGGCAAAGAGATGTTTACTGTTAGCCGAAAATGAAGAAATTCCTGACCCGATAGGCCAGTCACAGGAGTGTTATAACAATTGTGCTGAACAGATCGAAAAAGCAGTAAAAAAGAGAATTAGTGAGCTTATTTTATGAAAGTAGCAATTGCGAGTGACCATCGCGGTTTTGCGGCAAAACAACAAATCAAGTCAATATTGACTCAATTGGGCCACGAATACCTCGACTTTGGCGCCACAGACAGTAATCCCATTGATTACCCTGACACAGCATACTTAGCAGCAACAACTGTGGCGAAAAAACAAGCCGACAGAGGCATTTTAATCTGCGCAACCGGCCTGGGGATGAGTATAGTAGCAAACAAAATAAAAGGAATCAGAGCTGTATTGTGTCATGATGAGCTAAGTGCACAGATTTCACGCGACCATAATGATGCAAATGTGCTTTGCGTATCAGGCGACCAAATTAACGAGGTATTACTGCGAAAAATAGTCGAAGTCTGGCTCAACACCGATTTCGCTGGGGGCAGACACGAAAGAAGAGTCAGGAAAATAACAGCTATCGAAGAAGGCAAAGACCCAAAAGAAGTTAAGAACGGCTGAACTATATTTATGGCACCTGGCTCACAGCCAGCGATGGGGGTTATGTACTAAAGGCAAATCAAACCTTAGCAGGCACAGGCTTGGTTTTTGCAGGGGCAGGGTGGGTAGCTTTTATCCGGACTTTGCCGGCGCGGGCTGTAACGCGACGACTGCCTACTAAATCATTGCCTATCGAACGCAACTTTTTATACCTGTTCTCAAGTAAATTATCAATTTTTGCTCGTTTAAGGTCGCGCAGGGTCCTGACAATATACATCTCGACATTATAAACGGTGTCATGAACGTTGCGATGTGCGCCGCCGAGCGGTTCTGGAATAACCGCATCAACGAGTCCAAGCTTATACAAATCCCTGCTGGTCAGTTTAAGCGCCTCTGCGGCATCGGGGGCTTGTGAACCATCCCGCCATAAAATTGCAGCACAGCCTTCGGGCGATATTACCGAATAATATGCAAATTCAAGCATCGCCAGTCTATCACCAACAGCTATTGCCAGCGCTCCGCCTGAGCCACCTTCGCCAATACAGATGCAAATTATCGGGACCCGCAAACGCGACATCTCCGCAAGATTAACGGCTATCGCCTGTGCCTGGCCTCGCTCTTCAGCACCAATGCCCGGATAAGCACCCGGTGTATCAATGAGGGTAACAATGGGAATCCCAAACTTCTCAGCGAATTTCATCTTTAGCAGTGCCTTGCGATAACCTTCAGGATTGGCGCATCCGAAATTGCAGGCAATTTTCTCCTTTGTGCTTCTTCCCTTGTTTTGACCAATAATCAATACTTTCTCCCTGCCGATATGCCCAAATCCGGCTACGATTGCGCGGTCGTCGCCGAAACATCTGTCGCCGTGCAATTCGCGAAAATCCTTTACCATCAGGTTAAGATAATCATTAAGCAAGGGACGCTTGGGATGACGCGCTACCTGAACGGTCTGCCAGGCGGTAAGGTTTGAATAGATTCGTTTCAGCTCAGCGACCTGCTCACGCTGAAGCCGACGAATCTCAGCAGAATAGTCGATACCCTTGGCCGAGCTGAGTTTTCTTAACTCGTTCATCTGGCGGTCAAGGTCGGAGACTTTCTCCTCAAAGTCAAGGTGGTCTGCGGCACTGATATTATTATTAGACTGCATATCCATTATTAGACAAATCCCCGCGTAAAAAGCGGGGCTGAATATCTGTTCACTAAACGCTATATTGTGCTCTATTCTCTCAACTAAAGATAAAATGATAACATTATTAATACTATAAGTCAAAGAAAAAAAATGGATTCGTTTGGGTTTGTTTGGCTTTGTATTGGGTTTGTTTGGCTTTGTTTGGGTTTGAATTGGGTTTGAATTGGCTTTGTTTTGGGTTTGTTTCCGCCTTCGCCAAGGCTTCGGCGGACAAGCGTAGCTCATTGTATTAAAAGGACTTGTGTTCATTTTTCCGCTTTGGAAATTGGCTTTGGGAAAATTAGGCCAAAAATCGATGTTCATTTTCATAATCCTCTGTTTTACAATAGCTTACAATCGCCCGATTTTTGAGAAAATTGGGTTTGTTTTGCATAAAAAGTTTATAGCCACAGAGTTCACAGAGAGCACAGAGATAGTTAGCCACAAAGGCACAAAGAAGCATAGTGGGTAGTGAATCGTGGTTTGTGATTAGTTTTCATTGGCTAATTCTTAATATTCCATGTTCATAGTTTCCGCCTTCGCCGAGGCTTCGGCGGACAAGCGTTGTTCATAGTTCATCGATTGTTTCATGGTTAGCAGGTCTCCGCAATGTTCTCGTAGTGCGTTGTGCGTATCGCGTTGTGCGTATTGGTTTATTATTCATGTTCTCTCTCCTGGGATGTCTTTCCCCAAGCTGCCCGCCTTCAGCGAGGCCTTCATGTCCGCCATTGGTGGCGAGACCTACGGAATTATAACAGAAAGGGGCTGGTTTTCAAGCTAAAAATGCGGTTTTTTTGATTTTTTTTGCCACGACGGCACCAAGACACGAAGAAATTAGACACGGATTAACACAGATTGACACTGATTATTAGCCACAGAGTTCACCGAGGACACAGAGAAATTCAGTCAGCTTGGTGTTCTTGGCAAATTCTACTCCCAAAGCCAGCTTTGTCGTAAAATGTTGCCTTCGTCCACATGGGCTTGTCGCCCCTTCTTTATAAGCTGACTGAGTTTTGAGTTCTATCCGCCTTCGTCCCTAAGGGACTATGGCGAGACAAGAGTTTTGAGTTTTGAGTTGTGGTATCGCTGCGCGATGGATTTTAACCGCGAGTTGCGCAAGCTGCCGGAGGCCGCGATGAGGGACATACAAGTAAGTATGCCGCAGGCATACGAATAAACAATCCGAACCGCAGGCAGCACAAGCAAGTTTACGCGGTTTTTTTTGACATAAATTGTGGTTTTTGGTATAATAATAGGAAAAGGAGAAAGCAACTTTGGAGGAAATAGCTAAATTTATTATTTATGATTTACTATTGTTGATTTTGTTTGTTGAATTTTGGAAGGCTTGGTTGCGTAGCTAGGTGTCCGATATGGTAAATGTAAGTGAAAATAAAGGATAACCAAATGTATTATATTTATAAGGAAGAAATGGAAGATAACAAAGTGCTGTTCAGGCAAATTAAAGTAACTCATCTGGCGGGGTGTACAAATGGTTTGATAGCGAAATATCTAAAGAAAACCATAAATAACAGTGTCACGGAACCTTATGCCTGGCACATTGCAAGTGACAAGCTATTCAAAACCTTGTGTTTGCCCGGTAATATTCTCGTAATAGACATAAAACCCAATAGCAAAGAGGAGTTATCTTTATTTAAGATTAAAAATATTTGGGGTTATTCGAGTAGCGGTTGGACACCCATAATGCTGGAGTTGAAAATCATCGTGCATAATAAAAATCCTGATGATTATAATAGAGAAAGTGTGGAACCGGAAAACTACGAAGAAAGTGATTCAGTTTTTACGTTATTGTATCTAAAGGGAACGATACGGAACGGAAAGTTAGAGGATAAATGGATCTTTCCCGGCCGAAGTTCAACTAATTCAGTTTTGCTATGGCCAGACGCTCGAGATTACTTCATTAGCAAAATGCAAATGCATAAAAAAGAATTGTAGAGAAGGAAGATAAAGCATTCTTTACGTGTGCACCCCCGTGTGAAACGTAGGGCTAAATATGACCCCTACGATGCAGGGGGCTAACAGGAACCCTCAACGATTTGCGTAGTGCCCGCAGGGTAAGTTGATTTTATTTGTTGAATTTTGTAATGCTTGGTTGCGTAGCCAAGCGTTTAATATGGGAAATGTCAGTTAATATATAATCGTCCTTAAATTGTGTTGGAATTTTTCTGAGTTGGCTGTATGGCCTGCTGTTACCCCGTTGGAAACTCTAAAGTTTTCTAACGGCATTTACGGCGCCGTCCATTTGCCGTCCTGGTCTAATTGATACTGCGGAGGGGACAAATTAGTCTTCGTAGCAGTAATAGTGAATTCAGGAGGAAGAACACTCGTTACGGTAAAAGAAAAGTCATTGCCATCAAAGTAGCAACCGTCCAAATCGCTCCTTACAAATCCCAGACTATTCGGCTCTCCAGCCCACAAATTACTCGGCTTTGCACCCGAACCAATATCCGCGGCGCAACATGTTCTTATTGCGGTTGCTATAGTACCCATCGATGCTTTACCTTCCGACCATTTAGCAGCAGAGATTCGGCCGCAAAGCCTCGGAAGTACCACTACAGCCAGGATACTAATGATGAGAATAACGACTGTCAATTCAATATGTGTAAAACCTCTTCCGCTTCGCATATTTTCACAATTAGAATATTTATTAGCTCTACTGTCAACATGATAACTTCCTTGCTCCCATGATGGAAAGCCCGGATGTAATTTTTGGGAGGGACAATCCGGTAGATTTAGGTTCGGAATAGCAGTGTCAAAGTTATCTGTGTTCAGAAGTGCTAAGGCATTCTCAGGATATTCGGCATGTTTTATTTCAGAAGAGGGAAGTGTCGGTCTTGATGGCAGTCGTTCTGATTGTTTTCTGTCAATCAGGCTATCTTCAACTATCAAATTTTTTAACGGTTTTATACTATTGTAACTCATTTATTTACGTACTATTCATAAGCGTTTATCCCCCAATTTCAAAACAACGACGAAAAACTTTTGAACTGATAATTAGCTGTTAATATTACTCCTCATGCATAAATAGCTGTAGGAATATATCGGTTAGAATAATGTCGTACTTTTCAGATAAGACAAGTTTTAGGCAGGTTCTGCAGATAATCTGAAGATATGCGATGCTGCTATGGGGCTTATCGGTCTTAGTCTCAACGTATCACGGGCTTCTGGCATTAAATGACCCTTGCTAAACGGCCCCCGAAGCAGGCTTCGGGGCTAAATATAAAACCCCCTACGGTGCAGGGAAATATTGCCAATATAAATACTTTCAAAAAATACAGACCTGCGGTAAAATTGAAAACGAAAATATAGATTCTTCGCTGCGCTCAGAATGACAAAGGAATTTTCGATTGGCGATTTAAGATAAGTAAATGAGTAAATGCGTGAATGAGTAAATGCGTAAATGAGTAAATGCGTGAATGAGTAAATGAGTGAAAAAAGGAAACAATCCATTAACGTCAAAACCAGCTTATCACAGATACCTTCTAAGTTAGATGGCTCTCGACCCCCGGTCTTTTGGGCATCGGGAGATGGTCCGTATGAGAATACACGAAAAGCCCTTGCAAATATTGATTTAACACCGGCAAAAAATAAGCGTGTTTTACTAAAGCCTAATGTTGGTCGGGATGTAGAACGTGAAACAGGTGTTACTACACATCCGCAGGTTGTAGCAGCAGCGATTGATGCTTTTAGAGAAGCCGGTGCCGAGGTGGCCGTAGGTGAAAGTCCAATTGTCGGTGTTAAAATATTCAGTGCATTCGAAAGGAGCGGAATTACAACTGCTGCCGAAGAACGAAATTGTCTTTTGATAGATATGGATGCACGTGACTATGTACCCCTTGAAATCACTGATGGCGTTGCGATTAAATCACTTAAGCTATGCAAAGAGGTTGAAGAATACGATATTATCGTTTCGATTCCTGTGATGAAGACACACATGCATACCGTTGTAACGTTGTCCATTAAAAACATGAAGGGGTGCTTGTGGCGACGTTCAAAAGTGGATCTTCATATGCTGCCACAAATCCCCGGACATCAAGAAAAACCTTTGGATATAGCCATTGCTGATATGGCTTCGGTTTTACGTCCTCATCTATCAATTATTGATGGAACAATTGGAATGGAAGGGTTAGGCCCCAGTGCCGGCAAACCTAAAGCATTGGGTGTGGTACTTGCAGGCGTCGATGCCTTTGCAACAGATTCAATTGCATGTGAATTAATGGGAATATCTGCCAGTGATGTTCCACATTTAAGGATGGGAGCCCAAAGAGGCTATGGTGTAATTGACCTTGATAAAATCCGTGTGTCTCCCGGAAACTGGAAAGATGTTCGGAGCCCTTTTGATTTGTCTCCAGATAAAATGTCGATTGTATTCCCAGGGATTACTATTTTAGACCAACAATCATGTAGTGGCTGCCAATCAACATTATTAATGTTTCTAAGGCGACATGGAAAGCAGTTGCGTGACAATATATCAGATGAAAAAGAGATTGTTATCGCTATCGGTAAAGGCCATAAACAACTGCCAGATGGTACTTTGTGTGTCGGCAACTGTACTGAACGGTATAAAAACTGCAGAGCATTCATTCCCGGATGTCCACCGGTAGCGAGTGAGATGCTGAAGGAGTATTTTCAATCTTAAAGATGAAAAAATAGGAATTTTATATACGTAATATTGCGGGTTTTTGGGTGAAAAGGGGGAGGCAAAATCATCTACGATGGTTCGACAGACTCACCACAGGTTTGCGATTGCTTCGGCCTTCCTCCTTCGCCAAGGCTTCCGCCTTCGTTAAAACTATGGCGAGACGAGACGGAGGACAAGTCGGCCTTGCAATGACAATAATTTCGTTGGCCAGATTCTTCGCTTCCGTCTTCGTATAACTACGCCGAGACAAGCCGCTCAGAGATGACAAATAAAAGAACCCCTGCCAATGGCAAAGGCTAACAATTTTAATAACCAACGCAAACGCTATGGGTTATTTCTTGACGGGCGCAGAGCCAATATCTATAATGCGGGCTCACTGTGGCTTGGCTATCCTGGCCAAGATTCACGGGCAGAATGCCCGTGCCACCAAGACAAAAAATAAGGAAGTACTATCGTGAAGCAATGGCGTTTTGAGGTTTTTAACAAGCCGGGCTTTACCGACGCACACGGCAAAAGCGTTTTAGAAGACATCAATGAGTTAGGCATTAGCTCTGTCGAAGTGGTTCAATCGGCTACAGTTTTCCTGATTGAGGCAGGATTCGACAAGGATTTAGCCAGGCGTGTTGCACAAGAGCTCCTGATTGACCCTGTTTGCGAAGAGTATTATACAGGCAGAAGTAGCGCTCCAGCCGGGCTGGCAAAGGCAACATTAATCGAGATACATCTAAAAAGCGGAGTTACCGACCCGGTCGCAGAGTCAGTAATGGCAGCACTCGCCGATATGGGTGTTATTGCCGGCAATGTCAGGACCGCACGAAAGTATGTTCTGCTGGGTGACATTACGACAAAGCAAACCGATACAATTGCAAAGAAAATCCTGGCAAATGACTGCATTGAAGATTGTGTTATCGGTAACGAGGCTGAGCCGCCCAGCCCACACCTTAAACCATACGAATTGAAGATAGTAATCTGGCCCATACTCAAGCTCGATGATGATGGATTAGTAGCCTTAAGCAAAGAGAAAGACCTATTTTTGAATCTGGTCGAAATGCAGACGATTCAAAAATACTACAAACAGCTATCTAAAGAACCCACAGACGTCGAGCTAGAAACACTGGCACAAACCTGGAGTGAGCACTGCGTCCATAAAACACTAAAAAGCTCTGTAGATATGTCGATTGATGGTGAGCGGATACAATTCGACAATCTGCTAAAAGAAACTGTTTTCAAAGCCACCAAACAACTCGATAAGAAATGGTGCATATCCGTCTTCGCCGACAACGCCGGGGTGGTGGAATTTGACGAGGATTCTGCGGTATGCTTTAAGGTCGAGACCCACAATCGTCCCTCAGCCCTCGACCCTTACGGCGGGTCAGCAACAGGCATCGGCGGTGTAATTCGCGACCCGATGGGGACCGGCCTGGGAGCCAGACCTATCGCCAATACAGATATATTCTGCTTCGGCCCGCCGGATAAAAAATTGGAAGATATCCCCAAGGGAGTCCTGCATCCACGAAGGGTTATGAAAGGCGTAGTGGCGGGAGTCCGTGATTACGGTAACAGAATGGGAATACCAACGGTAAACGGTGCAATTTACTTCGACGAAAGATACCTGGGTAATCCGCTGGTTTACTGCGGCAATATCGGCTTGCTCGACAAAAACAAGTGCTTTAAGAATCCGCAAAGCGGGGACTTAATAATAATGGTGGGTGGGCGAATAGGCAGAGACGGAATACATGGGGCGACCTTTTCAAGCGGAGAAATAACACATGAGTATGAAACAATCTTTTCCCACGCTGTACAAATAGGCAATCCAATAACGGAAAAGAAAATGTTAGACGTCCTGATTCAGGCCAATAAGGCCGGTTTGTATGAGGCAATTACTGATTGCGGAGCAGGCGGATTAAGCAGTGCAGTGGGAGAGATGGGCAAAGAGCTTGGAGCGGAAGTCGATTTGGAAAAAGCCCCACTGAAATATGCCGGCCTTAACTATTCTGAAATCTGGATTAGTGAAGCGCAGGAGAGAATGGTTATAGCTGTCAAGCCGGAAAATTTAGAAGCTATAAAGAAGATTTTCGATGATGAAAACGTCGAGTCAACAGTAATAGGTAAATTCACCAACGATAAAAAGCTGCGATTGCAATACAACGGTCAGCTCGTAGGCGAGCTCGACATGGAGTTTTTGCACGATGGCGTACCTAAATACTCACGTAAGGCGGTCTGGAAAACTCCGGAACTTACTGAGCCAAGTATAGCTGAAAAAGACAATTTCAATGATGAGCTTTTACAAATCCTTTCATCTTATAATGTCGCCAGCAAGGAATGGGTAATCCGCCAATACGACCACGAGGTTCAGGGAAGCTCCGTTGTGAAACCGCTGACAGGAGTAAACAACGATGGTCCTGGTGATGCAGCGGTGATAAAACCTAAATATGATTCGGATAAAGGCCTTGCCATTGGCTGTGGAATGAATCCGCTATATGGTGACATCGACCCATACTGGATGGCTCTGGCCGGTATCGATGAGGCAATCAGAAACCTGATATGTGTAGGTGGAAGATCTGACAGAATCGCCCTTCTGGATAACTTCTGCTGGGGCAATTGCACAAAGCCCGAAACGTTTGGTCCATTAGTGCGAGCGGCCCAGGCCTGCTATGACGGTGCAATTGCCTTCGAAACACCGTTTATCTCCGGCAAGGACTCGCTTAATAATGAATTCTCCTGCGAGGACGGAAGACAAATTTCCATACCATCGACGCTCCTGATAAGTGCGATATCGATAGTGGATGACATCAATAAATGCGTAACAATGGATGCCAAAAAGGCAGGTAACTTTCTTTTTGTAGTGGGCGAAACCAAAAACGAACTGGGCGGCTCACATTATTACAAGATTCACGACCACATCGGTGCAAACGTTCCAAAAGTGTACCTTGAAACGGCTCCAAAAATTGCTAAGAAGATTTCCACTGCGATAGCTGAGGGTCTTGTAATCAGTTGCCATGATTGCTCCGAGGGAGGTCTGGCCGTTGCACTTGCAGAGATGGCTTTTGCCGGCGGACTTGGTATCGAAGCGGACCTGCGAGGGCTGCCGAAAACCAAAGACTGCTCACGAACTGATACTCAATTATTCAGCGAGTCAAACTCCCGATATATCGTGGAAGTTGAGCCGGAAAATTATGACTCATTCGTAAAGTCAATGCTGAACCTGCCCTTCGGGCAAATCGGAAAAGTCACAAAAGAAAAGATACTTTCCATAAAAGCAGATGACGGCAAGAAAGTCATTGATGCAGATATAGACTCATTAAAACAGGCATGGCAAAAAACCCTCGACTGGTAAAGAGATAAATATGGTACAGGCAAATGCGATAGTCTTGCGAGCAGCAGGGATAAATTGTGATATGGAAACCGAGTACGCCCTCGAATTAGCAGGGGCAAAAGCTGAGCGTGTGCATATAAACAGGATAATCGAAGATAAAAATCTGCTCAACCAATACCAGATAGTTGTTTTTCCCGGCGGCTTCAGCTACGGCGACGATGTAGCAGCCGGCAAAATTCTGGCTAACCAAATTGTGCACCACCTGTACGAACCGATACGAAAATTTATCGATGACGGCAAATTGGTACTCGGAATCTGTAACGGCTTTCAGGTGCTGGTCAAGGCAGGAATCCTGCCGGGCAATTCAACAAGCAAACAGGAAAAAGTTACAATAACTTATAATGACAGCGGTAAATTCGAGGATAGATGGGTATATTTATCTCCGCAAACCGATAAGTGCATTTTTATCGAGCCGGGCAGACAAATCTATCTTCCAGTCGCCCACGCCGAGGGCAAAGTTGTTACTAAAGACCAGCAAACTCTTGAAAAACTTAAGGACGAGAAACAGATTGCATTTAAGTATGTAGATAAAGACGGCAACGAAGGTGAATACCCGGTTAATCCAAACGGCTCAGTAGATTCGATAGCCGGCCTGACAGACAGCACCGGCAGGGTCTTAGGTCTTATGCCGCATCCGGAAAGACACGTTAGAAAAACCCAGCATCCACACTGGTCTCGAATACGAAGGACAAAGGACGAAGGACGAGGGACGAAAGACGGTGATGGGATGACCATTTTCAATAACGCCGTTAAGTTCATAAAACAAAACTTTTAGCCATATTTTTGTCTGAAAAAAGGCGTGATATATGACAATGCAAAACCTGATTAAACCATTTAAGTTAAATCTTGACTATCCAACGTATTACGGTAAAATTAGAACCAGATGGAGAAACCAGCCGAACCAGACGGCTGAGGGAGTGTGTGAGCTTATATAATATGGATACATAGTGAATTGGTCTTAAAAAACCAATGTTATGAAGTTAGTAACGAGAAATAAGATATGCAAATAAATACTCGCACAATTAAGGCGAAGGACGCAATTGAGGTTTACATCACGGCACTGGCAACCCCAGATACACCGGCAAAATTACAGGCAGAGGAGCTTTTTTCGGGTATCAGGAAAGTTTTGGACTCGAACAATGTGCGAATATTCCAAGAGCGAGCGTTTGGCACCCCTAACGCTTTAGACATTGCCCGTTCGATAAGAACCCGTGTATATGACCCGTTTGATGATGGTGTTGAGCCAGCCTGGCTGGCTGTTCCGGAAGGAATAAACGGGCAGCTCGCCGGTGCGCAGGTACACGCTGTCGGCGGCTGTGGAATACCGGAGATTCTGCGTTTGGAAGGTCAGCCATGCGGACGAATTTTACGCAACGGCCGGGGCGAGTACCTTACACTTTCAGGCATATCTTCCAGCAAAGACGGATGTCTAACCGACCAGGCACAGGAAATGTTCGAAAAAGCCGAGTTGATTCTAAAACAAGCACACACCAACATGCTTTCAGTGTCGCGCACATGGATATGGCTTGGTGACATCCTCTCATGGTATGACGATTTTAACAGTGTGAGAAATAAGTTTTTCGTTGAGCGCGGGCTTATCGCCCCAAAAAGGGGTATCAATAAACTGCCTGCCAGCACAGGAATAGGTGTTGCGCCCCACAATGGAGTGGTTCCTGCAATGGACCTTATCTCCGTGATTAAGCCTGAGAATGCGCTGGAGTATCTTGAAGCAGGTGGAAGTCAGGATTCGGCTTTAAAATACGGCTCAGCGTTCTCACGTGCTTCAAAGGCGACTAGCCAAGCAGCAAATACAGTGTATGTCTCCGGCACAGCTTCTATTGGTGAAGATGGTAAAACGAAGTATATCGGAGATGCTAAAAAACAAATCGAAGAATCAATCAACAATGTACGAGCGGTTCTACACGAAATGCAATGCGACGACGGTGATGTCGTTCAGGCCATTGCCTATTGCAAAACGGCGGAAATCGAAAAGCTTTTTTGCCATCAATGGAGCGATTTGGCCTGGCCGACTCTAACTGCCATAGCTGATATTTGTCGTGACGACCTGCTCGTCGAAATCGAGGCAACGGCTGCAATTCAAGCTGACGTATAAATATGTACGATTAAAAGGCAGTGTTACGTAACCGCTGGCAGAAATAATTACAATGTGCTCCACCGAGCCCAAAATATCCTGGCGTGCCTCTGCGTCTCCCCCCGCTCTTGTCTTCGACAAGAAGACGTGGGGGGGCAGCAGGCGAAACCGGAACATACCTGTTGGTTCCATAATATTTTTCGCATGCTTCTACCTGTATGTCTGGCTATTTATTGAACCCCGTCTTATTTATCACGGCTTCGGAACTTTCACAGCTTATCCGGCTTTTTCAGTGGACTGGGAGTTTCTCAGGAGTTCGCTGAGTTACCCAGGCGGTGTAGTCGAATATATAGGGGGGTTTTTGTCACAACTTTATTACTTCTCATGGCTGGGGGCATTGGTTGTCACA
>Ga0315543_1002062_pt1 | contig 20328 bp, 14 predicted proteins | sample SalMarSW160210MG_2_FD_203098 | JGI IMG/M metagenome (GOLD analysis project Ga0315543, IMG submission 203098) | Salt marsh sediment microbial communities from the Plum Island Ecosystem LTER, Massachusetts, United States - Salt Marsh Sediment SW1601-210 ...
TCATTAATTGGTTATTTTTCATTCTATTACTCCCACTTTAATATATAACGGGGTGGCCCCTAAGCCGTGCCCCGCAGGGGCGTCGGTTTCAGGGGCGGGTTCGACCCACGGCTTAGGGGCCACCCCGTTCCCTTCGACCGCAGGTCGGAGGGAACATATATTCTACTGCCAATAACGGCATTAACGTAAATATACAACATATTATACAGACCTGCAACGTTTTAGGCCGTACAATAATACGCTTTAAGTGAGCTACCGGTGCATGCACACCCGCATGAACAGGTTACTATTGTGCAGGAAGGGAAGCTGTCGATGATCCTGAATGATGAAACCCGGACATCGGAAAGGAGTATGGTCATGACCATCCCTTCCAATGCGGTTCATTCCGGCAGGGCGCTGACAGACTAGAGGGTTCCGGATATTTTTTATCCCACAAGGGAGGATTATAAATGATCACAAAGCTGGCTTTCCTTTATGGGCTAAAGCCCGGTTTTTTAAATTCCCTGTACCCCCCGGCATGAATGCCGGGGTCTTGAGTTTGGCACATTACTAGATAAACGAATAAATATTTAGAAAAAAGAAGCAATTAGATTAGGTTAATTGCTTTTTTTATTTTATTATTGTATCTAGTCATATAACTAGTTACTAAAATTATTATTATGGGATTCCCAACAAAAATTCAGCTCATAAAAAGAGCAAAAAGCGAGCAGTGGTATATCAATTTTCCCTCTGCCATTGCACAAGCCATGGAGTTTGAACGAGGAGAAGTTGTCGAATGGATTATTCAAGACAAACAGAGATTGGTACTACAGCGCAAAGAAGCTAATGTAAACTTGGAGAAAAAAAAACTTCAGGAGGATCTTTGATTGATGAATTTGACCTGCTATTCAATCAGTGCACTGAAGCATTTACCAATGTGCATGTCTGGCAAAAAGCACGTGAACTAGCCTATGGTACACTTACCTGTATGGGAAGGCATACTATAACCGGAATGCTTACAGCAAGTGGACAACAGTTTAAGGACTGGTCCTCTGCTTATCGTATGTTTAGTCAACAGCGTATTGATACCGATAAGCTTTTTGATGTTGCGCGCACCAACCTGCTCGAAGAATTAGAACAACAACAACATATTATTGCACACATGGATGATACGTTGTTCAAGAAAACCGGCAGATATATTCCCGGAACAGCATGGCTCAGAGATCCGTTAGGTCCTCCCTTTAGGGCTAACTTTATCTGGGGGCAACGCTTTTTACAAATTTCTATGGCTCTTCCATCAGGCAACGGAAGTGTTCAATCCAGAGCTATTCCTGTTGATTTACATCATTGTCCAACTGTAAAAAAACCGGCTAAAACAGCCAGTGAGCAAGATTGGATAGATTATAAAGAACAACGAAAAGCAGCCAGATTGAGTAAACAAGGCAGCTTACGTATCAGACAGATGAGAGATAAACTGGATCACGATGGATATTATCACAAACAACTACTTATGAGTGTTGATGGGAGTTATACTAATAGCGAAGTAATTAAAAATCTTCCGGACAAAGTCACTTTAATTGGGCGCATTAGAAAGGATACAAAATTGTACAATATCCCCGAAAAACAAAGCACCCTGGGCAGAAAACGTGGATACGGTGAACGGTTACCAACCCCTGAACAAATAAGGCAATCTGATGAATACCCATGGAAAGAAGTAACTGGCTGGGCTGCAGGTAAAACACATCAATTTAATGTTAAAGTAGTTAAAAATATCCGGTGGCGCTCAGCTGGCCAACATAACGACCTTCAAATCATCATTATAAGACCATTAGGATACAGACTCACCAAAGCATCCAAAATACTTTATCGCAATCCCGCTTATATTATTTGTACAGATCCTCATTTAGATATCCAGGAACTCTTGCAAACCTATCTATGGAGATGGGAGATAGAAGTGAACTTCCGGGAAGAAAAATCATTACTTGGCTGCGGACAAGCACAAGTAAGGAATCCGTCATCAACAGAAAATGTCCCCATGTTTATTGCAGCCATGTATGCATTACTACATATAGCAACTTACAGATCAATGAAAACGCCTGAACAAAAATTGTTACCAAGACCCAAATGGTATCAGGAACAAAAGCATAAAAGGCAAACAACAGGAGATCTTATCAATAATTTTAGAGCACAATTATGGGCTAAAGCCATTGGTGTTAATTTCTCTAGCTTCGTGAACTATGAAATGGATTTACAAAGCCGGAGAAATGCGGCAAACCATAATACTTCGGCAATGTTTTACATGAGAAATTAGCCAAACTCAAGAGACCCTGAAGGGGTCTAAATATGAATAGCCCCAGGCGCAGCCTGGGGTAAATGTGTCCATGTAGAATAAGGTCCAACTGGAAAGATATTCACCGGGAAATCCTTTCCTGGGAACCCGGAGTGCGACTTTGAATGCATTTTGATTCGTCGCCCGAATTTTCGCAAAGCGATTCCATTGGAAAAATCGAGCGACGAAAATCTACTTTTGAGCGTTTTTATAGGCAATAATAATATCCCTGACATCACTCATCGTAAAACCATAGGTTCGGCGGAGCCTTCCCAAGCGCTCATTATCGGATACTGACAAGGGAATGTCCAATTTACTTTTAATGTGACTGACGGGGACCTGATAATTTTCAGAAACCTCCTTCAGGGTCATAAAGCCCTGCACATCAATCGTTGAATCATGCTCCTCATGTTCTTCATGCTCTTCTCTCCCCTCAACCACTGCCGGTTCTTCCGGTTGAGCCCTGATTGCTTCTCCTCCCTCAGGGACAGGTTCTTCAATTTCCATTTCCGGTTCAGTGGATTGCTCTATCTTATCTTCTCGTTCTGCAGGCTGTAACCTCTCGATACCATGACGCTCCAGGTAATACCTGCCCCGCCCCGCCTCAAAATCTTCAACCTGTGGATTTATCCTGAACGGCAAATAGACCAGCACAAAACAGATGATGACAAAGATCACCGTTAAAGCCCGGCGGAAACTTTTTTTAGTAACCCAGGATTTGAACTGTAAAATGACTGCTTTCCAGTGAAGGATGATGTGAATTCCCAACAACCCAAGCATACAAAAAGAAACGATCAGGTGAATGGTTCCCCATTGATGCCGGTCAAGATTCCAAAAATAGAGCTCAACATTTCTCCCATACACCAGTACCCGGTCCTTACCTGGAATGAGAATGTATTTCATCAACAAACCAATTCCTGCCATAGCCGACAGACAGAGGAACATCAGGATGTCGATGATAAAGTTGGTTTTGAGTTTTAATTTAGCCATACGTAAACGATTTATCCGGATTATGAAGATAAGATTTTCTTTCCATGAATATCAGCATTTCCCCGGAAAATAAGGAGAATATGAATATGTTGCAGAAAAGGATTGTTGATATTGACAATTTTGAATTTATGTTGGATTACAGGAAAATGACCCGGAGTGCAGGAAGGGCAAAAATCTCATCACCCACGTTTATACGAACATTTTATCCCCCTCTGGAGTGGGATAGAGTATTTTACATACTCCTTAAATATGCGTAATTAATATCCCCCGCTGGCCCTGTGAAATAGCGGTATTACCGCAAATGCAAAGCATTGTTACTATCCGTCAAGCGGGTTATCCGCTAGACGGATTTCCGGAGATATTAAAACTTCAGTACAAACTCGGCACCTTGTCCCGGTTCTGATTTGACAGATATCTGGCCATTGTGGAGGCGCATGATCTGTTTGGCCAGGCTCAAACCGATTCCCGATCCTTCCTCTCTTGTTGTGTAAAAAGGAATAAAAATGTTTTCCATGTTTTCCTTATCGATCCCGCATCCGTTGTCTTTAACCGAGATCAGGATTTGAGAGCCATCAGATCTTCCCGTGATCCATATCTTTTTATCTGTTGTTTCAGCGAGCGCATGAATGGAGTTCTTGACCATATTGATAAGCACCTGCTGAATGAGGTTATTGTCAGCACAAAGCACCAGACCCTCCTGCAGATCAAGCTTGATTGCTATTCCTTTTTTCTCACACTCAGGGCGAAAAAGATTTACAATTCCTTCAAGGAAAGTTTTTACATGAAACTCTTCCGGTTCAGGTATGGGAAGATGGGTCATGGAATGGTAATGTTGAACGAAATCCATCAATCCTTTACCTCGAGTATGGATGATCTCCAATCCTTCGGTAATATCCTCCAGGTGCTTCCTCTCCAATTTTTTCAGGTCTTTCAATGCTTCCGTTTCATCAATCTTTTTTAAAAGATGCTCCGACAAAGATGTTACCGGAGAGATGGTACTCATGATCTCATGGGTCAGAACCCGGATGATCTTCTGCCACGATTCCAGCTCTTTTTTATCCAGTTCCGAATTGATATCCTGAAAGTTAATAAGCCAGATGGGTTGGTCGTAGATCTTGAACAGGGATTTCCGCACGGTCAGGTAAAAAAGTTCATTTTCAACAATGATGGAGAGCAGGGTATGCCGGTTCACCTCGAGCTTTTCTATGGTTTCCTTAAATTCAGGATTAAAGGTATTCAGGTATGCCAGGTTTGGTATTTTCTTCTCCCTGAAAATCTTTTTTGCAGCCGGGTTGATCAAATCGATATCACCACTCTCTTTGTATGTAATTACTCCCACACCAATATGTTCAATCAGGTAATCCAGGTAATTCTTTTCCTTTTCTTTCTCCATCCGCTCGGTCTGGATGATTCTATTAACTGCATCCAGCTGTTTTGTAAGTTCCCGGTATGATCCTGATGTTTCTCTTTTGTCCAAATGAATGGAGGATCCTCTGTCAAGAAGGGATGCAAAGAAGCGTGAAAGCTGACGGTTGGTCCTGTTCAGGTAGCGCAATAATTCTAAAGTCTCCAAAAGGAGTAAAACAGACAACACAATAGCAGTATGGAGATATCCACTGGAAGAAACTGCCTTCGACAGCAAAAGGCTGGTACCAACGATGATTAATACCCTAACGACAACATGAACATACATGGTTTTAAAGACCATACTTCTTCAATTTTCGGTAGATTGTCTGGCGCGAAAGGTTCAGTTCTTTAGCCACTTCAGTGAGTTTGCCCCGGTGCTTCTGGAGGGCTTTCAGTATATAATACCGTTCAATATCTTCAATGCTTGCAAGTTCTTTCTCCTTCTTTTCATGTCGGGGAGAAAAAATAAAATCATCTTCAGTCAGCATATTCTTATCGGATAAGATCACAGCCTTTTCAAGCGTATGCTCCAGTTCCCTGACGTTTCCCGGCCAGGAATAGGTTAATAGTTTTTGAATGGCACCCCGGGTCAATTTAAGATCCTGCTTTCTGTATTTCTTTGAATATTTTAGTAAGAAATACTCTGCCAGGTGTATAGCATCCTCCTCTCGCTCTCGCAAGGGGGGTACGTCGATCTGAACGGTATTGATCCGGTAGAGCAGATCCTCCCGGAAAAGGCTTTCGTTCACCATTTGATAGATGGGCCTGTTGGTTGCACAGATCAATCTCATATCAATCTGCCGTTCCATTGTTGATCCCAGTGGAACGATTTTTTTTCGCTGAATTGCCGTAAGAAGTTTCCCCTGAAGCGACAGCGGGAGGTTTCCTATTTCATCGAGGAACAGTGTTCCGCCCATTGCGGATTCAAACCGGCCTATACGGTCACTATCGGCTCCGGTAAATGCCCCTTTTACATGTCCAAACAGTTCGCTTTCAAACAGGTTCTCACTCAGGGAGCCCAGGTCTACCGATAAAAAGATCTGATCTTTTCTATCCGATTGCAGATGGATTTCGCGGGCAATTACCTCTTTACCTGTCCCATTCTCACCCAGCAGCAGAACATTGGCATCGGTTGAAGCAACCTTTTTTATGATGTTCATCACCTCCTGCATCCGGGGAGAGTCTCCGGGAATGAATTGAAACATGCGGTTCAAATCGCTGTGCACTACTTTCTGCTGATTCTCAAGCTGGCTTATTTTACGGTTCGAATGCCTCAATTTTACCCCCGTATTCAGGGTCGCGATCAGTTTCTCATTTTCCCAGGGTTTTACGATGAAATCGGTTGCCCCCTCCTTCATGGCCCGTACCGCAAGCTTTACATCACCATATGCCGTTATCAGGATCACCACCATCGTTGGATCCATTTTGAGGATTTCATTCATCCAGTAAATTCCTTCATTTCCGGTCTGAATTCCAGCCGAAAAATTCATGTCAAGCAATACCACATCATATTTACCGGAGGATATCTCTTCCGGAATGCGATTCGGATTTGACACGGTGTCTACCCGGTTAAACTCATCCTTTAACAGAAGTTGTAACGTCCTGAGTAATGACTTATCGTCATCCACGATCAGAATCTTTCCTCGTAACTCTTTCCCAGGCATGGCAATGTTATCCGTGGAACATTAAGAATGTAACTTTTTGTTACATCAAATGTAACATTTTTTAACTTATCATCAAATCCTTTAGTAATAAATCTTTGATAATCTTTCAGTTATAGTTAATGGCATTTCACTTGTACGAATCATAGAAAAAATTGATAATTTCATAATTATGATCCGGAATTATTTCATCGCTTTCATACGTTTTATTGGTAAACATAAAGCGTACTCCCTGAATAACCTGCTTGGTCTGTCCATCGGTATGGCTTCTGCGGTTCTCATCTATTTATGGATCCTGGATGAACTCAGTTTCGATACTTTTCATGAGAACTACGAGAACCTGTACCGGTTTGTTCAGACACAGCATTATGAAGATGGTGATTTTTTTGTCGCAGCTAATCCTGCCATCCTGCCTCCCACTTTTGAGGAATTGTTCCCTGAAATTATTGAGACTGCAAGGTTCAGACCCGGCTTACCAGAAGTGCTGGTAAGTTATGAAGACAAAAAGTTTTATGAGCACCGGGTTGCCTTTGCTGACCAGGAATTTTTTAAACTTTTCTCTTATCGATTTATTAAAGGATCGGCTGAGAATCCTTTCCCAGATATCAATTCATTATTGATCACGGAACGTATTGCTGAAAAATATTTTGGTAATGAGGATCCCATCGGCAAAACATTATACATTAACCAGACGGAGATTTATACCATAACCGGTATTCTGAAAAATATACCTGCGAATTCTCACCTACAGTTCGATATTATTGGAAATTTTGAAATACTTGAATCGTACGGTTATTACCTGGGGTGGAATAACAACTTTTATTATGGATATGCTTTGCTACAGGAGGGTGCAGATTATAAAAGCTTAGGTCCGAAGTTTGACCAGTACATGATTGAAAACGATATAAATGATGTGACCAATTTCTGGTTACAACCCCTGTCAGAAGTCCATTTACACTCCGATTTTGATATTGATGTATACTCCCATACGGAACCCACTCATCAATACATAAAGATCTTCTACATCATTGGCATATTGATTGTTCTGATTGCAATCATCAATTACATCAACCTGTCGACTGCGCGGTCAACCAGGCGGGCGCTTGAAGTGGGGGTTCGAAAAGTACATGGGGCAAAGCGACCTCAATTGATCCGGCAGTTCATGGGAGAATCTTTTACTCTCGTCATATTTTCTTACCTGATCGCCATGTTGCTTGTGGAACTTGTCCTGCCTGCATTCAATCATTTCACCGGGAAGGAGGTATCCGTTGATTATTCAAACCCACAGTTTACCATTGGGATGATCATCCTGGTCATTTTCACCGGAATGATCTCGGGAGGATACCCTGCCCTATTCCTCTCCTCTTATAATCCGGTACAAATAATGAAAGGACAGATCAACGCAGGACCTGCTGCCTTCAGAAGGATCCTGGTCACTGTTCAATTTTCCATTGCCATCATGATGATTATTTGCACCGGGATTGTGTATTATCAACTCACCTACATTCAAAACATCAATCTTGGCCTGGATAAGGAGCTTGTTTTATACAGTCGCGTCAGGGGGAACCTCTCCCGTGACTATTTCACCTTTAAACAGGAACTCTTGAAATACCCGGGTATTCAAAGCCTAACCTATTGTTCCAACCTGCCGACCTACAATGTAGCCTCGACTTCCGGAATCGATTGGGAGGGTAAAAATGAGCAGACCAGGGTATTGATCCACCGGTTTATCGTAGATCACGATTACATACCAACCTTCGGCATCGAAATGGCAGCCGGAAGAAACTTTAACCTCAACCATCCTTCCGATTCGGGTGATTTTATATTGAACGAAGCAGCTATTCGCCAGATGGGAATGGAAGATCCAATCGGAAAACGGTTCACACTGTGGGGTAGGGATGGAAAGATCATTGGGGTTACAAAGGACTTCAATTACAAATCGGCACATAAGGAGATTGAACCGCTGTGTATGTATTTAGAGCCAAGGGTTTTTGGCTACATATACATTCGCATTGACGGACAGAATGTGCAAGGGACAATGAAAAATATTGAAAAGGTTGCCAAGCAGATTAATCCATTCTTTCCCATGGATTTCCAGTTCATCAATCAGGAATATGAAAAGCTGTACACTTCGGAAGAAAAGTTACGGACTCTTTTCACCCTTTTTGCACTCCTTGCCATTTTTCTTTCCTGCCTTGGATTATATGGTTTATCTTCCTTTTTGGCAGAAAAACGGACAAAAGAGATCGGGATCCGTAAAGCGATGGGATCCAATACCCGGCAGATCATGACCCTCTTCTCCTGGGATGCGTTGAAATGGATCCTGCTATCAAACCTGGTTGCCTGGCCCGTTGCCTGGTGGTTCATGAACCGCTGGTTACAGGGTTTTGCTTATAAAACGGAGATTGAAATCTGGATTTTTGCTGCTGCGGTTATTCTTGTATTGATTATCGCTATCCTATCCATCATCTTTGAGGTTATTCGAATTGCAGGAACCAATCCGGCGGTTTCACTGAAATATGAATAATAGTTAAAAAGATAACTCCCCGATAAAATAGAAACATGATAAGGAACTATATAAAATCCCTGTTGCGTTTTTTATACAAACACAAAACCTACTCCCTGAATAACATCCTGGGACTATCCATCGGTATAGCATCTGTTGTAATCATCTACTTATGGATCCTTGATGAACTGAGTTTCGATACATTCCACCCGAATTATGAAAGGATCTATCGTTTTGTCCAAACAGTTCATAATGAAGACCTGGAATTTAAAATAGCGGTTTCACCTGCTGTAATGCCCCCGACGTTTGAAGAAAAATTTCCCGAGATCATTGAAACGGCAAGATTCAGGCCTGAAACACGTGAAGTATTAGTGTCCCATGGTAATAAGAAATTCTATGAAACAAAGGTTGCTTATGCTGATAAAGAGATCTTTTCTCTTTTTTCATTCAGATTTTTATCCGGATCTGCAGAAAATCCTTTCCCGGATGTGAATAGTGTATTGTTAACTGATAGAATTGCTAAAAAATATTTCGGCGATGCAGATGCAACCGGTCAATTCATCACAATAAATGAAGACCAGGTTTTTTCGGTTTCCGGAGTGGTGGAGAACATACCCTTAAACTCACATCTGAAATTTGACATTCTCTGCAATTTTGACATTCTGAAATCCGATTCCTATTATTATTCGGAATCCTGGTATGATCAAAATTTCTATGGGTATGCATTGCTTCAAGAAGGTACTGATATCGGTGTACTGAGTAAAAAATTCACCGAATTTATGAAGGAGAATTATCAGTTTGAAAGTACCGATTTCTGGTTACAACCCCTGTCGGATGTCCATTTGAGATCGGATTTTGATATCGACCTGTATTCACATTCTGAACCCAAAGAGCAGTATATTTTGATCTTCGCCCTTGTGGGAATTTTTATTCTTCTGATCGCTGTATTTAACTATATAAATCTTTCAACTGCCCGCTCAACCCGCAGGGCACTGGAGGTTGGAATCCGGAAAGTTCACGGTGCCTGCAGAATCCAATTGTTTGGCCAATTTATGAGTGAATCATATTTGTTCATACTAATTTCCTATCTGCTTGCCATGCTTATAGTTGAGTTAGTAATTCCTTCCTTTAATCAATTAACAGGAAAAGAATTATCAATGAACTATATGGATCCTTCATTTACATTGGGTATGGTGTTCCTTGTTATCTTTACTGGATTCATATCAGGAGCTTACCCTTCCCTATTCCTCTCCTCCTTCAATCCCGTCCGAATTATCAAGGGTGATATAAAAGCGGGACCTTCCTTTTTCAGGAGGATTCTTGTTTTTATCCAGTTTTTCATTGCTGTTTTCATGATTACATGTACCGGTATCATATACAAGCAATTAAAAGATATTCAAAACAGAAACATTGGTCTGGATAAAGATCTGGTCCTTTATAGCCGAATAAATGGGGAAATGTACAATAATTTCCCTTCCTTCAAGCGGGAATTGAAAAACTATCCAGGGATTGAGCACATAACCTATTGTTCTCAACTTCCAACCTATACCGTTGCATCAACATCAGCAGTCGATTGGGAAGGCAGAGAGGAAGAAACATCCATGATCATACATCAGTATATAGTGGATCACGATTATATTCCTCTCTTCGGAATTGAATTATCTGAAGGAAGAAATTTTGATCTGAACCATCCATCTGATTCAGGCGATTTTATTCTTAATGAAGCAGCTATTCGTCATATGGGACTAAAAGATCCTGTCGGAAAAAGGTTTCAATTGTGGAATCGTCAGGGCAAGATTATTGGAGTAATGAAAGATTTTCATTTCAAATCCCTGCATAAAAAAGTGGAACCATTATGTCTCCGGTTAGCTCGAACAGTATCCGGGTATATCTTTCTAAAAATCAAACCGGATAATATTGCTGGTACTCTCAAGCAGGTTCGGAAAGTGTGGGATGTTCATAATCCACAATTTCCAATGGCATTAGAATTTCTGGATAATAAATATGAGAAGCTCTACCAATCGGAAGAAAAACTGCGATCGCTGTTTACCTTATTTGCTTTGCTTGCCGTATTTCTATCCCTGCTGGGATTAATTGGACTTACATCCTTCTTGACGGAGAAACGGACCAAAGAAATCGGTATCCGCAAAGCGATGGGGTCCAGTCCATTGAAGATCATGACCCTTTTTTCCTGGGACACTTTGAAATGGATCCTGCTATCAAGCCTGGTTGCCTGGCCTGTAGCATGGTGGTTTATGACACGTTGGTTGCAGGAATTTGCCTACAGGACAGAAATAAACCCCTGGATCTTTGTTGCTGCTGCTATTCTCGTATTGATCATAGCCATCCTGTCTATCAGTTACCAGGTTATCCGGACTGCAAAAATAAATCCGGCGGTTTCGTTGAAGTACGAGTGACTTTCATGTTTCGTAACTCGTTACTCGTTTTTCGTAAAAAAGACATTACCGACAAACGACTTTCGTTACTGGCCCTGTGAAATTGGGATCCTGTAATCTATGCTTTTCATTATTTGATTGTTGTTTATTTCACAGGGCTGGAGGGTGTGTTGGATTTGAGGGAGCCGGCCTGACCCCTGGTTGGCACTTTTGCCTTTAGAGTATCTTTCAGTCCCTTACGGGACGTCCATTAATTCTGCCTCTTCTCACCACAGCCACTGAAGTTGCTGGCTACTGTCTGTAAGTCCCTAATGGGACTAATCTTAAACAGGGACAGGTTCCAATTTGAAATAAAACAGACTCTGTCAGGTCTAATAGACACTGATAGGTCTATATCTCCAGAATGATCTGTCATTGCTTGAGTTTGCCGACTAATTCATTATAAGGCTGGATTTTCCCTTCCGTGACCGATGACCGTTATACGATACGGGCTTCGTTACCGTAAAACGACTACCGTTTCTTCAGGACAGGTCTGACCGCTGGATTGTGTGTTGGAATTGAGGGAGCCGGTCTGACCGATAAACCTCTCGTACTGCGACTGCGCGAGGGAATTGCATAATGGGAAGTTCGCGGTACGAGTATGGGTAGATACCTTCTGGTCTGGTTCATTGAATAAGGTATACCTTTTTTCGGTCCTTGAAAAGTTTTCCCCTGAAATGTAATAGGAGTTGGACCGAATATCTAAGGGTCGCATATAACCCCAGGCTGAAGCCTGGGGCTAAAGATATGTCGCCACTATGTAGCTCATCACACCCCTCATCTGAACAAACGGTCTGACCGGTTGAAGTACAAGCCCCATCCGTCAGACCCCAAATGGGTCAGACGGTACCGGGAAAACAAGGGGCAGGCCTATTCCGGCACCTCCACCGTAAAGGAGTTACGAGGACCAACCGTTATCCTTACCCATGATATCTGCTGATCTATGGCAAACAGTTTTTCCTGGGTAGCCTGAACCGGTTCACCGTTCACCAGGAGCGTATCAAAAGATCCCGGAAATTTAGCCTTCCAGATGAAGGAAGGACCGGAATCGTTTGACAAAATAGTCCTGGTAATTCCATCGTGTCGAACAGAGATATTGTTCTTGCGTATCACCAGGTTTTTAATCTGAGCCCACCCGGTTTTAGGGGTAAACCTGGGAAGGGTGGTAATGTACTTATCAACATAGTACCCCATGGAAAGTGCCATCTCAGGAGGAAATATCTCCAGTTCAATACCCATTAGTCCGGTGACTATGGAAGCCACGGTCGTATAGGATACCTCCGGATACTCTTTCCGGCTGCTGTTCATCAACCGCATCAGAAGATCATAGGCCATGTCATGCTCTCCATACCGGTAGAGGGTTTCAGAAAGGTGCGACAAACCCTCCACCCTGTCGGATGGGGTTTCAGCAACCTGTTCAATGAACTCATCCACAACCGCTCTCATCTTCTCTTCATCATCCGTTCCGTTCCAGTAAGGAATGGAATGATCCGGTCCGAACCAGGAGAGCTGATAATCCTTGTTCAGGTTGGTATAAAAATGTTGGTTCTCCTCATCCCACCATGCTGTTTCTATGAATGTTCTTACCTCCTCTGCCTTATTCAAGAACTTCTCAGCTTTTTCTTCCTCACCGTGCAGCATCATCATTCGTGAATAGGCACGATAGCCTGCATGCAGGGTGACCAGCAAATCCAGTGCCACCACAAATCCCGGATCGCCTTCGTCATAACCGGGGATCCCACGTGCCAGCTGGAACCGGTTCACACCTCCCACTGTATCTTGTATATTCATAATCCGTTGCCTTTTCATGATCTTTTCCAGGCTCAGATCCCAGCGTTCTGCGTAATCGTCAACTGTTCGTTTATAAAAATTGAGGAAGACCGGATCATTGATGTAGGTTCTGTCTCCGGTCCAGAGGTACATTCGGTAACAACAATCCATCACATCAAAGTTTGCCGGCAGGTTATACCAGAAAGAGGCATCATCAGAATAGTCTACAACGGCAGGATTTCCATACCGGTCAATCTCCCAGTAGCTGCACCAGTCCCTCGATTCCGAAATATTCTCTGCAAATTTCCGGAGCATATTCTTCGTATATTCCGCGAGGCCGAGGATATGTGCCCCCATGCTTTGATGGGAGACATCCCGCATGCAGAACGCTTCCCTTCCCGGTAGTGATGCCTCGTACCAGAGTCCTACCGGGTCATCGTCAAAGGCATAGGCCAGTGCCTGGTTCTTCGACCAGTCGAAAAGATCATTCAGATCTGCATCTGAAGATTGAAAAGAAACTCCTTCCGGCTCTTCTGCGTCTGTCTGAGTCTTCGGTTGAGGTTGGCAATTAGATAATAGGATGATTAACGGGATTAGCAAAAATTCTTTTTTCATGATGTTATGGGGTATTTTGTGAAGTATAATCTATTGAATTGCCTGTTATCCCAAAGTTAGGCATTTTATTCATTCAAAATCTGACAGGGTTAGGCGCCCCCGGTTCTAAGGCAGGTGTTATTCCTCCCCCTTGAGGGAATGGTTTTGCAAGGGAGAAGGGGGATGTGGTGGCTTGTGAAGTTATTCTAAAAACATATCGCTCCTGGCCGGACAGGCCCAACGGGGCTTTCCACCGTACTAAACCTGACGGATTTCCCCGTTGGGACCAATGGTACAAATCTGTCAGGTTTTTAGTTTTTCAGGGATTACTCTCCGCCAGGCGGATATGGTGTAGACACCGGAGAGGGAGATATGATCCATGTTCAGCTCAGATCAACATTCAAAATAGTGTTTTAAAACACCATTCCATTAATTGTATAAGATTCTGGGTTTTCCCTATATTTGTTTTAGAAAAACCAATATATTCTTTCAAAACCTATATTCCTTGGGGATCTATATCCCGTATATCTCTTTTTGACGTTGATTTCAAGAATCAAATGCAAATAAGTATTCATTCGTAAAAAAGGGTGGAAAAGGAGTAACATTTTTAGGTATTTTTGAATTAATATATAGTAAACAAATTGTATACAAAATTTATATGTCAAAGGACCACACCTTTCTCAGATTGATTACTAAAGAATGTTAGGAGTATTATAAACAATCGTCAGTGAATCAATTGTAGAGGAAGCACTTAAAATGCTTGTTATAAATTAAGATGTAATAAATCCATTCACCTATGGAGAAGAGAAATATTTCTTTGCACCCGGGAGATATCTTACTTATACTTGGCAAGGGATTTATGTAACAACGTACAGTAAAGAAGAATGTTTGCAATGTCTGGAATTTCTGTTGTGATAATAAGCTATAATGAGGAGCGTAATATAGCCCGTTGTGTAAAGTCGGTTTTGGGAATAGCTGATGAGATCATAGTTGTTGATTCCTATTCTACCGACAAGACGGAGGAGATATGCCGTGGTCTTGGTGTTGATTTTTACCAGCATCTATTTGAGGGATTATATAACAGGATTTTAGAGATTAAGGGTGATACGTTCTCTACTATAGCAGCCAGGAAGGCTGACGGGAGTATGAAAAAATGGACTAGCAGTCCGGTATCAGGTAATAAGGGCCGGCTAATCCTTTCAAAAGAAAGGCATTTATCTGATGCCAGTTAAGGTATACGAGTTATGAACAAAATGCAGGAAGTCAGATGATAAAAAATATAATTTACAAACTTGGCCAGCGAATATTGATAAAGCACCCTCCCCGATGGATCATCTTTGCTATAGATATATCAACAACGGTTTTCTCATTAATACTGGCGTTTTTTGTAAGATTAGATTTCAATTTTAGTTTTTTTTCGGACTATCCATATGTGGTAATTATTGGAACTGTTGTTGCAGTAAGATCGATCTATTTCATTTTTTTCAGGATTTATTTTGGTTTGATAAGGTTCTCGACGTTTACCGATCTTGAGAGAGTAATTTTAACTAACACACTTGGAACTGCCACCCTGATCTTAATAAATATTATTCATAACCATGTATTCGGTACAGAGATTAATCTGATACCTTACGGGGTAGTAATAATGGAGTTCCTGCTTACCACCTTTTTAATGATCTCCCTGCGGTTACTTGTAAAGACAATTTATCTGGAAGTAACAAACAGAAAGGAGAATATAGAGAATGTATTGATCTATGGTACCGGTCAGTTCGCTGATCTTACCAGGCAAGTAATCGAGAATAATTCCTCAGTACAGACCAAGGTAATCGGATATATTTGTCCGGGACAGAATAAGTGGAATTACGGTAAAACCTTGATGGGAGGTATAAGAACCTACCATGAGACAGATATAGAGGCACTTGTGGCTGAATATAATATTAAAAAGCTTATAATTGCAGAGGAGAATTCTGAAACATCCGACAATGAAAGGCTCATCGTTACTTGTTCCAATCTGCACGTAAAGGTATTAAAGGTACCTAATGCGAATAAATGGATAGATGGAAGTTTCAGGATTTTTCAAATCAACGAACTTGAGATCGAGGATTTACTTGAGAGGCCAGCTATAATACTTGATGACAGAGAGATAGAGAAATATATAATGGGTAAGGTGATATTGGTAACGGGAGCTGCCGGCTCTATCGGGAGTGAGCTGGTAAGACAGATAAGCAGGTATCTTCCCTCGAAAATTATAATGTTTGATCAGGCGGAAACACCATTACATTCTCTTTCTTTGGAGTTACAAGAGACGCTTTTATTCAGGAACTTTGAGCTGATCATGGGAGATATCACCAATCAGCATCTGCTTGAGGATATCTTTAGCAGATACAAGCCAGATATCGTATTTCATGCAGCTGCTTATAAGCATGTTCCAATGCTTGAGGATAATCCTAAGGAAGCAATGCAAAATAACGTTTTAGGGACAAAGATACTTGCTGATTTATCGGTTCAGTTTAATATTTCCAGGTTTATTATGGTATCGACCGATAAGGCTGTTAATCCAACCAGCATTATGGGGGCATCGAAACGCATCTGTGAGATGTATATTCAGAGTCTGAGCAGTAAGGAGAATCACCACACCCAATTTATTACCACGAGGTTTGGTAATGTACTGTGGTCTAACGGGTCGGCTGGTGTAAGGTTTAAAGAACAGATTGAGAGTGGTGGTCCGGTAACCATAACTCATCCTGATGTGTCCAGATATTTTATGACTGTGCCAGAGGCTGTTGAGCTTATTCTGGAGGCCAGCACTATGGGTTCGGGAGGAGAGATCTTTGTATTTGAAATGGGGAAGATGGTAAAAATTCGCGATCTTGCCTGTAAGATGATAAGGTTAGCCGGCTTAGTTCCGGAGATGGATATAAAGATAAACTATATAGGTTTAAGAGCCGGGGAACGTTTGTATGAAGAGTTATTATCGAAGGAAGAGGAGTTGCTGCCCACACACCATCCAAAGATACTTATAGGCAAGGTGAATAAGGTAAGTCATTCTTATCTTTCAGATAGGTTGAATGATGTTTTCCAGAGACTGCATACGATGGGACAAAGAGAAATAGTTACCTTTATGAAAGAATTAGTCCCTGAGTTCAAAAGTAATAACCCAAGGTATGCTTCTATTACCGATTCTGTTGCATCTGAAGATAACATTGAATATAAGTAGTAGAATGCTTATGAACGTTAACTTTAATAAATAATTCGGTATTATGGCTAAAAACAATTCTCATAGCAGGCAAAGTGATGAGATCGATCTTTTACAGTTATTTAAGAGTTTTGGAGATTTCATTGCCAGGATGTTCAAAGGTCTTTTCAATGCCATATTGCAGTTCATAATATTCTCTATCAGGAAATGGTTATACCTCCTTACCGCCGTTATTATAGGGCTGGCATTCTCATATTTTTTTCCGAAAGTGCAACAGGATTTTTATTATTCCGACCTTGTATTGAAATCAAATGCAGTTCAGAACCAGGAAATGATTTCCTATATAAACAGGCTTGAGAATCTTACCTCTGAAGAAAATTATCCGGTACTTGCCAGTTCTCTTAATATCGCGGAGGAGGATGCAAAACATATAGGCAATATCAGGGCATATTGGTTTGTAGATAAGAACAAGGATGGTATAGTTGATGAGGCTGACATTAATAATAAATTTCTTGCCGACACAAGTGTCAATAAGATAGGATGGAGGTTTGGTGTCAGGGCAACAGTAACCGATCCGCAGGTTTTTGAAAAAGTTACCCCGGGCATTGAACAGTATGTGAATTCGAATGATTATTTCAAAAAGATGAACGAAGCAAGGATCGATGATCTCACTGAGATAATAAACCAGATAGGCTTAGAGGTGGATAAACTAGACAGCCTGCAGAAGAAGGAGTATTTTCAGTTGGAAGATGAGACCAGGCTCAGGGAGGGACAGCTTGTATTTACCAATGACCCGGAGATTAAACTCTTTCACGAAGATCTGCTTGATCTTGTCAGGACCAGGCAGGTAAGCCACCGGGAACTCACCATACACCATAATATCATTTCACTACTTGAAGATTTCACGGTAACGCAACGCCCAATCAACAGTGCAACTTACTATGCAAAGAAAGTTGTACCGGTTCTGATCGTTCTTGCTTATCTGCTCGCTCTATTCGTTACATTCAGAAAGAAGATCATCGCCGCTATCAGGAAATAGATGGGGATGTTATTTAGAAAGACTAAGGCTGGTGAAAAGAAATGAGCGTACTTTCTTTTTCTACAACTACATCCCGCCTCGTAAGCAGTGTGTAAAAAATACTAAAGAAAGCCACACCCCAGAATCTGCATAGAATTGATTCAAAGAGAAATACGAAGCTTGTCAAAATAAGGAAAGTGGAATAGTATATACCAGGCAGGTTACTATTTCTGGATAATAATGGAAAGAAAAGACCAGCAAGCAGAAACAGCATTGAAATCAAACCTGAGCTTAACCACTGTTCAAGAAACTGATTATGGCAGTTAAAGATAGTTGGGAATTCATATCCTTTTTTATTATAAATATTCTCGAGCTGATTTTTAACATCACCGGTTCCAACTCCCAACAATGGTTTATCTTTTATTAAAGTGAAGGATGACTTCCATATTTTAAACCTGATATCTATATTTTCAAGTGATTCACCTGCATTGTTTTTATAGCTCTCAATGAATCGTGTGATCCTGGGATTCAGACTTAATGAAAGTATAATAGCACCGGCGAATACAACAACAGCCAGAGCTTTAAGTATTTTGCTTGATACCTGTGAGATCAGAAACCAGAAGCCAAGTATCACAGATGCCAGTATAATTGCTTTTGAAGATATCAGGAAAATAATGAAGTAGAAAAATACTGTAACCAGGACTTTAAAAATTATTTTATTGTTAAAGCAGATCTTCTTTTTTATATCTATTATACAGAATGAAGCAGCGAGTAAGACCATTAACCCGAGATATGTAGGATGAATGAGATATGAAAACTGTGAGAAGAAGAAAACATTCTCCCATTCGTTGATTATAGGATTGAAACTGAACTCCCATTGTTTAATGGTAACAGTGTATATTATGGCTTTTGTCAGCAGATATAAAGAAATGATGAGTATTCCTGAGCAGAAACTGATAAGCATCTGTTTGAATGATTTTCTTTGCCTGAATACTTTATTGGAAAAGCTCATGAAAACCGGGAAAATGATCATAGACGCCTGTGTCCCCAGTTGATTGAAGCCATTTATCTTATCCGAACTCCATAAGATGCTGATAAGCATTAGCATGAATAATCCCGGTAGGAATATTATAGAATGCAGGTTTTCTTTAATATTTAACCGGCTGAATTTCTCTCTGTACCCTCCCTCAATGATCCATGTGAATAACCATGGCCAGATGGAAATTGTAAATAATTGTCGGCTTATGGGCAGAGTAAAAACAACGATCAGAAAGAAGAAAAAATTCATTCTCCCGTCAAGTAATGTTTTTTTCAAGTAATCTAAGTATTTCATCTTTAACCGGATCATAAGCCCGGACTATTTATCTTCTTAAGAAACCTCTTCAATTATTTTTAAATACTTCTCAGCAATTATACCCGTGGTATATTTCATATCAAAAGCTTTCCTTGCATTGAGTCCCATTTCTCTTCTCAAATTATCATCAGATTTCAGCATATAAATGGCCTGCAGCAATTCCTTGGGATCATTTGGATTGATAACAATACCACATTTCTCTTCATTAACTATATATGCTATTTCGGAATTTTGCGGTACCAACGCAATTACCGGGATTCCTGATGCCAGAATTCCGTATATCTTACTGGGGACTGCCATACCTTCCAGTCCTTCACGAAGGGTTACCAGACTTATATGGCAACCAGACAGTGCTTCAGATAGCTTTTCACCCGGTTGAAACGGAAGATAAAGTATATTCTCACTGTTTTTGTCTGATATTGCCTCTGTCAGTTCTGTTTTTCTTATCCCGTCTCCGATAAAGACAAAGTTTACGTCTGCAGCGCTCTGGCCGGCAGCTTTTCCTATTGTAGCCATATCGTTCCATAAACCCATATTACCTGAGTATTGAATAACAAACTTGTTTTTCATTTGATATTCCTCTACAAAGGGGTTCTCATTAAATGGAATCGGGTGAATGAGTTTTTCATCCTGCCAGTGTGGAATATATTCAATCTTCTTTTTACCTTCGGTATAAATACTCTCAATATAATCCTCCATATCCCTTCCCAGTACCAGTATCTTGTTGCTTCTCTTTAAGGACCTGATAAACATTCCTTTCCAGATTTTAGTGATAGGATTGTTCCGGGAGATCTTACCAAGACGAATCAGACCTTCAGGGAAGATATCGAGCATTATGTAAATGAATTTCCGTTTCTTAATTCGGCATATCATTGATACAACAATGCCCAGGAAAGGAGGTGTTGTATGTGTAAATACCGGTGATTTATCCTTTGAAAACAATAGCCTACTTGCCGTACTTATTATGAAGGACAATATGTTCAAAGCTCTGCCTGACAGATTGCTTTTATGAAAGCGAGTTGACCGAAGGTACCTGATATTTATACTGTGATAGATAAGGTGACTGGGCTGCATGTCTGATCTGGTGTA
>Ga0315543_1002064_pt1 | contig 20326 bp, 10 predicted proteins | sample SalMarSW160210MG_2_FD_203098 | JGI IMG/M metagenome (GOLD analysis project Ga0315543, IMG submission 203098) | Salt marsh sediment microbial communities from the Plum Island Ecosystem LTER, Massachusetts, United States - Salt Marsh Sediment SW1601-210 ...
ACTCCAAATGAGGTATTTTATAAATCGTTAACCCAGAAGGATTCACTTGTTGCACTTGTGAGTTGAATCCGCCTTTTATAAATTTTTAGTATTTATTAAATCTTCTTATCTCTGTTTATTATCCAATTCTTCATTCAGGGAAATCTTTAGAGGCTTTTTACCTCAAGTTTAACTATGTTATTTGAACAATAAAAGTTTCTATATTCTATATTTCATAGTTCTTACCTGTTGAACATTATAGCTTAATCATTGTTATTAGGAATACATCGTTCTCACGAATTTCCAGTTCTCTTAAAAAAGGTACCCCGATTTTTACTTCTATTTTTTCACAATAAATTGGAGAACCATCATTTAATTTTTGTAACCGTTCACAATTTTTAACATATTAACGATGGATATTTTTGTTTACTCCAGTGTGCAATAACAGACTCATGGATAAACTCAAAGACATTTCGGTTTTGTTTTTTACATGTGGCCAATATCGTCCAGATACGTTCGCACCAGCGCATGCCAGTATCACCGCGAGTTCCATGCGTAATCCGTCTATCAATCACCACCGGCCGAATCTGACGCTCGGTTCCATTGTTCGTCGGCTCAACCTTTGGCTCGGTCAAAAAACGAAAATAATCTTCGGCAGCCTTGCCTTTGAACCGCCTGGCCAGCTTTTTGGCCAACGCATGGTCCGGCGGTCGCCGCATCCGGCTCAAAAAGCCTTCTTTGATCCGTTCCATCGAACGAATAAAACCCCTTGCAGTCAGCTTATCACGGTGATGCAGTGTCTTAAACAACTTTTTGAGCCATTCGAGCAGGAGATTGCCCCAGCGGGACAGTTTTTTAACGCTGTGCTCGGCAAGGAAACGAACCTCACGAATCAGATGCGCCATACAGTACTGCACCCGCACACAAAAAAGCCTGGCGTATTTGCGGTATGCCCCCCAATAGTCCGCACAGACAAGACCGGCAAAGTCTTTGCCAAGCATTTTTTCGAGCACTCCACTGCCGCGAGATGCATCTATTCTAAACAGACTGTAATCCGGCGTGTCAAAACACCACGTCCAGTGCAACTTGCCTTCATCATGATGGCCGGTTTCATCAACACCAACCTGCGATTCATGCGGCAGGCGTTCGGACAACTGCTCATAGGCAGGCTGCAACGACTGCGAGACCTTCTGCGCAACCTTGCAGAGCATGCCGCGAGATATGTCCAGCTCAAACAGCTCTTTGAAAAACTGCTGAATAGTCGTATAGGACATATGACAGCCACCTTTCATAAACGCAACCGCGGCGGTGATGTCGGCACCAAGCAAACCGGCTTTGCGAATCTCATCGGGCATAGGAGCGATGTGTATTTTCCCCGTAACAGGCTCAAGATACTTACGCGCACGATGTTCGATTACTTTATACATTTTTTCCGGCAGTTCTATCTGCTGAATTACAAACCATTCATCCAAAGGCTTAAGTCCGACAGCATCTTTGTCTCTAAGCTCGTATTCAACAACTTCATCAACCTGTTCGGACTCGAAAGGCTGACGCGAAAACTTGCGGTGTCCGTGCTGGCCGCCGCGTTTTCTTTTTCTGCCAAGTCTGCGAATAACCTTGAGCGGCTTTACGATATCACTCGAAGGCGGCTTGGAAGAGTTATTGGAGTTCTTCTCCAGTTGAGCGATTTTTTCTTCGAGAATTTTTATGTATTCTCGAAGCTGTTTAATTTCTTCGTTCAACTGTTTGATAATCGCGTTTTTGTCTTGCATGCATCCTTTTTAACATGGCACATACAAAAGCGCAAGTTATCTATTTTAACATTTTGGGTTTTTTATGAAAATTTCCGTGAACGGTTACTAATTTTTTTATTTTCTGAACCTGTTCTTTTGTTAGTTGACTAGGTCTACCCATGTCAAAATATGTTGTATACGGATCGTTTACGCGATAACCAACTTTGTAGATTTCAAGCTCATACATCCCTGCCGGCATGTCTGAAATATTTATTTTTACTTTCCCTTTTGATTTAGCCGGTAAATCGCGTATGTAATAAACTTGGTTATTTACGGAATCACCGGGATGGGTATTGGTAAAATCCCAAAACAGAACCTGTATGTTTCCATTTTCATCTTTGCATGCCCAGGAAGAAGAATCGGTATTCATCAACTCTGTATTTCCAAGTTTATTCATGAACTTGTAGGAATAGAAAGCGGGTTTGTTGATAGATTGGTAATTTAATAAACCAAAACCGCCATGAAACGGTGTGAAGCGTGGACCCGGTTCTTCAAAAATATCCGTGAATACCCAATACGACATTGAATTCGCCGCATCTCCAACTTGTTTAATTTTTTCAAGCACGTAGGCAGCTTGATGATAACTATCGTGTATCGGATCAGCAGGCGTGTATGAAGAACTCCATTCAGTGTAATGAAGTTCTAAATTTGGTATGGAAGAATTAGCAATTTCTTTCCGCGAATTTAAGACATCGCCGCTTAAACTCATCGGATTTTTATCAAGAATAGTTCCGGAATTTCCGAACTCGTCGAGATACCCTTGCTTAACTCCATACGAATGTGTGCTGACAAAATCTAACGGAAGATTATTCTGACTGCAGAAGTCAATCATTTCAACTTCCCATGCAGCGCCGGCAGTAGCAGGTCCACCAACTCGATATTCTTTGTTGACACTTTTTATGGCATTGACGGAATACTGATACAATTTGAAATATTCCTCCTGCGTTCCTGCCCAGAAGCCACTCAGATTCGGCTCGTTCCAAACTTCAAAATACCATGTCTTTATTTCATCCGCGCCATAGCGTTCTGTAAAATGAAGCGTTAGATTGCGGATTAGCTCTTCCCACTTTTTGTAATCTTTCGGGGGAGTGACATTTCCTCTCCACCAGAAAATAGTTTGCCTGCCGCTTGCCATTGCTTCAGGCATAAACCCTAATTCAACAAAAGGCTTCATTCCGATACTGATAATAAAATCGAATAACACGTCTATATACTGAAAATTATATTCCGGATTTCCATTTCTATCTTCCCGATAAACGCCCATATCATCGGTTAACAGTCCGTGCATGCGAATATATTTGAAACCGCATTCTTTCTTTACGTAAGCCAATTGCTGCTGCCAATCAGCCCGCAAGCCCTCATTAGCTCTACCTGCGCCAACACATTCCTTAAACATTGTGTTAAAGGAACCTTTGATTTGATTGAAATCAAGACTGATTACCCGTTCAGGTAAGCCTGATTGTGCAAATGTGTTGGTGATACACAAACTAACAAGAATGATTGGAATTATTATGGTAGTTCTAAATTGTTTTTTCATTATTAGGTTATCCCCTCTGTTAAAGAAATGTGTGCTTTTTAATTATGAACATGATATTACGATTTTTGTTAGACCATCGAAAACAGAACTAAACCCAACAAACAAACATCTTAAAAACCTGTTTTAATAAATTTTTCTATAGATTCCAATGCGTCCTATTTGTATTTATTACATTGTCAATCAAAAACAGCATTTATTTTTGCTGGTTTGTCCTTAATAACCTGACATAATAAACTGCACCGGCAGTACTCCCTGGAAGCGCCTGAAATTTCACCCGAACATGGGTTTTCCCCTTAACCATTGAGTCAGGAATTGGATAAACGATATCCTTAAACATTGACTGGTTCCACCTTCCGGTATTATCCTCAGTCACCAGTTTTTCATTGTCAATTAAAATGTCAAACTTTCGGCTACCCCATTCTGCGCCCCAATAGCGTACAAACAGGCTTAAATTGGTTTCGGAGTTTGTAGCCAAATCGTAACTAAAATAGCCTCCGCTGCGCGCATCGCGATAAAATTCATTTAACGTGTTGCCCGTGCCAGAGTTCTCCTTTTGCATGGCATGGTCGGTTTCCGGTTGTTGCTCACCGGTGGCGACATAGTCGATGGTGCGTTTTTCGAGCGCAAGCTTTTCTTTTTCCATGTTTGCCAGTGATTCTACATAGGCCTGATAACCTTCATTTGTTAATGCCAGCCAGTACATCATATACCTGGCATCGTGAATTTGATTGAAAGGCTCCAACGTAAGTTCTATTGGATTGATCATTTTTACGTTGAGCTTGAAGTTTAATGGCTTACCCTTTACCGGCTCCAATTTATTGCCAATATTTTGAATGTCGTCTTCAATCAGGATAGGAGCTTTATCAACGGGTAAATATTCTCCTCCCGCATACTGACCCCATCGTCCATCATCTGCTATAAGACCTTTTAAATCTTCTGTTCCGGTTTTTGCGCCAAGCAATATGGGTCCATGCATAAAAGCAATGTATTCAGGCACATTGGGCATGTGTTCTATGGTATTGCGCATAGGCAGCATGATTTGAACTACATCGCCTTTTTTCCATTTCCTGTCAATGCTGATATAAGACGAAGGTAGGGCAAAATACGAAACATCCTTTCCGTTAACCGTAATTTTCAAAGCCTCTTTGCTTACCCACGCAGGATATCGCACCATTAATTTAAATTTTGAAGAGCCTTCTGTTATTGTCAGTTTTGTTTGCTCCTCAAATGGAAAATTTGTTTCTTGTTTGATTTTTACACCCTTATCTTTCCAATTGAGCTGAGAGGCAATAAAAAGGTTCAGGAACAAGGTGTCTTTTGAATGTGTATAGATAAACTGGTTGTATTTGCCGTGATTCTCCATACCTGTACCAACGCAGCACCACATGGCTTCATTAGGGGCAGAATAAACCCTGTAATGACGGGGACGCGCCGGGGTGAAATACACATACCCGCCATGTTCAGGATGTTGGGTCGAGAGGATGTGATTATATATTGTCCGTTCGTAATAATCGACATATTTAGCTGATGGGTGTACCCTGAACAAATCTTCGGTTAGCTTGAGCATATTGTATGAATTGCACGATTCCGGCCCATCATTCACATTAATAAAATCGATACATGATGCTACACTGGGGAAATGCTCCCTTCTGCTGTTTCCTCCAAAAGCCAGTGAACGGTTGGTAGTAGCGGTTTCCCAGAAAAAACAGCCTGCTTTATCGTATTTCTGGTCATTACTGAGTTCTGCTATTCTTTCGAAACCTACAAATTTGGGTATTTGAGTATTTGCATGTTTATTATCGAGGTTATCAATGCCTTCCGACAACGGATCAAGAAGCTGCCTGTGCGAGTATCGTTGTGCTGCTGTTAGGTATTTTTCATCACCGGTTATCTGATAAGCATCGGCAAACACTTCATTCATTCCACCATGCTCCATGTTGAGCATCGATTGCATTTGCTCTTCGGTAAGGGCAGACGTAATGCTTATACCCCAATCGCAGAATTTTAAGAACATGCCTTTAGCGTCTTCATAGCCGCAATATAACCAGGCATCTCTTAAGCCGGCATACATTTTATGCAAGTTATAAAATGGTGCCCAGGAAGAATTATAAATACTAAAATCGCCGGTTTTAAAAGCCGACCATAATTTTTTGCTGTTTGGAAAACCACCAAGATAACCAACTCCCCAATCCGAATTGTTTATGGTATTTGCCTCCTGGCACTCTTTGAGTTCAGAAAGCATATATTCCATCCGTTTCTTACACTCTTCATTTCCGGTAGCAGCATAATTCATAGCCATTGCCGACAGGTAATGACCGCCAACATGACCATCAAGACCTGCCCAATTGGGATAACATTTGGCCTTTTCAGGCAATCCGGCTTCTTTACGATAAGGAGCCAGCAAACGGTCGACATCGTATTTTAACAGAACCTCAATGTTAAGATCGCGGGCATGTTTAAAAGGCCCTTCCAACAGCATTACATCCCCTAGAGGAAACTCATTTGGATATAATTTATTTTGTGCACTTAGATTAAAATTTGCCAAAATGAAACAGTTAAATGCACAGATAGCTAAAAATATTTTTTTCATAAAGTTCCTTCCATAAAAACGCTTGTCAAATTTTTTACACCAATATTATTTTTATATTAAGAAGAACCCTTCGGTCATCCTTCCATCCGTGCCCGGTCTATAACCGGCACACACCATACGGGTAGGACCCACAGCTCCCTAGCCTTTCTAAAGGGGCCTTAAGCCCAGGAGTTAATGAGGGCAACTGGAGTCCTTGAAAAACTTTTGGTTCTTCGAAATCTTTTCTTGCCGGATTCTGTAAACAATCGTTTCTCCGTCCATACGGTCCAGGCTAACTCTGCCAGTTTACGTGCTGTTGCAGCTCTGGCATCCTTACAACCACGACGAGCTTTAATCTTATCGTAATACCGCCTTAGCATTGCAGACTTCCTTATAGCCGGTGTTACTGCCTCTATAAATGCCCATCTTAGCCACTTGTTGCCTCGTTTAGTCAACCTTCCGTGTACCATTCTTTCGCCCGAAGCATACGTTGAAGGAACAAGGCCTGTATAACCGGTAAATTTCTTTGCGCTGCTGAACCTTTCAATATTGTCCACCTCATAGCGAATCAGCACTGAAAGAAATTTGCCTATGCCAGGTAAACTGAAAAGCCAATCTACCGCTTCATCTCCCTCTGAAAGTTCTGATATTAAACTCTCTGCAGTGGCAATCCGTTCATTGAGAACAAGCAAAAGTTCCAAATCTTCATTTAATAGCTTGCCATCCGGCTCCGGCAGCTTCGTCCCTTTGAGCCATTGAAGACCTTTCTTGCCGTACAGATCGCTTACGTCAGGAATATCCAATGAATGCTGTGCCAATAACGCTTTGATTCGATTCTTCAACATAGTCCTGACCCGCACAAAAAACATCCTCTGACGCAAAACCCGCTTGATCGCTCGAATGTCTTTTGAAGGGGCGTAAGCTTCTGGAATAAGATCTGCCCGAAGCAGATGTGCCAATGTTTCCGAATCTATCTTATCGGTCTTGATACGTGCTTCAGCGATGGCTCGTACTTTTCCTGGATGTGCGAGAATTACATCATCTGAAATCTCATCCAGCCAATCATAAATAGGTCCCCAACTGTAACTTGCCTCTACAACAGCCTTGATGGGCTGGCGATAACGACCGAGACTTCTTCGCACATCTTGACGACAACTTGTGATTTGCTCTCGTTTCAAGATTTTACCTTTTTCATCCATTACGGTAATCCATGATGTTTTACTATGGGCATCTACTCCTACGTACAACATCTTGTGCGCCTCCTTTCGTTATCGATTTCCAGTTATTTCTCTGGATTATATATTGGTGCACAAGCGTTTTTCATCATACCTTTCTAAAATGATATTATATTTTATTGCAGGTATTGATTATTTTAATTCAATAAATTCCGGTTCATAAGGTGCAATAGTAAAATTGCCAGAATAATCTTTATCAAAAAGGATACTCCGTGATTTTCCTTTCATTTGAATCTCCTTTGGCTCTCCGCTTACATTCATGTATAAGAAATGGGTTTTGTCGATCTGCCTTGCCATAACACCCGAAGGAACCTCGGGACCTTTTTTTATACCCAGTTCATCAATCAGGTCATCAAGCAAACTACCAAGTACCTCGCTTTTTGCGGGTAACCCGACATAAATGGCCCTGCCCTTGCCATATTTGTTAGAGGTCATAATAGGATAATCCTTATCTAAGCTGGTAATATTTCCAAGAATTTCAGCGCCTTTCGGGTCTATAATATCAAACCGTGCAGCTTCTGTATCAATGGCTTTACCTCTGTAAGTAAACTCAATTTTTTTGCCTATGTATGATTTCCGTGATATTTCATTAAGCACTTCCGTTTCTTCGTAGCTTCCCAAGCGTATGCCAAATACATCGCTTAACATGCCCGGACGGGTAGTTCCAAATACCTGTCCGGATTCACCAACAATTGCTGAATTGCTTGTCATGATAACCGTTCCGCCTTTTTTTACAAAGTCGCGAATTTTGGCAGCAGTTGCTTCATCCATTACAGCAACGCCTGGAACAAACAGCAATTTATAATTTAATGTGCTTCTGCTAATTTCAACAATCCGGGCATCCATGTTTCGCCAGTAAAACAAATCCCAACATGCTTGCAGTTGGTTTTCATGTTGCTCGGGGAAATACTTACTTGCAATCTGGCTGGGAAATGAGAAAGCCACCCCCACTTCTGCCTGAAGTTTATATGGGAAGAATTTCTCGATCTTTTTAAATTCTGTTGCAATTTTCTTGTATTCATCGTATTTGCGGTTTGGAACGCCGTCCCAGTCAATCATGCCTTCCAAATACTGTTCTTCGCCAGCCCACATACTTTGCCAGGTCCATCCGCAAACCATCTGGTTACCATACATTAATGATGCATAAGCCGATTTTCTAATCGAATTTGGTACAGCTGTCATGGTTGTAAATTCATTGCACCAGAAAGGGTTTGTACTTTCAAATTGAATGCGGGAAATTCCAAAGGAGGCGTTCATAACCCCCCAATTGGTTGTTAACGAAAGCCCAGGATAGAAACCCTCACCTTCGCGGGTCATCTTACCGGAATAAGCTATTGGAGAATAGTCAAAATATTTCATCCAACTGAAATACCACGCATTGGTATTGGTTAAGGCATTGGGAGCGTTGGTGTTCACTTTGTCAAGCACTTTAAAAAGAAGCTGATTAATTTCATCGGAAACAAAACGCCTGAAATCGAGCATTCTTTCGGGCACATCGGTAGTATGTGTTGCTACAGGGAAGCCAATTTCTTCCCATTGATTAATCCTGCGCGACCAGCGTTGGGTAGCCCATGCTTTGTTTAAATTATCAAGGTTTGAATATTTATTCTTTAACCAGGCAATGAATCGTTGTCTGGCTGTTTCGGAATAGGAAATACGGCCATCGCCCGATTCGTTGTCAATTCCAAAGGCCAGCAATGCCGGATGATTGGCATACTGTTTTGTGATGGCATCGGTGAAACGCAAGGCATACTTCTGATACATTGGATCCCCAATGTCTTCCATATAACGATGGTTCGGGTATAATACATTCCCATTTTCATCTGTAATACTAATTGAAGGATATTTATGGTGCAGCCAGATTGGAGCAGGTCGAATAGCAATATCTAAAATTACTTTAATGCCAGCTTCGTTCATTAAGTCCATTACCTTATCAAACCAATCAAAGTCGAATTTTCCTTCAGACGGTTCGTAACTGTCCCAGGCCAAATGACCCATTCGTACAACTTTAAACCCGGCATCTTTCATGAACTGAATATCACGTTGTATTTTTTCAGGATTTTTATCATCGTGAGGATGATAGTTGGCTCCAACATACAATTCCTGAGCCTTAGCTAAAAAGTTAAAAAAGAATAGAATTGCAATTAAGCATGGAATCATATTTGTTCTTGTTTTCATTTGTTCATCCTTTTTTATTATCGAATATCACGGATATTGTTTAGCGTAAATTTCCAACCTTAGCTTGCATAATTCGTTCGGATCAAACTTGTACAACGATAACTTCATCACAACTTTCTTTCCATTATTGCGCTAACCACCAAGTTGAGTCGCAGATTCATTTTTCCTTATTCCTTTACCGGACAATTATGGCGTCAACAGCTACCGGTCCGGGACCACAATTGACGATCTTAATAGTATGTTTGCCTAAAGTTAGATCGGTCACTTCATGCACCATCTGCTGGGTTTGGCGCATGCCCATGGTGGACAGATCCACCGTAGTACGGTTATTGTCGTCAATCTGAATCTCAATTCTTCCTGCTCCTGCTTCTTTCGGTACAACTACAGAGATGTTGGTACCGGTAAACGGACAACTCCAGACATCACCGGGAGTGTCACTGGTAGTGAGGTCGTTATTGAAGTCCCCGGTGTTTAGATTGCACTCTCTAAACCATCCGGGAGCCACCACGCCCGGGTCGTCATCATTGAACCAGCCTTTGTCATGGGTGATGCGCAGAACGCGGCATCCCGAGGCCAGCCGCTCGTTGGTGATCCCCTGCAGCGGCTTCGCCTGCCTGCTGGGAGTTACTATCAGTCCATTTTCATTTTGAACAAACATAAGCGGAACATCGGAACCAACAATTTCGACTTTAGAAACTTTGCTGAGGGTTGCACCGTCGGCGCGTAGAGCTTTGAGAGTTATCGAGCCGCCGTTCCAATCCAGGAGCGTAGCATAAACATTTCCTTTGTTGCGCGTATAACAAACTTCGTTCTCGCCATAGACTTCAAATGGACGGGAGCCATAGATAGCTTCGCCGTTGATTTTCAACCAGGCGCCAATGTCTTTGCAAATTCGAACAACTTCAGAATCAAGGTCACCCCGTCCGTGCTGGGTTATATTGAGTAACATGGTTCCATTGCGGCAGACGTTTTGCATCAGCAACCGGATTACGGTTCCGGCATCCATGTATTCCTGCCCGGTTTGGTAGTGCCAGGTTGAAATGCTGGTTTCGGTTTGGAATGGATAAGCCATGATTTCCGGTTCGACGAAGAATTCATTGCTCTTAACTAAAGATCGATCAACAAAAGGAAGCAGTTCGGGAGTATTTTCAAAGCTGTTATACCGCCCACCCACACCCTTAAGATTAACCACCACATCCGTTTTTCCATGGTTCCACTGTAAGGATTTGTTATAGTAATTTGCAACCAATGGAGGAGCGAGAAAACCAAGTCCCATGTGCACGCCCAAATCCACTTGTGAATCGCCCGCATGTTCATCGAAATAGATTACATCAGGATGATATTTTGTAATAGCGTCATCCACCCTCCACATGAACTGATTAGCAAATGGTGAAAGTAGCGGACCCTCTTTGGTGTGAACCGGTCCATAAAGGTCCACCGGATCCATACCTTCCCACCATTTCCCTTTTCCGTCCAGAATTGTTTGGAGCGCATCGTAAGACACACCCTTCATTGGTCCCGACTTATCACTTGTGTAACGCACCGTCATAAACTGGCCCCAAGTTCGCGCCGGAGTGTTGTGAAAGCCGATGCCGAAACGCAAACCATGCTGACGGGCAATCTTTTCCCACGTGCCAACAATGTCTTGCTTGGGGCCAACATTAACAGAATTCCAAGGTTGGTAGGCAGAATTCCAACAATCGAAGTTGTCATGGTGAACACCCATAGCCATGAAATAACGAGCGCCCATTTCGACGAACAGGTCCATCAGCTCATCGGGTTTCCATCGGTCTATCACCCAATTGTGGCAGATGTCCTTATAACCATATTCCGACGGATGACCAAAATGTTTGAGGTTATATTCATATTGCTCACTTCCCTGAATATACATTCCGCGCGCATACCAATCGCCTTGCTCTGGCATTGATTGCGGATCCCAGTGTGCCCAAACACCAAACTTGGCATCGCGCCACCATTCCGGCACTGTGTAAATTTGGCTGATCGCCTTCCAATTGGGGGTATAAGGGCCGGCGGCAACTGGCAAAGGCGGAAGGTTCCAAATATCCGGCGACAGCCCCAGGTCTCCGTCGCCAACAGTTATCTGATCAATATTCACCGTTATATCTTTGGTAACGAGATTGATGGTTAACATGGCATCGGCAGGAATCGCAATGTCGATTATGGCATGAAGGAAGGAACCTGTAAGATCTCCCGATGAATGAACATTTATTTTTTGAACAGTTTGATTATTGACAGTAACACTTATCGAACCTACTCCTGACGATGCATAGCGAATGGCCAATTTGCCAGCAACCGGAAGGTTGGTGAACCTGATCCCATCATCAGGTTTGGTCAAACTAACGAGCTGACCTCCTGATGCCTCGCTATCAGCCACTTTGGATGCCCCACCGATGGGTTCGGCAGATTCCGCTTCGAAGGTGTGTTTTTCATCAGCGATGGCAACAAGGTCGTGCGCGGTGCTCTTCTTGCCAAACTGCCAATAGTCGAAGTTAAAAAGGTGTCCCGCAGGGTTGCCTTTGAACACCAGGTAAAGGTCATGGATCCCCGTTGCGCCAGATACGCCCGCCGTGACGGTCTTCCAGTCCTTCCAACCTCCGGTGTAAGGAACGGAAACCGATCCGATCAGCGCGCCATCCACGCCATCGAGATGCAGTTTGATGATCCCTCCCGCCGTACCGCTGGCGACGCTGGCGGTAAAGGTTGCGGCTCCGGCATTGCCGAAATCGACGCCCTTCACCTTGATGTAGTCTCCGTCGTCGATATCGCACACATTCATGCCGCCTGCACTGCATGGTTCTGTGTTAACGCCCGACGACCAGCAGATCGTTTCCCCTTCGGTGCGGACATACGGATTCAACGTGCCGATCTGAGGCACCCCCTCCTTGCTCCACCACGGAACCTTCACAATGGTCCCATCGGCGTTATAGGTCATCTTTTCCACACATATCGAACGCCGTTCAAGATGGGTGCTGGTGAGCGAAAAATTAATGGCATAGTTAAAACCAAATACATACGAATTCCCTTTATAATCAATGATTCCCGGGTGATTGCCAGAAGATCTTTCGTCCGGGTCCATTATGGTTCCCTTACACTTCCATGGCCCCGTAGGACTGTCGCTCATAGCATAACCGATGCCTTCGGGACAACAGCGGGACGCCCAGGCCAGGTAGTAATGGTTATCCTTCCTCCAAAACCACGGGCCTTCCGTGTAAGACGCCTCGGGTGGAGTTCCTGTGAAGTCGATGGTTGCAACATTGATGCTGCCCGAAACAGAGACCATGTCTTCATTCAACTTCACATAATAACAAGGACCATTCCCCCCCCAGTACATATAGGCCTGCCCGTCATCATCGATGTATACGGTAGGGTCGTAACTGCCCACGACCAAAGGTTTTCCGAGAGGATCAGTAAACGGTCCGAAGGGGCTGTCCGATACCGCCACACCGATGGCCATCTGCCCCTTGTACGGGAAGGGGCAATATAAATAAAACTTGCCGTTTCGCTGAACACACTGGGGAGCCCAGGCATTACTCCCGTCCGCCCAACTGAATGTCTTATAGGGTTCCCTGACGCCCGCTATGATTCCATGATCGGTCCAATTGACCATATCGGTTGTCGTATAGAGCATCCAGTTGAACATCTTGAAACCTTGGGCATCGTCCTCATCATGGCTGGTATAAAGATAGACCGTGTCGTTATAGACCATCGGAGCCGGATCGGCGGTATATTTTGTCTGTATGATCGGATTGTCCGCATAACATAACGACCCAAAGGCTATTGCGGCGACCACCGTAGTAATTGCAACAAGTAACCGAATTCGAGATTTTTTGATTGTATTTTTCATTGTTCTAGTAGTCATAATTTTCCAGACTTTCCGGATTCAGATAGGTTCATGTGATTTCATTAGAGTCATAGCGGTTTTGAGATCTTCAAATTAAGAATTTCCTTTTATTTGATAGGCACTGAGATGGCGGGAGTATTGTATCCCTCGAGTTTGACCCAACGAGCCTCGACACCCTTCCGTACTATTCCGTGAATCTCGACAGTTTCGCCGGGAAAGATGGTAACGTAATTGTCGTCGTATTTGATCGGTAGGATTTCATTTCCTTCTTTTATCTCAGAAATCGTAGCCCTTTCGAAAAATGCAATGTGTCCGGAAGGATTGTGCAAACGAATTGTGACATGACTTTCCGCACCAACCTTCTTTTGTTGCGCTTCAATTTCGACGTTCCCGGCGGGCATATTATTTAACGCAGTCATATCAGACCATTTCTCCTGTTTCAGGGTCATGTAAATATCATTCGTTCTCGGCCCAAGGTCGTCATCTTTTTGCGATTTCCAATACGTGTTGTCCACCAAGAGTTTCCCGCTGTCGTCAAATAATTGACAGCGCACAAAAAAGACTGGCGAACACTCAGCATATCGGGGCAACAACATTACCTGGTTTGTGCCATTATAAGGAACCGATATGCCGTTTGCTGAACGGTCGTCACGCACCTTGCCATCGAGATCATAAACTCGCACACGAACACGCAATCCATGAACATCGCCGGGAGTTTGATTGAAAACGATGATTCTGGCCAGGCTGTTATCGCCGGTCGCATAAGAATCGAAAACCACTGAGAGCGGTCGCAAACCTTTTTTAGCCCCGAAGTACACGCCGCCCGGACTCAGGTAATAACCAATGAGATTACCGTAGAACGAAGGCCAGTGGCTGTTCAACATCCAGTAGGCAGTCATTTTGTGGGTTGCCCAGCCACACGCGGCAAAACTCTCAAACTGCGCGCGGGCATTCTCGTAATGGGCGAGTTGAGCTTTCCGCACAAAGTCCTCCACGTTGGAGGAAGGACCATAGCGCTTTTCCAATGCCAGTTGAATATTACCGAGTGTAGAATTATAAGCCCAGGCCCCTGCGTGCATGAACCAGGTGTCGTTGATTGGCCAAAGCTTGTCCTCCGGGATGAATTTCTTGAGGCTCTCTAAAGTAGGAATTTGCTCGTTGTCACCCTGTTCAACGGTAGAGCCACAGATAGCGGGGTATTTTCCACTGAACCAGTAACTGGGAGGCCGCCAGCAATATGGGCCTTCCATGCGAATGCCGAAGAAATGTTCATTTGCCGTCTTCTCGGCTTCCTTATATTTCCCTGCAAAAACCAGATCACGAATCATGGGAAAATATTTATAACCCTCAGGATTTGTATAATCGTGTGGACGTCCCGACCAGAATGTTCCTTCATTGAGTGCAATTCTTTCATTCTGAACTCTGCCAAAGACCATAGCGCCCATATAACCGTTCCCGATCGGCAGCCCTTCAAGCCACTTCTCCCCCGGCTGCTTATACCACAGTACCATATCTCTTTTTGAATTAGCTAAAGAGCTTTGTCTGTCTGATTTGCATGATGTTTGCACTGTCAAAAAAATTAGCAATGCAGTTATACATACAAATAGTTTAAATGGTGTTTTTTTCATATAATTTTTTTAATGTCTTTTTATTCACGATATACAAAATAACCCATCAAGCACTCATATTGATAGGCGTTTTGTACAGCAGAGAAATTCTGAGTATTCGCAGAATTTGACTCCTTTCGTAAAACTGAAAATTGGCTTTCCGTATCAAATCGACACGATATCAAAAAAGCGCCACAACTGTAATGTACATAGGATTTCAAAGAACGTGTTATATATTTTTGTACCATTGGCAATCCGTACTATTACTCTATAGTTTAACCACAACTTTCTTCCCATTATAAGTTATTACTTTATCATACTTTTGAGCGGTATCCATTCCGACACCATTGTTTTTAGAAACCCTTACAATATTGAATTTACGCTCAGTAAGCATTCCGGGGAAGGAACCTTTCCGATCGTTGACGGTTAAAACTTTTTTAGCATCATCCCAGGTAAAAGTAATAGTAGAATAAGCTCCTTTCTCATAATTATAATTATCGTTTTCGTCTTCATACAAAGTGAACTCGCCATCGGCACCTGCATACACGCGTATTTCAAGATTATCCCAACTTCTTTCGGTGGCATATTGCACTTTAGGACCAATGGGAAGTATTGAACCTGCTTTTACATACAATGGAATGATGTCTATCGGGGTTTCTTTATTTAGAGTTTGTCCGCCGGTATACACTTCGCCGGTCCAGAAATCATACCAATCAGTTCCTTTGGGCAAATAAACTTCTTCATTTTTTATCGTGCTGAAATCTTCAACACGGGTGGTATCCTTACCATGTGTACTAATTTTTGAATACATCGGCCGGGTCACCGGGCAAACCAGCAGCGACTTGCCGAACATATACTGGTCGTTGATGTCCAGTGCCTGTTTATCCTTTGCAAAATCCATCACCAAGGCACGCATCATACTCGACTGATTTGCTGTAACATCCCAGGAAGTAGAATAAATATAGGGTAATAAATTGTAGCGGAGGTTGATAGATTTTTCAATGGCATCATAAATCTTATCACCTTTTTTACCGAATTGATAAATTTCACGAGGGGCGTCGGTTCCATGCGAACGCATCATCGGGCAGAATGCCCCAAATTGAATCCAACGCGCATATAATTCGCGGTAATCTGCATCTTCGAGTTTTTTCTTATAATTCCAAAGAAAGAATCCGCCTATATCGCTATTCCAGTAAGGGATGCCGCAGAGCGAAAAGTTTAATCCTGCCGATATTTGATTTCTTAATGCATCCCATGATGTCACCACGTCGCCCGACCATGTATTGGCACCATAGCGCTGCTGACCGGCAAATGCCGAACGGGTAAGGATAAACACCCGTTTGTCGGAAGTGACGGAACGCTGGTGTTGGGATAGCCCGCCCACTGTCATTAAAGGGAAAGCATTTCGTACTTTCCGGAACGAACCAAGATATGTTTTATTGTCAAAATCGGAAGGCTTGAATTGCATATGGTCAGGTTCTGATGAATCCATCCACCATCCATCCATGCCAAGCGAGAAGATACCTTTATTCAGATACTTCCAGTAAATATCGCGGGCTTCAGGATTGTAAGGATCGTAAACTCTTACACCTGAAGGGTAATCGGGATTGGGCGGCCATTTTTCGGAACCGGATTCCGGCCATGTTTTAAAATCTAAAAGCGCGCCTATTTTATCTAATTCCTTATAGGGTTTTGTTTGGGGACCAAATGAGTTCCAAATTGATATAATCATGTGCGCATTCAGGTTGTGCACGTCATCAACCATCTTTTGCGGATTGTAAAATTCGGGATTGAGGAATTCCATGGCATTCCACAGGTAATTATTCCCCCAGTACTGCCAGTCCTGAATAATACCGTCTAAAGGAACTCCCAGCTCGCGGTATTTTTTAACCACTCCTATTGTTTCATCCTGACTTTTATAACGCTCTTTGCTTTGCCAATAACCGTAGGTCCATAATGGGAACATCGGCACCTGGCCTGTGAGGTCACGCATACGGGCAATCACGCCATCGGCATTGCCGCCATACATAAAATAATAATCGACACAATCGCCCACATCTGATTTGAATGACGTGCTTTCCGGGTTATCTTCGAAGATCGTTGGCGAATAATTGTCCCAAAACAATCCGTAGCCTTTTACTGACACGAGAAAAGGAATATAATCATCCGTATTCCCCTGTACCATTCGTAGTCTCAGGTTACGCTGCACCATTTTACCCTGCTGCTGTTGCCCCAAACCATAAATGGCTTCATCTTTATCCAAAACAAACGATTGCGAGATACTGTAGGTTTTTACACCGGCATCGTTGAAATCGGCAAACGCAACGCCCGCTTCTTTTTCACTTAACAACGACACGCCTGTCGGAGTTGAAAAAGAGATTGTACCATTTTTCAGGTTCAGGTCTACCTGAACACTTTTACTTTTCAAGGAAAGTTCATCTCCAGTCTGCTTTATACTAAAAGCAGTTTCTTGCGGAACCTTAATAACCGAAAGGCTTTCTTTCGTAAATGTTTTGCCTTCAGGTGATTTCAATACCCTCACAGTGGATGGACCATAGAACTGAATTTCAACTTCAACAGAGTTAATTATTGATTTTATGCCCAAATCAGTTTTCTCAAAAGTTTGAGCTTTAATGCTATTAACAAGAACAAATGCAAATAATACGATGATTAAAAGTTTCTTATTCATATTAACATTCTCCTGTAATTTCCTATAAAAAATTTATTGAATCGTAATCATCGTCATCTTTAAATCTTTTATATTAGAGCTGTTTCCGTACCATACCTCATACTCTCCAGCAGTTACAGCCATTTTACCGCTTGCCCGGTCGAAAAATTCAAATGCAGTATAAGGCAGTTTGATAACTGTCTGACCTAATTTTCCGGCAGCTACCTCTACCCTCTGAAAGCCTCTTAAAGTTTTCAGCGGCCCATCGGTGTCGTTTACCTTGCGCACGTATACCTGGACGATTTCCGTTCCATCGCGTTCGCCGATATTCGATACAGGCACTATCAACTCGATGGTTTCGTTAGTTTTGATATTCGTTTTATTTAACTTTGCATTGCCTATTGAAAAAGTAGTATAACTCAATCCAAAACCAAAGGGGAAAAGAGGATCGGACATGAAACGATAAGTACGGCCTTTCATGGAATAATCTTCAAAATCCGGTAGTTGTTGCATGTTCTTGTAGAAAGTAATAGGTAATTTACCCGAAGGATTATAATCGCCGAACAGAACATCAGCCACTGCTTGTCCACTGGATTCGCCTGCATACCACGCCTGAAGGATCGCATCGCAGCTTTCAGTTTCTGGCACCAAAGCAATGGCAGAACCGGAACAATTCACGAAAACGACCTTCTTCCCGGCTTGTTTCAATGTTTTTAAGCAATTACGCTGTACCGAGGGAAGTTCAATTTCGGTACGGTCACCGCCTTTGAAACCGGGATAGGACACCGGCATTTCTTCACCTTCAAGCAGTGTCGAAAGACCGCCGACAAATACAACAACTTCAATGTCCTGAATTTTCTTTAAAAGATCGGTATAGTCTATATCAACTTCTTTGCCAAAATCAAAATCAATGTTTGCCTGCCAATTGTACAACTGGGCATAGCGGATCTCTATTTTATATTTCTTACTTCTTTCAACCTTGAATGGAATTCTTGACGGAAGTGTCCGCCAATTTTGATATTTTGTAAGAGATTCACCATTTACTAACAATTCAAAGTATCCTGTAGCTCCACATTTGAATACGATTTCTTCATTTTCAGATGGCATGAATTCAGTTTCATATTTAGCTGAAAAGCCTTCGAGCCGAACCCCGGGCGCAAATTCATGTTGTCCGGCAGTGGTTAATTTTATCGGATTTACAATCTGTAGAGTTGCGACAATATCACCCTGATGGTCTTCATTGTTCCAGTAGGTGGCTTTAAAACCTTTCTTGCCATCAATCGAACATTTCGAAAAATAGCTTTCTGTCACTTTATCCTCAACCAGATCGCATCCCTTGTCATAAAGAATCTTATCAGCCGAAAGCTTTGAAGTAATACCGTCGAGAATTGTGATTGTCCGGATCGGTTTTCCGTTATAATTGCCCCATAACATAGGTTCATCATCTGCATTTGGGCCAATGACAGCTATCTTTTCAACCGATTTTTTTAAGGGAAGAATATTATTTTTATTCTGAAGAAGTGTCATTGATTCACGAGCCATATCCAAAGCAAGTTTTCTATGCTCTTCATTGTTCACAACCGACATGGGGATTTTTGACCATGGAACGAGCGCATCGTCATCCATTTCACCCAGGTCGAAACGGCCAACCAATACACGCATCAGGCGTACGTCAATCTCATCTTCAGTTATCAATCCCTTTTCAACGACCTCAGGCAATTTTTTATAAATATGGTTATTCCATTGGCATTCAACATCGGTTCCTGCCAGCACACCTTTGGCCGCAGCATGCACAGCATCGGAGGACACTTTATGGCTGGTAAAAAAATCGGTAATGGCGCCGCAATCGGAAACAACAAGGTATTTGTAGCCCCATTCATCACGAAGGATTCGTTGCAAGAGTCTTGTGTTACCGCAGCAAGGTTCATCATCCAGACGTTGATAAGCACACATCACCTGGCGGACATCGGCTTGCTGAACCAATGCTTTAAATGCAGGAAGATAGGTTTCCCATAAATCACGAGGATCGACATTGTTGAGGTTGATTTCATGGCGGCTCCATTCAGGTCCCGAGTGCACGGCATAGTGCTTGGCACAGGCCAGCAATTTTCTATATCTGGCATCGGCTGGGCCCTGAAGTCCTTTTACTACCGAAACACCCATACGCGACATCAGATAAGGGTCTTCGCCATAGGTTTCCTGACCGCGTCCCCAGCGTGGATCCCGGAAAATGTTGATATTGGGCGTCCACACCGAAAGGCTCAGGAAACGCTGGTTTTCCAGGCCCATTTGTTGGGATTCATTGTACTTGGCGCGGGTTTCGTCCGAAACCGCATTGAAAATACGATAAACCAGTTCATCATCGAACGATGCAGCCATGCCTATCGGTTCAGGAAAAACAGTCACATTGTCATTATTTGCCAGGCCATGCAAGGCTTCGCTCCACCAATTGAATTTTTTTATTCCAAGACTCGAAATGTCATCCGACACATCACACATTAAAGCGGCTTTTTCTTCCAGCGTCAGCCGTGCAATCAAATCTTTCGCTCTCTCTTCCGAACTTAGATTTGGATTCTGATAGGGCATTGTTTGCGCCCACAAATCCACGGAAAATAAAAAGAATACAATAGACAATAATTCTTTTCTCATTTTGCCTCCTATTTATGAATGGTTGATTGTTCTCACTTTGACAAGGTTTTAATCACAAATCCGCCATAAGGATGCATCGTAATTTGGACGGGCGTAGAAATATTGATTTCGCTTTTTATAATAGGCGGATTCAACTCACAAGTGCAACAAGTGAATCCTTCTGGGTTAACGATTTATAAAATACCTCATTTGGAGTTTTAAAGCCAAGAGATTTTCTGGGTCGGTTATTCAGGCGAGTCATCACAAAGA
>Ga0315543_1002066_pt1 | contig 20310 bp, 19 predicted proteins | sample SalMarSW160210MG_2_FD_203098 | JGI IMG/M metagenome (GOLD analysis project Ga0315543, IMG submission 203098) | Salt marsh sediment microbial communities from the Plum Island Ecosystem LTER, Massachusetts, United States - Salt Marsh Sediment SW1601-210 ...
CAATTTGGCTCCGACTGCAGGATTCAAACCCCTCTCGGTCGAAACTATTTTACCTCTTGCAATAAATTTGGTTTTTAATTTTCCAACGCCGGAAATAAACCAGTTTTACTATTTCGCTAACTATAAAGTAACCAATAATTAAAGATAGAACGATTAATAAAGCCGGGAGAGGAGGAGAGGTAAAATGAAGAATCTCTTTCCCAAAATTTGTAAAAGGTAAAATAATTGTAATTAGAAAAACAAAAAAAGAAATAGCTATTAATAAAAAACTTGGTTTTCTTGCTTTTAAGAAAAAATGTGAAGTTCTAATAGAAAATATAAGCGCGATTTCTGTTAAAATACTTTCTATAAACCATAGGGTCTGCAAAAGAGCCGGCTGAACTTTATGGAAAATACCAAAGAAAATAAAATCAAAAATCAAACTGACAAAACCCAATAAAATAATAAGTAAAAATACTTTATTCAATAGATAGAATTTTGGCTTTTTTAGTTCTTCAACGTCAACATTATCTGAAGCTACGCTAATTAAGGGAAAATCCGACAAAAGATTAACTAACAAAATTTGAGTTGGCAGCATCGGTAAAAAAGGTATCATTAGGGAAATCAAGGCTATTGAGTAAAAATTGCCAAAATTACTAGCTAAAGTACATTTGATATATTTATTTATATTGGAAAAAATGCGCCTTCCCTGTTTAATACCATTGACAATCACCTTGAGGTCTTTTTTAAGCAAAACAATATCTGAAACTTCCCGAGAAATATCGGCGGCTCCCTTAACGGCAATGGCTAAATTGGCGATTTTCAAGGCCGGGACATCATTAATTCCTTCTCCTAAAAACCCGACTTCATATTTTTTCTGAAGAGTTTCAATAATTTTATATTTTATTTGAGGGGAAATTCTGGCAAAAACTGAAAATTCTTCACAAGCTTTTACAAAATCGTCTTCTGGCAAAGAATCCAGTGTTTTTCCTAAAATAACTTTGCTCGGGTCTCCAATTAATCCTATTTCTTTTGCCACTTGACCTGCTACTTCTTTGCTGTCTCCGGTTAAAATTTTAATGTTAATGTTTAATTTTCTGGATAAACGGATTGCATCTTTAGCGGTTTTCTTAAGGGGGTCGGAAAAAGAAAAACAACCCAAGAAGTTTAGTCCCTTTTCATCTTTTTCTGAAAAATTTTTCTTTGTAAATTTTTTAAAGCCGACCGCTATAATTCTTTTTCCTGCCCGACCCTGTTTTTCTATCTCTTTTTTTATAGTTTCTCTGCTTTGACCACCTTCAATTTTTGAAGATAACTTAAGAATAATTTCTGGCGCCCCTTTTACAATTAGAACTAAATTTTTATCTTTATCTTCCAAAAGCGCGCTATTCCTGAGTCTTGAAGTCTCAAAAGGAGTTTCAGAAATTACCTGAAAATTTTTGAGAGAATCGCGGATTTTTTGAGTAGCCCCTTCAAAAAGAGCGGAATCAAAAGGATTAAGAGCTGATTCAATCTCTTCTTCAATATAAGAAGAAGACAAAAGACCATAAAGTAAACATTTTTCTTTATCTTGGGAATAAATATTTTCTAATTTAAGTTTATTCTCGGTCAGGGTGCCGGTTTTATCAGTACATAAAACCTCAATATCTCCCAAACCCTCCACTGCCGACAGCCTTTTAACGATAACCTTCTCTTTAGATAAATTCAAAGCTCCGCTAGAAAGAGAAAAAGTAACCACTAACGGCAGGGCCTCCGGAATAATACTTACTATTAAAGCAATAGAAAAAATTAAAAAATCAAAGAAATTAGCTGTTCCTTTAATTAGGAGATTGGCCAAAAAAACAAAAATAATCGTTATCACGACTATTTTTAAAATAGTTTGGGAGAGTTTAAAAAGATTTTTTTCGTAAACGCTTTCTCGAGTGATTCCTGCGGCTAATTTTGTAATTTCGCCAAGAACCGTCTTTTTGCCAGTTCCGATTACCACTCCTTCAGCTTCTCCGGAAATTACTGAAGCGCCGGCAAAAAGAATATTTTTTGCTTCAAAAATTTCTTTTGTTTCTTTGGAGAGCGGTTTATTATTTTTTCCAACCGGAAATGGTTCTCCGGTTAAAATTGATTCGTCAACTAAAAGGTTTTGAAGTTTTGTGATTCTTAAATCGGCGGGAATAATATTACCAGGCTCTAACAAAATTACGTCTCCGGGGACTAAAAATCTTTTATCAATTGTTTTCTCTTTTCCCTTTCTTAAAACTCTTATTGTTGAAGGAAGATATTTTTTCAAAAGAGAAACAACCCTTTGCGCCTTAGCCTCCTGAAAAAATCCTAAGAAAACGTTAATAAAAACAAAGAATAAAATCAAAAACCCGTCAATCCTCTCGCCAATTAAAAGAGCGATAACTGAGGCAATAAAAAGAAGATAAATGAATGGTGATTTAAATTGCCTTAAGAAAACATCAAACAATCCAACATCCTTAGTTTTGTCTTCATTAAAACCGTAATCTTTCAGACGTTCTCTTGACTCTTTTTCCGATAGGCCGCTTTGGGATGTTTTTAAATCATTAAAAACCTCTTTTGTGTTTTTAATTGTATATTTAGAAAAATTCATTAAATTTTAAGTATATTTTTATATTATACCAAAAAATCGCCTTTTAGGCGATTTTTTTTGGGCGATGTTAGAAACTGTTCCTTGCTCTCCAGATCGGTCTAAAACCCTTCTCGGTCAGGTCTATTTCAAAAACTATCAGAAATGAAAAAATCCCCTTAAGGGGATTTTTTCAACTTTCTTACCAGCGATCTCTTCTGTTTCTTCCGGATTCTCGATCTCCGCGGTTAAATCCGCTTCTTCGAGGACGAGACTCTAAAGGTTTAGCTTCATTTACTGTAACGTTTCTTCCGTCAATCTCTTTGCCATTGAACATTTCAATGGCTTTCTGGGCTTCTTCCTCGGAAGACATTTCAACAAAACCAAATCCCTTTGAACGGCCGGACATTTTATCGGTAATCACAGTTGCCGATTCAACGGTTCCAGCCTGAGAAAAAGTCTCTTTTAGAATTGCTTCGGTGGTTTCGTAAGATAATCCACCAACAAATAACTTTTTTGCCATATTTATTCCTTAATATTTTATTAATGAGTAAGCCGACCACTGTTTTTATTCTCTTTTAATGCTTACATAATTAATAAATACGTAAGAAAAGGAAAATTAACAGAAACTTACCTTGTTATAATAACTTACTATTGACAAAAAGTCAAAAGGTTATTTTTGACAATAAGAACAGTATCTAGTCCCCCTTCCGGCAATTTTTACCTTTTTAATTATTTCTTTTTGGCATCTGGAACATTTTTGACCTTCTTTTCTATATACTTTTAAAAACTTTATAAACTTACCTTTACGTCCTTCAGCATCTACATAGTTATTAAAAGTTGTCCCTCGATATTTAATAGATAAATTTAAAATATCTTTTATGGCCTTATATAGTTTTTCAATTTCTTTTGGAGTAAGAGTATTTATTTTCCTAAATGGTAGAATATGAGCTTCAAAAAGACTTTCATCAGTATAAATATTCCCTAACCCTGCTATGTATTTTTGATTTAGCAAAAAAGCTTTAATGTTTCCTTTTCTATTTTCTAATAATTTTTTAAAACTTGATAAACTAAATTCCTTATAAAGAGGATTTAAACCTAATTTATCTTGAACTTCTTTTAATTCTTTAGAATTAACTACTTGCCAAAATCCAAATTGACGTTGATCATTATAAAATAATTTAGACTGGTCTTGAAAATAAATTATCAAATGGGTTTGTTTATTTGGTAAATTGAACTGATTATTTCCCACGCTGTGGCCGCCAACTATTACTTTGTCTTTGTTTATGTAAATAATTTGCCCGGTCATACGTAAATGAACAACAAGATATTCATTTTTTTGAGATAATTGAATAATAATAAATTTCCCCCATCGAGAAATCTTTTGAAAACTACTATTTTTTAAAACAGTACCAAAATCTTTGTTAGCGCATCTGGCAATTTTAGGTAAACGAATCTCTACTTTCTTAATCTTTTTATTAAGAACTGTTTTATTTAAATCATTAACAATTGTTTGTATCTCGGGAAGTTCAGGCATAATTTTATACTTTATACTTTTATTGTAACATTTTATAATTTATTTTTAATAAAAAATAGCAAACAATTATAATTTGTTCGCCATTTATGTATAAATTGGCTCCGCCTAGGCGACGACGTTCGAACCTATTTTATGAGAACAAAAGAGTATTTTGAGATACCGGCTTTGGTCTCTCCTTGATATACCCCACCCTACTACTCATTATATCTTGGTTATTTAAGGCAATTCAGGACTATAATACCATTTCATATTCGGGTCTTTCAATTTTTTCTCTATGCCGATCAAACATTTCTCGCATCCTTCCGGGCAGGTATCACAGCCGTTTATACAAACGGCGCAGGGATTGTTATTAATAGTAATTTTGCTATAACAATCATTTTTCTTGTGAACTCCCCTGAATTCTTTAATTTCATCGCAGGCCTGCTGGGCTTTCTCTATATCTATACGAGAGAATACTTGAGCGATGTATTCAAAACAACTATCTTTTTTAGGAACATCGTTCATGTCTCTGCACAAGCCCATCATTTTATCAAAATTAGAAATTGAAGGATTTTGGGTATCCATCATTGCATAAAAATTACAGATATTTTTTCCGTAAATCAATTTACACAAGGTAGCCCGATACAGAAAATTCTTAGTATGAGAATCTAAAAAGAACCAAATACTTATTGATAAAATTGCAATAGCAATTAATGTGATGATGATTTTTTTATTCCTGGTCATAGAGTTGCTCTTCACTTTTTTGTTTTGGGTTACTTCTAAACATATTTTATTTTCTTCTTTTTTATATTAATTTAAATTCAACCATAAATTTTATTTCCCAATCAATTTTTTGGTTTTGTACTAGGTCGGGCCTAGTTAGATTTTTTCTTCAAAAGAAGAATAACGCTTAATAGCGGAGTAAAAAAAAGTAAAGCCATATAAAATAAATCTGAGATTTTTCCTATTAAACCAGCTCTGTTTGCAGTTAAAAAGAAAACAATCCCTGAAGTAGTAAAGAATTGTACAATAAACAAACCGAGAACAACAATGTTTAATAAAATTACTAACTTTTTAAACATAAATAAATATTTACACCTAACCAATTTTTTGGTTTTTGTACTAGGTCGGGCCTAGTTTTGCGTTAAGCTAAGCTTAACGCAATCTAAAAATCAGAGTTGACACTATTCACTGTTTTTAATTTTAATAGGAAAATCTTTTAAAATTAATTGAGTTTCTTTAAAACAAAAGGTTTTTAAGCTATCTAATTCTTTTTGATATTTATTTTTCAATTCCTCAATTTTGGTGCGATGTAAAGAAAAATCTAATTGACACAAAAATTCAAACAAAAAATCTTTTAATTTTTTAATTCCCTCGTCAGTTAGGGGAAATTTATTTTCGAGGTGCCTTGAGTTAAAGTGCACGGTGATATCGCGATGACAAATAATTCTATTTCTCCATTGGTTTAATATATCAACCTCTCTATTTATTTGTTTAATTTCTTTATCAAAAAAATCTTTAAATTGTTGGTCTTTGACTATATTAGATACGCCATATACACTCATTTTTGATCTTTTCTCATCAAACAACTTCCATAACAAAAGTAAATAAAAATTCTCTAAAGCAACGTGTGTGGTAGTATTAAAAATATTATAACTCTTAAATTTTTCAGCTCTTTTGTGTCTGTATTCCTTAACGAAATCACGAATATATCCAATCTGAAAAGTTTGGACAACTAAATCTTTGTATTCTCTTAAAATTTTATCTAAATCAATTTGAGTTAAATTTTTTATATTCTCCATAGATTGATTTTTTATACACTTGCCAACTTCTCTTCTGCTAAAATATAGTTTATTCCTATACTTAATTTTATGTAACTTGCCTTTTTTAATAAAGCCGTCAATTTGCGATGGAGTCATAATCTTTTTTGTAATCAAGCAACTTCTCGGTATTGTTTTCTTTAGCAATTTTTCTTCGTATTCATTTTTAAATTTTTTTAAAGATAATTTTTTACCGAAATCATCTTTGATTATAAGCCTACTCATATTATTGCCTTTTTATATTAATAAAATCTTTGAAGAGATTTACATGCTCTCTATATTTATTAAATAAATCCTGGTCTAATCTTAAGAAATTCCATTTTTTGCCAGTTAAGGCTGATGCATCTTTGCACCACTCTTTAGCTCTTTTATCTTTTAGCGCCACATCTACATCTACAATTCCTTTAGTTTCAACAATCCAATAATCTCCATTTTTTAATCTAATAATAAAATCTGTCTTATAATTCCTTAATAATTTTTCTGTAGAAATATACTCTATAAAAAAACTCAATTTTTCGTTTTTAATAAAAGAACCTACATCTTTAGCTTCTTCTAAAAATTTAGCGAAATCAGCTTCTAAATTATTATCACAAGGACATAAATTAAAAATACATTTATCTGCTACTAAAGCCAACTTTGTCCAAATAAAAGGTTTAACATTTTTAAAATTCTTATATTCAAAACTTCCTACTTCTTTAGAACTTATTAATTTATCTTTGAAATAATCTTTAAATATTCTGTTTAATTTTTCTTTTACTTCTGGACGAGTTAAATTATATAGAATCTTAAGATTTTTAACCCCTAATCTATTAGCTTGAAAGCTAACCTTTTTAGTAAATAACTTTTCTTTTACATACTTTTCTATAATTGGATAAAATTCAGCAAAACTCTTAGGAATTTTAAGCTCTTTCCTAACTTGTTCGGCATAATATCCAATTACAGAAGAAACATCTTTTGGAACAGGTAAATTCCATTTTCTTTTTACAAAAATTGCTCCTTTTAAATAATCCTTTGCTTCATAACTAATTGTCTCTTTTAATACTTTATCTTCAAAGGCAATTTTTGCTTTAGGCAGTCTTTCAAAATCTTTATTGGTAAATTTTAATTCTTTTCTTAAATATTTTGCTTCCAAAAAAGGAACTTTAATGTCTTTTTTTAACTTCTTCTTATCAATATAAATAGTAATATCTGGAACTGGCTCATCAAGATCAACTTCGCCTATCTTAATTCCTTCTTCTTTTTCCAATTCATTAATAATATCAAGTAGTGCAGGCGGTCCAATAATTTCTAAAGTATTTACGCAGTTTTTAATATCTGGCCTCTGATCTACAAACGCTTTTCTTAATCCCCTGCCAATAACTTGTTCCGGCAATACTCCACGCGGAGAACTATAAGACCTTAATCCTAAAATAATATTTACGCTTCTAACATCCCAGCCCTCGTTTAACATCATTGTGCTAATAATAATCTCGATTTCATTATTATCTTCATCAATATCTTTTGCTTTTTCTCTTAATGTTCCAAGTTCTGATTTTTTAATTTCGCCGGTTGAATCAGTGTGTATTAAAAGAATTCTATCTTTTTTTATATCAGGCAAAGAACATAAATATTCATAAACATCATCTGCTTCATCGTTTTTAGGGCATTGAATAAACAAAACGCTTTTCTTTCCTAATTTAGACAAGCTCTTTTTGTATTCACTCCATCTTTTTAAACTTGCATCAATCCATCTTTTGAATTTCTCGCTAACCTTATTCGATTCAAATAATTTAGGCTGCTTAATAATTCCTTTCAAGGGATATTTCACAATTCCCGTCTCAATCGCTTCTTTTAGAGTAAAATCAACTATTATCCAGGGAAATAATTTTCCTTTCTTTTCTTCTTTTGGGGTAGCTGTAAAATCAAGTTCCATATTTAAACCTTTTCCTTGATTTGCCTCAAGATTCTTATGAAGGTCTAATAAAATTCTCTTCCACGCCTTTTCCACATTATAAATATGATGAGCTTCATCTTTTAAAATCATTAAATTAGGAAAATTATCTAAAACTTCTTTAATTCTATTCTCTTGATAAATACTTGCCTTTTTAACAGGAGCTAAGTCAAACGATTCTTCTATCTCTTTTTCAATTCTTTTTCTTGCTCTCCTTTTTTCTTCCAATTGCTGAATATTTGTTAAGAAGAAAATATTCTCTTTTTTATTAGGAACAGGATCTTCTCTTAACACTACTCTCAAATCAAGTTCTGGAAGCCATTCTTCTGGAACAAATGGAAATTCTCTGAAAATCTTACCTTCTTTAAAATCTCTTTTAAGCCGCTCATAAACAATAACATTAGGAGCAATTAAAAGAAATTTATTAGTATAATCATCTAATCCTTCAAATTTATAATTAAAATAGTTCCAAATTACTGAAAAAGCCATAACAAATGTCTTGCCCGAGCCAGTAGCCATTTTAAAACAATATTGGGGATATAAATCAGCCCTTGGGTCATATCCAGAAAATTTTCCTTCCCCAAAATCTACCATCATTTCAACAAACTTTCTTTTTCTCATTACTTCGTAAATATATATTAGAGTTTCTATTGCCTCTCTCTGGGCAAACCAAAACTTAAATTCTTTATCATCAAAAATATGGTCTTCTTTAAACCAAAAGTCTAACAATCTTTTTGTTGTTTTAGTAGTATTTGAATATCCTTGCTCTCTCCAATTAAAAACAGCATCCCTTAATTTATTTACTAAATATGCTTGGCTCTTCTTTCTTGTTGCGGGATGCAAAACTTCAAATGCTTCAAATTTTACTTCTATAACTTTTGCAACCTCTTTTTTACTTGGCATATCATTTTATTTTAACCTTAATCAGTTTAGTTAGTTCCTGACCAAAAACATCAACAATTTTTACCATAATTTCATAATTTCCAGTTTTTTTATAATATGCTTCTGGTTTTGCTTCCTTGCTCTTAGCAATATAGTCTACTTGTTTATTTTTCTTTGTTCTAAAACTCTGCCATTGATTATGAAAAGTATCTCCTTTATAGTCCCAATCCACTGCCCAATAATCAATAAGTTCTCTCGGGTCTTTAATTTTATCTGAGACTTCAGAAAGTTCTGGAGTTGGCACTGGTACAAACTTACTAATTTCAAGTTCAACTTCTTTATCTTTTATTTTTTCTTCAACCTCAACATAATTTAATTCATTAAACTTAATGTGTTTTAAAAGTTTCTCATCAACAATTTCATCGGGAACTTTTAAAATATCAATATTAGTGCCAACAAGCATTGATTTTATTTCATTCAAAGAAGGAATCTGAACGAGTTTAACTTCAATGTTGTTTTTCTTTCCTAAAATCTTAGCCAGCTCATTAACCTCATAAGCAAATTCAAAACCCAAAACATCAACTTTTGAGAAATTATTTGTTCTACAATCTTCCAAAACCTTTCTCACTTCTTCAATATTTACAGGCATATCAATTAAACCAATATGCACTGCTCTATTATCTTTTATTCCATGAATTAAACTAAACCCCTGCACTTTTTTAGCTGAATAAAGTTTTAATACAAAATCAATATAATCAGTCGGTTTTTCTTTAAAGTGTTTTACTTCATAACTTCCTATATTATAAATCTCAAATGGTCTGGAATACTTGCCATATTTCTCGCCTTTCTCGTCTAATAAATCTTTAGAATTATGAATATCTAATAATCTTTTTCTTGTTATATGCACAGCATATTTTGATAAATCAGACCCAATCCACCTTCTTCCTAATTTCTCTGCAACGGCCAAAGTAGTCCCAGACCCACAAAAGAAATCCGCAATAATATCTCCTGGATTTGAAGAAGCTAAAATAATACGCTTTAACAAATCCTCTGGTTTTTGTGTTGGAAATCCTATCCACTCATCTTGATAACTTGTTAATTTATTAAAATCTGCCCACCAATCGTCAATTGGAGTTCCTTCTTTTCTTAGTTCCTTTCCCCCAGTTGTTAAACTATGCCTTTGATCGAACCTTTTTGTCCAATCTCCATAAGGTCTATATTGAATATTAAAAGTATATCCTTCTGATTTTGTGTATCTAAGAATGATATCATGTTTATTTGGAAAATCCCTTTTTGAAATCCCTCCACCTGCATAACACCAAACAACCTCATTTCTAAAATTTTCTGGTCCAAAAATATCATTATCCATCATTGCTTTTAAATAATGAGAAACATGCCAATCGCAGTGAACATAAATAGACCCATTTTCTGCTAATAATTCTCTCATTAAAACTAATCGCTCATACATGTATTTTAAATAAGTTGCCATTCCGCCTCGCCAAGTATCTCTATATGCTTTTTCTTCTAAAATTGATGGCTCTTTACTGATTTCTTCATCGCCAACTTTTACTTTAAAAGAAAAATCCGCCCCAGTGAAAAATGGCGGGTCAATATAAATCAAATTTATTTTTCCAGCCATTGAAGGAATATTATTTTTAGCATCTCCCCTCAAAAGAGACAACATTGCCAGTTTATTATCTCCCCAAATCAAACTATTTTTCCAATCCTTTGGATAATTTCCAGAAAATTTAGGTTCTTGAACTCTTTCGCCATAAAGGTCCTGTATCCTTGATTCTTCTCCAGTTCTCGGTTGATTTATTGTTTCAACTTTCTGCAACGGCAAAACCGGTCTCTCAAAATCAATTTTCTTGCCCTTTTCTAATTTCTCATACTTATCCGTCCAAACCAACTCCACTTCATATTTTTTATTTTTATTGTTTCGCATAAAAACTAACCAAAGTTTTTTATTACTATTAAAATAGTAAAATTCTACGGGCTCATAAATTGCAAAATTTTCTCTATTTCTAAAAAAGAAAGTTCAACCAAATCCGAAACGTTACCCCTTATAATATTTTCGTAATCACACTCTATTCTCTTATTAAATATTCTCCCCAGTGAAAGTCCCACCTGCACAACATCTCTATTATTTACACAAGTCCCCGACTTTCTATAATATTTGGCAAGTCGTCGATGTTCTGATCCTCCTTTTTTTGGTTTAAATTTAGGAGTAATCTTGCCACTGACCGCGTAATCTAAAGCAATATGATAGATAGCATAATATGCCCTACTCACCGATGATCTAAGACAGGCCTCCCTTAAAATTGACTGAGTTTTCAATTTTTCTGCTAATTTAAGATAATCGCTCCAATCAAACATATTATTTAAACTCAAGATCTGTGTTAAAATTATAAATTTCTTCCTTCATAATTATTGGCAGCAACCATTTTTTATCTAATTCATTTAATTTTTTTAGTGCCTCTTTTGGTTCATCCTTAGTTATAATCTTTAAAAACAATTCTCCTTCATCGTTTTCAATCTCTGGATCATGTGATAACTCTAAAGACAAATTTGTTTCACCAAAATATTTATAAATAACATCTGGAGCTACCCATAAACAATTACTAATTTTCGAGTTTTGAATTAAAAAGTCTTTAATATCTTCCATATCTCTTATTTCACAATACCTTGATTTTAAAAAACCCAAAACGCTTTCTTTTATCTCCGCAAATATAGGAAATATCGAAATATCCAAAGTATCCAAAACACTGGTACTACTAGTATTATTTAAGATTCTAGGAAGATAATAATATTCTATCCCCGTGATACCTTCACTCATATTTTTTTAATGATTTCTTCTAATTCTTTAAATTGAATTACAACTTCTTTTTTTAATTCTTCAAAACTCGGTAATTCTTTTCCAAAATGTGCGTTAAGATGAACGAGAAATTTTTGTTTTCCATTACCAAGTGGTTTTATTTCTAGTATATATTTGATATTATTTTTATCGAACGCTAAATTAACACCAGCACTTTTTATATTTTCACCAATAGCAGAAATTTTAGAACCGACGAAATTATTAATATCGAAATCTTCACTCTCTGGAAAAACAAGTACATCATAATTAAACCCATAAGCAATAATTTTATCTCGTTCTATTATATTTTTCTCTATAAGCTTTTGGAAATTATCAATTATCTTTGACTCTTCTGGCCGAACCCCTGTTTTTTCATTCACTAAAACTCTATTGGCTTCAAAAACTATATCTTTTTGTCTGTTTGGAAATATTAAAACTTTAAGGCCCGGTGCCTCAATAAAAGTATGTAAATCTTTCTGTGGATCCCCAGTTTTAAATAATTCTAGCAAATCTTTCTGGGAAATAAGAAGATGATTTAAAGAGGATGAAAAAGATATTGTAATATTTATATTTTTTATGGCTTCGATTTTCATAATTTTATTTATAATTATTTTTTATATTTTTATTTATCTAAATCTATTTCTTTTTCTCCGACTTTTAGTTTCTTTATTTAATGCCAAAAATAAAATAAGAAATAACTGCACCCAATACTATGCTTATGACACTAATAACTATTTCTTTTATAATTGATTTATTTGCTTTAGGAATAAAAATACTACCGCTCTTTTGATCATTAGTAAGAGAATCAGTACTAATAGAAGTGGTTTCAATTATATTTTTGTTATTATTCAAAGTTGAGCTATTAGAAACCTCCCCTTCCTCTTTATTAGAATCACCTTTTTTATTGAAAGAATCAATAATATTGATATTAATAAAAGACATTTACTTCCACCCTTGCTCAATTACTTTCCACATTACTTTTTCTTGTGGGATTTGAATTGGGCCCTGTGGAGTTTGTTGAGTTATATTAACTTGACCTTTTTTAAATTCAATAGCAAGCTCAAAATAATTTGACTGCTGATTTGATTCAACAAATGCTAATTTATATTCTTTTTTAGTAATTGCTTGGTTCTGGCCAATTTCAACTTCTGGATTCCAAATCTTACCAAGTTCCATTTCCTTTTGATATTCTTCAAAAAGTTCAGTCATCGCTTTTGACAATTCACTATCGGCATAACTAATAGTTTTAATACCCAAATTTTCTTTAGCTTCTTTTCTGTTAATGAGATATTGATGAGAATATAATTTTTCTGTTAGATAATTAACAATTTTATTAATTTCTTCATCTGTTAATGGATTTCGATGAGACTTTAAAAGACGCTTTGCTAAAATTCTAATTAAATTATGAATTCTGCTTACATTTCCTAAAGCCAATGGATGAATTTGAGGATTTGATTCTATAAACTTTTTGAAAATTTCTGTTAGTTCTTTCTCTTCTTTTATTCCAATTTTTTTAGCCAAATCAAAATATGCCATTACATCTTCAACAGAGATGGGAATTCTATTTTGAGGATTTTTTGGATCTTGAGGATTAAATATATTAGCGGTTGTTGGATCAATTGGAGATAGTTCAGATAAATCGCTCATTACAATCTCATCAGCTCCTAAAGCAATCATTGTAGCAGCACTATGTCCTTTATACGGAATCAAAACTGAAAACTTATCGCAGTATTCGCGAATCATTGAGACCAACCTCCAAGGAACCATTGTATCTCCGCCTGTAGAGTATAAAAATAAGTCAATCTGTGGAACTTTTCCGATTTTTTGTAACTGCTTGCTTAAAACCGGAATTATGTCCATAGCAATCCTGGCGTTGACAGGACCCTTTCTGTCGCTTGTTAAATAAGTAATAACCTTTGAACCTCTCTTTTCCTCAATTTTTTGAATTAAATCTTTTGTATTCATACTATATCGAATTAGTTTATATTATTCTATTTTCCACTATAGCTCTTTTTCATCCTAAAATCAAGTTGAAAAAAGGCCCGACCCCTCTAAGTCGGGTCTCAAAGACAAAACGACGGCGACGGAAGCCTCAAAGCCAAGCCGCCTAAGGGAGGCTCGGCTTTTTGACGACGGCATCTCCTGCGAAGCATTGCCTCGCCCTTCGGGCTCGCAATTCGGGGAGTAAGTTCTCGCCAAACCACACGAAGAACCAAAATAAAAACGCCTCTTTCGGGACGTCTTTATTTCGGAGCTCCGGGGGCGCGATTCGAACGCGCAACCATCTCCTTAACAGGGAGCCGCTCTACCATTGAGCTACCCCGGAATGTGTGATTAGTTTGTAGTATGTAGTTATTAGTTTGTAGTTTTCTTTAATGAAGACGTCATTACATTTAACATTCTCATAACTTCATTTAAAAGACTTTCGGCTTTATTATAATCTAAATTCTTAAGATTGTAAAGTCTTTTACAAATCTCTATCTGTGTTCCTAATTCAGCTCCTGAGCTATAACTTATGTATAAAATTTGAAGGAATGGCTACAGCAGCTCGTTGCATCTGACTTACTAATCCATATTTTTCTGATTGTGGAAAATTTCCAGTTAAATTATAAATCTCTGTCACTAAATCCATTGATTTTTGCCAGACTTTTAATTCTTTGTAAGAATTTAACTGCATAACTACACACTATAAACTACAAACTACCCATTAATTAGTATCCTTTCAATTTTTTCAGTTTCTGATGTCCGCGGATTCTTTCCAAGGACTTGGCTTCAATTTGACGGATTCTTTCCCGGGTTACGCCAAACTCCTGCCCAACTTCTTCTAATGTATGTCTAATCCCATCGTTCAATCCAAATCTCATTGATAATATTTTCTGTTCTCTGGGAGTTAAATCAACCAAAATTTCTTTTAATCTCTGACGAAGCAAAGTCCTGGCCGCCTGAACAGAAGGCGGGATAGCTTTTTCATCTTCAATAAATTCAGCCAAAATACTATCATCCTCATTATCCCCTACCGGTGTTTCCAAAGAAATAGTTTCTTGAGAAATTCTTCGGATGTGATGAATTTTATTGACGGGAATGCCCATTTCAGCGGCAATTTCTTCTGCTAATGGTTCTCTTCCTAAATCCTGCAAAAGGCGGCGTCTAACTTTAGTATATTTTGAAATGGTTTCAACCATATGAACGGGTATCCTGATTGTTCTGGCCTGGTCAGCTAAAGCTCTGGTAACTGCCTGGCGTATCCACCAAGTAGCATAAGTTGAAAACTTATATCCTCGGCGCCAGTCAAATTTCTCCACTGCTCTTCTTAAACCAATATTTCCTTCTTGGACTAAATCAAGCAAAGTCAGGTTTGGCGATTTGCCAATATATCTCTTGGCAATAGAAACTACCAACCGCAGGTTGGCTCTCATTAATTTATTCATTGCCTCTTTATCTCCCTTCTCAATCCTTTTAGACAATTCTTTTTCTTCTTCAGCGCTTAAAAAAGCAACTTTTCCAATTTCCTTTAAATAAAGCTGGATTGGGTCTATTTTTATTTTTTCTAATTTTGAAATCCCTTTTGGTTTTTTCTCTTCTATTTCTAAAAATTCCCTTTTTTCTTTAATTTCAATACCCTCTTTTTCTAATTCTTCATAAAGGTTTTCCAAGCCCTCAACATCTTTTTCTATTTCAGGGAAAAAATAAAGAATTTCTGAAATAGTGACAAAACCCCGCTGCTTCCCCTTTTTAAACAGGGCTTGAAGCTTTTCTGGATTGAAAACTTTTTTCTTCCAAGAAGCTTTTTTCTTCCTTGTCCGCCGTAGCTTTAGCAAAGACAGGTTCACTGATTTTGTTTTCTTCTTTTTTGGTTTTTTCATAATTTTTTATCGAAACTACTTGACAAGGTCTCTTGGTTTGCTATACTAATAGTAGAAATCCTCGGCCCGGAGTTTTCGCACTCCACTGCGGAGGATTTTTTTATTTGTAATGTTTTGCCCAAAAAGCAGACATAAAATATTTATGACCTCTTTTTTTATCTTCTTTAATCTGAACATAGAATAATCTTTTATCTTTAGTTAAACCAGCGAAACGGTGTAAGGTTTCATTGCGGTTAGCTGGATTATCATTGCTAAGTGGTGTATTTCTTGAATTTCTAATAAGTTCTATGGCAATAGCAAATAATTGCAATCTTACCTTTCTTTCTCTCCTTCTTTTTTGATTTAAGTGCTGCCAAAAATAGTCAAAGAAAACCTTCTGTTTATTAAAATAAGCTGATTTAATATATGGTTTTCTTTTTGTTCTACTTTTTATTTCTTTAAAAATATCTTTAGCTTTCTTCTTAAGCTCTTCAAAATCTGTACCACTCAATTTTAACGACTTAATCTGATAAGGAATTAACTTATTTGGTCTTTTAATCATCTATATTAATTTATTTTGCACTAAAAAATCTTTCACTATCTCAAAAATCTTTTGATGTCCATTTGAATTCGGATGAACTCCATCTTCTAATAAGCTTTTATAATCTTCATCCATAAACTCTTTGAAAATTCCAACAAAAAGGATTTTATTCTTATCACAAATCTTCTTTACAATATTATCATATCTTTGGATATATTCGTTTTTATAAGAATGGGTTGGTTTCCAAGGAATTGGATCTACTTTTGATTCATCAACAGGGCTATATCCTACAAAAATAATATTTGAACTGAATTTTTTAGCAATATTCAATAATCTTTCTATATTTTCTTTAAACTTTTCTGGAGAAGTTCTTGTATTATTTTGAACGAGCACAAATTGGGAGTCATTAACTCCGATTGAAAAAATAATAATATTTTTTTCTTCTTGATCTAATCTTCTTTTTACTTCGGACTCAAATCTTTCTAAAAGACCTTCTGTAGTATCACCAGAAATACCAAGATTATAAACCAATAAATTATTTCTCCCTTCGGCCAGGGTTTTTTGGTGTGAAAATCTTTTTAATCTTTCCACCCAACCGCCTTCTTCATCCCAGGCTCCGTATGTTATGCTTGCTCCAAAAATTAAAATATGTGCCATGTTGTTTAAGAAGTTTAGCTCTCTTTAAGTAATTTAGCTCTCTGGTTAAATTGTTGAACTAATTCCTGAATTTTATCAATATTCTTATTTTGTTCTGCTTTTTTAATTTCTTGGGAAATCTTATCTAACTTATTTTTAATAACTAATGTTTTCAGTTCTTTAAAACAGTCTTCAAATTCCTTTTCAGACTCAAGATTAATGTCCTCAACCTCTGCTTTCAAAGAAAGATAATTTATTTGGTCATTCTGTTTATTTTCTTTCAAACAATTAATAATCTCATTTGTTTGAAGAGAAAAGAGCTGAAAATCCTCTTCTTTAACTAAGTTAAGTTTTTCTGGAAATTTAATAGCTAAAACAGCGAAACGTTCTTCTAAAAGTTCTTTTCTGGTTTTCGGCGCTAATGGTTTTGGTTTTTCTATTACATTTCCCGCCTCAACAAGATTATCCAAACGAATTTTTCCAAGCTCCTCTAATACATCTTCTTCTTTTACTTCTAAGGTCGCGGCTAAATCCTGAACCCAAATGCTCTGCTCTATTTTATTCGGAATTCTTTTAATAATTGGCAGTAAAACCTTTGAAATTCCTTTCTTTCCTTCTATAATATTTTTATCAAACTTGGATAAAGTGTTTTCAAAGTAAAAATCATGGATTGATTTTGCCTGTTCAATTAAATTCTTCCACTTATCTGGATTTTCAGAAACAACATCAGCTGGATCTTTTCCTTCAGGCATAGTCACTATTTTAATGCTAAAGCCTTGCGCCTGAGCCAAATCAATTCCTCTTTTTGTTGCTGAATCACCAGCAATATCCATATCAAAAGCAGTTAAAAGATTATCTGAATATCTCTTAAGAATTTTCAACTGATAAGGAGTCAAAGCAGTGCCGGAAGTAGCTACTACGTTTTCAAAACCTGCCTGGTTAACTATAATTACATCCAGATAACCTTCAACCAAAACACATATATCTTTTTTCCTAATTTCTATTCCTGCTTTATTCAAACCATATAGAATTCGGCTTTTATCATAAAGAGAGGCATTAGGACTATTCACATATTTTGCAACTTCATCATGTTCCCGGCTCTCTAATATCCTTCCGCCAAATCCAACCGGCTGGGAGCTGAAATTAAAAACAGGAAACATAATTCTGGCGCGGAATCTATCATAATATTTTCCTGTTTTTTCTGACTTTAAAGCTAATCCTGCTTTTTCTATTTCTTCCCTTTTATACCCCTTGCTAAATAAGAAATCGGAAAGACCCTGCCAAGCATCAGGAGCATAACCTAAGCGCCATTTCTTAATGCTTTCTGGCTTTATTCCTCTGGATAAAAGATAATCTTTTGCTTCTTTTCCTCCGGGGCCCTGTTCAAGCTGCTTCTCAAAAAAACAACAAGCCAGTTCAGAAATTTCATAAAGATGCTGTTTTTCTGTCCTTATTTTCGGGTCTTGCTTTCTAAGCTCTACTCCTGCTTTCTGAGCTAAAAGTCTTAAAGCATCTCCAAACTCTACTCCTTCAATTTTCATTACAAATTTAAAAATGTCGCCTCCGGTTCCGCAGGCGCCGAAACAATGCCAGATTTGACGAGCCGGTGAAACAAAAAAAGAGGGCTTTTTCTCAGAATGAAAAGGACAAACAGCCCTATAATTAGCCCCTGCTTTTTGTAATTTAATATATCCTCTAACAACTTCAACTATATCCAGCCTATTTTTTATTTCATCAATTGGAGAGCTAAGCATAATAAATTTATGATACCACGAATAACAACCAAAATCAATTTTATCACTTGACATACTATCTTGCTTTGCTACAATAAAAATGCAGTCGAAAGACTGCTTCAACTGCCCGTTGAAAAAGACGGGCTTTTTAATTATTGTTTCCTAGCAATCCTATTTTTTAGTTTTCTAAGATCAAAATATTTATTAGAACTCCTGATAAGTTCTTTCGCAATATGGTGCTTTGTTGAAATAACAATAGTATACTTATCTTTATTTCTTAACTTTTTTAAAAGATAATCGAAATCACTATCGCCAGAAAAAAGAATGATAGTATTGTATCTTTCAAGTAATTCCATAACATCAACCGCTATCTCAACATCAAAATTAGCTTTACGTTCTTCACCTCCTGGAAGACGGTCATCTTTTATAATTTTTAGGGGCTTGGTAATAACTCGGTAATTCTTTGCTCTCAAAGAATCGAGAAATTCATTGTGACCTGCGTTGCCAAAAGAAACCGTATAAAAACGAATTTCTTGTAAATCACAAGAATCACGAAGATAAGCTTTTAATCTGCGATAATTTACCTTCCAATCCAAACCCTTGACTGATTTTTCCAAATTAGCAGCATCAATAAAGATTAACGTCTTTCCTTTTACGTATTTATTGATCATATATTTTTATTTTAACAAAGAAGAAAATAAAACCCAAGCCAACAAAACTGCATAATGCATTTCCCTTCTAATTTTGATTGACACTCGGGTTTTAAGGCGGTAAAATGGGGATATATGAATAATTCTAAAAATAATTCTAAAAAATTAAAGATTTTGTTCGTGGCGACCGAATCAGCCCCTTTTGCCAAAGCCGGCGGTTTGGGCGATGTTGTTTATTCTCTGTCTTTAGCCCTAAAAAAATTGGGCCAGGACGTAAGAATAATGCTTCCCCGTTACGGCACGATTGACCTGAAAAAAATTAAAATGAAAATGGAATTAAAGGGACTAAAGGTGCCGACCGATCAGCCAGGCGAATATCCTTATTTAATCTGCAACGTTAAGAAAAGCAGAAGAAGAAATGGAGCCAGTATTCCCACTTATTTCCTGGAAAATATGGAATATTACGAAAAAAGAGCCAATGTTTACGGCTACGCCGACGACCATATCAGATGGGCTTTGCTCTGCCGGGGAGTTCTGGAGTTTTTGAAAACCTCGACCTGGAAACCGGAAATTATCATTGCTTCCGACTGGCAAACCGGACTTCTTTCCAACTACCTGAAAACCGCTTATAAAAAAGACCCGGTTCTTTCAAAAACAGTGGTGGTTTTTGCCGTCCACAACCTCCAATATCAGGGAATGTGCGATTTTAAATTCGTTCAGGAGACAGAAAGAGATTCCGGTCAGGAGCCACTTCCCGATTTTTTCAATTCCCGGCTGGCGAAATTAAACTGGATGCTGAGAGGAATAATTTACAGCGACGTAATAACCACTGTTTCTCCAACTTATGTCAAAGAAATTTTAACTCCGGAGTATGGCGAAGGATTAGACAAAATTTTTGCCGAACACAGAGAAAAAATCTTCGGAATTTTAAACGGAATTGACTATGAACAAAACAGCCCGGAAAAATCTCCCCATGTTCCGGTTAAATACAATATAAAAAATCTCGGCAAGAGAAAAGAAAATAAAATTCTTCTTCAAAAAAAATTCGGACTTCCGGAAAACGATAAACTTTTCCTGCTCGCCATGGTCTCCCGGCTCACCGAACAAAAAGGATTTGACTTGTTGGAACAAATAATTGACCCTCTTTTCAAAAACCTGCCTATTCAGTTTATCTGCCTGGGAGACGGAGAATCAAAATATAAGGAAATGCTGAAATCCGCGTCGGAAAAATTCCCGGAAAAAATAAAGTATTTCTTTGAATTTGACCCCTTTCTACCCCACTTGATATTCAGCGGCGCCGACGCCCTTTTAATGCCTTCCAAATTTGAGCCCTGCGGAATCAC
>Ga0315543_1002067_pt1 | contig 20310 bp, 12 predicted proteins | sample SalMarSW160210MG_2_FD_203098 | JGI IMG/M metagenome (GOLD analysis project Ga0315543, IMG submission 203098) | Salt marsh sediment microbial communities from the Plum Island Ecosystem LTER, Massachusetts, United States - Salt Marsh Sediment SW1601-210 ...
GGTCATCCAGTCGCGGTACTTGATTCGTTTCCCGTTGCGAGTGATCCAGCGGACCGGCCCCATGACCGTCTTGCCGACCAGGGCGGGCGGCGCGGGCGGACGCTTCTTTTCGGTGCGTCGCAGCGGGGTGACCGGCAGCGGCAACGGGGCAAAGCCCTCGGCCCCTTTGCGGTGATGGGGCTTGGCCTTCGGTGGCGGCCCACAATCGATCGGACCGCTATCGTCCTGGGCCAGGGCGATGATCGGAAATGACCCGGGCGCGGCCAGGCCGCCCGCGCCGGCCGTACAGATCAGTCCCACGCGCCGCAGGAAGGATCGTCGGCAAAGGTCCCGCGCGTTGGAGTGCTTCATTGGAGCGTCCTCCCGGTTCGCAAAGCCCCCCCTTTGGCATGCCGACGTGGTCGTGGCAGACACCCGTACAGAGTATCTAACACCTATTGTCGTGCGGGGTAGCGTGGCGGGTCAAGTAGATTGTCCTGCGGACCGGTGTCGAGTGCGACGTGATCGCCCGGCCGAGTCGTCCGAGGGGGCCCCCAATTTGTGTGGGTCCTTGATTGGTTTTCCGGTCAGTAGCGGGCAAGATGGCCGACGCGGCACGCCGGCCGAGTGTGTACTTCCCGGCGATTCGAGACAAGAATAGACTTAGAGCTTATCCCAGAACCCGGCTCAACTCGTCATGCTGAGCGAAGCGAAGCATCTCAATCCTTTGAATGTCAACCAGATCCTTCGCCGCGCTCAGGATGACATGCAGCGCCGGAGGAGGTTCTAGAATAGGCTCTTAGGCAGATGTAATCGTAGGGTGGGCATTGCCCACCAAGAAAGAATCGACTGACGTTGACTTCAATAGTTTTGGTGGGCGGTGCCCACCCTACTTTTCTCCATAGGATTTCATCGTGTTTTCTTTGTCTGCCGATAATCGCGGAAGTGTCCTCGTGGCGGCTCTCGTTGCGGTTGCGTGCTCGTCGATCGGCCGCGCGGCCGATCCGCCGGCGGTGAATCCTTTCGGGCCTCGGCCCGCGGTCCGCCAGGACGCCGTGCCGGGCTACGTCGAGCTGTCCGACGGCCAGATCCATTACGGCATGGTCTACCTGACGCGAGACGCACGCCTGAAAATCCACGACAAGAAACTCCAGCGGCAACGCGAGATCCCGCTCCGGGTGGTCAAGCAGATCGACTGCCAGCTCAAGCGGGAGTGGATGGAGAAAGAGTGGCGATTCAAAGAGACGACCAGCGACGAGAAGATGTACAGCGGCCGGAAATACCCGGTCCGTGAGTACCTGCACACGATCACGCTCGGCGATGGCCGGAAGATCAAGGGACCGCTGTCGGCGTTGGTCTACGTGCGAGCGGCCGATCATGCCAAGCCGCCGCCCGGCTCCTACGTTCCCGTTGTAAAGCCGCAGCGGTTCATTTTGCACAAGCGGGACAAGGGCAAGGTCGGAGCGGATTTGAAGTCGCTCAAGTACGTTCGTTGCGTCAAGCTGGGCAAAGAGGCACTGGAGGAAGGTCGGCGGAAGGCGCTCAAGAGGAAAGAGGGCTCAAAGAAGAAGGACGGTTCGAAGAAAAAAGGTCGTTAGCCGCCGTGCGTGCACGGCGCGTAGTCTGCACTGGCTGGCAAGCGGCCACTGGCAGTCGGCCCTCACCCTAACCCTCTCCCAAAGGGAGAGGGGACGGTTTGCACATTCGCGAGAAAGAGTCTGGCCCTACGTGTTTACGATTTCCCTGGAACAAGGCTACCCCGTCGCCGGCATGCTGGCGGTGGGCGCCGCGGCCATCGTGCTGGTCGGGCTTTTTTATCGTCGCGCCTTCGGCATGTTGCGCCCGAGGCAACGGCGGTTGCTTGTGGGGTTGCGGTGTGCCGCGATCGTGCTGGTTGTCGTTCTGCTGTTTCGGCCCGTGCTCGGCTATCGCAAAGAGCTCAAGGAGAAGCCGGCGATACTTTTTGCCGTGGACGTTTCCGGCTCGATGAGCATCGCCGACGACGCGGCCGAAGTGTCGCGCCTGCGACAGACCGCCGGTCAGATCACCGGCTGGTGGAAGCAGCTCGGCGACGATTTCGATCTGCACTTGGTGGCGTTTGCCGATCGCGCGGGGAAGCTCCGCGGAGTGAGGCAATTGGCCACGCTCACGGCCGACGGCCAGGCTACGTCACTCTCGCGGGCGATTGGCGCGGCCCGGGCGCACATTCGGCCCGACGATCTGGAAGCGGTCATCCTCGTCTCCGACGGGATCGACAATTCCGCTCGCGATCCGGTCGAGCTCGCCGGCAAGCTTGGCGCGGTGGTGCACACCGTGGGCGTGGGAGCGACGCTGCGGAGCGACACGTCGTATCGGGACGTCCAGGTGACCGGCATCGATTGCCCGGCGCATTTGCTCTTGGGCAACAAGGCGAAAATCAAGGCTTCGATCGAGGCGGTCGGTCTGGAAGGTCGAGTCGTCGAGGTGGTGTTGGAGGACGGCCCCGAGCAGATCGGCCAAGCGGAACTGACGTTGGACGACCTCGAAGGGTCGCAGCCGGTCGCGTTCGAGTTTCGGCCGACGGTCGAGGGCCGCCACAACTACACGGCTCGCGTCGAACCGGTCGCCGAGGAACGCATCGAGGAAAACAACCGGCGCCGGGCCGTGGCCCTGGTCGTCGAGCCGGGCATCCGCGTGCTCTACGTCGAGGGGACGCTGCGGGCCGAATACGGCGCGCTGGTCGATCGATTCCTGGCCAAGGACCCGGACGTGGAGTTCTGCGCGCTGGTCCAGACGCGGCCAAACGTGTTTCAGAGGCGGACGAACATCGAGGGGCTCGAACTGGGCTCGATCCCGTCGGACGAAGAGACGATCAACACGTTCGACGTTTTCATCCTGGGCGATCTGGACAGCACGTTTCTCCGGCCCCCGCAGCAGCGGTTGTTGGTCAAGCGGGTCCGTGACGGGGCCGGCCTGGTGATGTTGGGCGGCTATCACAGCCTTGGGCCGGGCGGATACGGCGCAGCACCGCTGGGCGAGATTTTGCCCGTGGTGCTCGGCTCGCGCCGGATCGGCCAGATCACCGAGCCCTTTTTGCCCGAGCTGACGCCCGAGGGAGTGCGTCACCCGATATTGGCCGGCATCAGCGGTTTCTTCCCGGCCGGCTCGCAGGCCGAGCCGGCGACTGTCGGCTTGCCGCCGCTGGAAGGTTGCACCCGGGTCGACGGGGCGCGACCGGGCGCAACGGTTTTGGCCGTTTGCCCTTCGCAGACGCCGCCGATGCCGGTTCTGGCCGTGCAAAGGGTCGACCGGGGACGCGCGGCCGTTTTTACCGGCGACACGACGCGGCGCTGGCAGCAGACGCCCCGGGCGCTGGGGCAGGACTCACCGTTTTTGCGGTTCTGGGGCCAGATGGTTCGCTGGCTCGCCGGCCGGAAGGAGTCGGTCGAGGCCGCCGCGGGAATCGAAGCGACCGTCGACAAGGGATACTACGAGCCGGACGAGCCGGTGCGGATCTCGGCCGTGGTTCGCGACGAGCGAGGCGAAGGCGCCGCGGGGGTCAAGGTGACCGTCGAGATCCGGTGCGCCGGTGAGGGTGCCACTGCTGGCTTGTCCAGCAGTGCAAATTCGATTGGTGCCGGCAAGGGCGGGCAAGCCGCCCATGGCACCCAACGGCTGACCCTCACCGCGGTCCCCGGCCCTGCGGGCCACTATGCGGCTACGTTCGAGCCGGGACGGTCCGGCACGTACGAGATTCAGTTGGAGGCCCGCCTGGGCCAACAGCGGTTGAAGGCGGAACCGTTGGACATCGAGGTCGGACGTCCCAGCCTGGAGTTCGAACGGCTCGACCTGGACGAGAAGATGCTCCGGCGGATCGCCGAGGCGACCGGCGGACGCTACGAGCACATCACCACGGCCGATCGGTTGATCGAGGGACTGGGCCGCCAGCAACGCAAAAAGACGCTTCTTTTCGAGAGACGATTGTACTACCCACCGGTAGTCTGGATCCTGCTGGTGGGCGCATTGGCCGCGGAGTGGACCTTGCGCAAGCGATTTCAATTGAGGTGAATGTAGACGATGGAGAGAGTAGCAAGGGTAACACCGATGATTCCGCGCGATAGGCTCTGCTATGCAAGGATGGTTGAAACGCGGAATCGTCGGTGCCGCGAAGCGGCAAGAGGTAGAGGATCATTCCACCGCCGGACCTCTTGTGCCTTCGGCCCACCGACGATTTTCCGATATGACCAACAGCACAGGCAATGTCTTTGGCGGAAAATCATCGGTGCCACCCAAAAGAGTATGTCACCCCAATCCCTAATCCCCAGTCCCTAATCCCCAATCCCTAGCTCCATGGACACCGGCTATCGATTTCTCGAACCTTCGGCCCTGGCCCGGGTGAAGAACCTCTCGCTGGTCGCCCGGGGTGTGGTCGAGGGCTTCATCTCGGGGTTGCACTCCAGCCCGTACAAAGGTTTCAGCGCGGAATTCGCCGAGCATCGGCAGTACACGGCCGGCGACGACCCTCGGCACGTCGACTACCGGATGCTGGCCCGAACCGATCGCCTCTACGTCAAGCAATATGAAGAAGAGACGAACATGCGGGTGCAGATCCTGCTGGACGCGAGCGGGTCGATGGGCTATCGGCACGAGAGCCAGCTCACGAAGCTGGAGTATGCCTGCTATCTGACGGCCATTTTGGCCTACTTGATGACGCGGCAGCAGGATTCGGTCGCGCTGGGCACTTTTGACACGGAAATCAAGCTCGACATGCCCTCGGGCAGTTCGCCCAGGCATTTCAACGAGATGATGCGCCAGTTGGAGCGGCTCGAGCCGGGCCGCGAAACGGACATCGCCGAGACGTTGCATCATCTGGCCGGCCGGCTCAAGCGACGAGGGTTGATCGTGCTGGTAAGCGATCTCTACGACGAGCCCGAGGAGGTGATTCGGGCGCTGCACCATTTTCGCCACCGCCGCCATGAAGTCATCTTGTTCCACGTTTTCGACAAGGCGGAGCTCGATTTTCCGTTTCGCGACCTGACGTCGTTCTACGACCTGGAAACCCGGGAGCGGATCGCCGTCGAGCCGGTCTATGTCCGCGAGGCCTACATCGAGCAGATCAATGCCTTTATCGAGAACTATCGGCGGGCGTGCGCCGAGATGCAAATCGACTACGTGATGACGGATACCTCCGTTCCCTACGACTACATGCTGTCGCGCTACGTTGCGCGGCGAAACCAATCATGACGTTTCTCGCTCATTGGTTTCTGATTGCCGTGCTGGCCGGGATTATTCCCGTGGTGCTGCACATGATCCATCGGCAGCGGGCCAAGGAGCAGCCGTTTCCGACGCTGCGGTTTTTGCGCGTGAGCGTCGAGAAGACCCGGCGCCGCCGCCGGGTGCAAGACCTGTTGCTCTTGGTGCTGCGCACGGCGGCGCTGGTATTGGTGGCGATCGGGCTTGCGCGGCCGACGATCACCGGACTGGGCGCATTGTGGGGCGGCGCGCGGTCGGCCGTGGTGATCGTGCTGGACAATTCGGCCAGCATGGGCATGATCGACGGCGGTCGGCCCCGACTCGACACGGCCCGGGCCGCGGCACTGGAGATCCTCGATGAATTGGCCGACGGCGATCAGGTGGCACTTTTGCTGGCCGGAGGACCGGTGCCGGCCGAGCCGGCGCAGCTCCAGCGAACCCAGGAGCAGGCTCGGCAGCGGCTGGCCGAGTGCCGGGCGAGCTACACGGGGGCCGAGCTGGCCGCCAAGCTCGGCGAGGCACGCAAGCTGTTGGCCGAAGCGGATGCGGCCAATAAGTGCATCTACGTCATTACCGACATGCAGGCACGGTGTTGGGAGAGCCTGGGTGCCGAAGGGGACAGTCCCATTTTTGCTGCGCCTTCGGCTCCGCAAAAATCGGGACAGTCCCCGACCCCGGGCAGTGACATCCCGATTGTCTTGGTCGACTGCCACCGGCAGCCGAAGCCCAACGTGGCCGTCGGCCGTGTGCGGCTCGAAACGCCGTTGCCGATCGCCGGGCTGCCGGTCAAGGCGACGGTTGAACTTCAGAACACTTCGTCGATTGCCCAGCAACGATATGTCGAGCTGCTGATCAACGGTACGCGCCGGGCAAGCAGTCCGGCACTCGCGTTGCCGCCCGACGGACGGATCCGGCACGAGTTCGTCTTTGATTTTCGCCAGGGAGGACTCCATCGGGGCCAACTGCGGCTGGTGGGCGAGGACGGGCTGGCGCTGGACGACCGGCACTTCTTTGCCGTGGCAATCGATCGGGCCGCCCGTGTGGCGATTATTCGTGGCCGGCAGCACGAAATTCCCTACCTGGACGACGCATTCTACATCCGCCAGGCTCTCGCGCCGCACGGGGCGACGGAGTCGGCCATCGAGACGACGGTCCTCGATGCGGCGGAGTTGGCCGACGAGCCGCTCGGGCGGTATCGGGTCGTTCTGTGCGTGAATCTGCCGGCGCCGGACGCCTCGACGGCCCGGCGGCTCCGGCGCTACGTCGCCGAGGGAGGCACGCTGGTGTGGATCTGCGGCGACCGGGTCGAGCCGGACGCGTACAACCGGATGAATGGCGAGGCCGACGGCCAGTTGTTGCCGGGTGCCTTGCTTGGGGTCCGCGCGGCCAAGGATGAACCGGAGCGGGACAGTTGGAACGTCACGTTTCTGGATCAGGAGTATCCGGCGTTTGCCGATCTGACCGAGCCGGCGTCGCTGTTCGAGTCGATCCTCGTCTACAAGCACGTTCGTTTCGACGCGGCCGCGCCGGGGACTTGGGTGCTGGCGCGGCTCGATGACGGCCAGGTGCTGCTGGCCGAGCGGAAGGTCGAGCGTGGACGGGTTCTGCTGTTGGGCACGAGTTGCCAGGTGGATTGGACGAACCTGCCGCTGCGGCCGATCTTCCTGCCGATGGTCCTTCGATTGACCTACGAACTGGCCGGCGGCCCGCAAGGCCCCCGCGAGCTTCTGGCCGGCTCGCCGCTGGTGCTACGTTGGGAAGAAATCACACCGGGTGCCACTGGCGTCTCGCCAGTGTCTTCTGAGGCAGAGCACGGGCAAGATGCCCGTGGCACCCCCCAACTTGCCACGGGTGTCGAGATTCAATCGCCCTCGGGCGACAAGGTGCGGCTCAACGTGTCGGAGAACCAGGGTGCCACTGCTGGCTTGTCCAGCAGTGCGTCGGGCTCTGAAGGGGACAGTCCCATTTTTGCTGCGCCTTCGGCTCCGCAAAAATCGGGACAGTCCCCGGGCACGGTGCGTTACACCGACACGCACCGGCCGGGCATCTACGTGGTTCGCCCTCTCGGTGGCGCGACATCGGAAGAGATAGCCGTGTCGGTCAACATTGACCCCGAAGAGGCCGACCCACGGACGATTTCACAGGAACAACTCCGGCGCCACCTGGGCGGCGCGCCGCTGGTTTTCACCGACCGTCCGGAAGACCTCGCCGAGGTGTTCCGCAGGCTCCGTGAAGGACACGGGCTGCGAGACATCTTTCTCTCGGTCGTCCTGCTGGTGTTGATTTTCGAGACGCTCCTGTCCAACCGGCTGGTACCCAAGCCGAGTCACGACCGTGAGGGAGCGGCCCAAACCGCAGCATGATTTGCTGTATGTCCGCGGCAAGTGTGAGGCCGTCCGGGAATTCAAAACCGAGCCCCGACCGTGACGGGAGGGGTCCTCTGACTCTCCACAAGAGACAGGTTTCCTGTGGGTGTGTGGTCCCCAATTCGCAGCCAATAACCACCACGGTCGGAAGAAACTCACTCCGGGACCCCTCCCTTACGGTCGGGACTCGGTTTGTGCCTGGCACGCCATGACTTTTCACGGCTGCAATTCCCGGATGGCCTCACGGCAAGCACGGCGATGGCACCTTCAAGAACCGGTGCTACCCGGGGCCCGGGGCTGGTGGCGGGGGCGGCGCCGGTGGAGTTGCCGGCGATGGTTTCTCCTTGGCGGTCGGCTTTGGCTTGGCCGCTGGTGGAGGCGGCATGGCGCGCTCACCATAGGACGGCTCAGGTACGGTCTGCAAGATACGCTCGATGACCTGGTCGACGCCGACGCCTTCGGCATCGGCGTTGAAGTTCGTGAACAACCGGTGGCGAAGCACCGGATAGGCCATGTAGCGCAAGTCGTCGGCGCTGACGGCATAGCGGCCGTGCAGAATGGCTCGTGCCTTCGCCCCAAGGACCATGTTCTGGGCCGCCCGGGGACCGGCGCCCCAGGCGAGCCAATTCTCGATGAACGTGGCGCTGTCCTTCTGGCCGGGGCGGGTGGCGCGGGCGATGTCCACCGCGTAGTCGATCATGTGCTGGCTGGCCGGGACCTGGCGAACCAATTGCTGGATCCACAGGATGTCCTTGCCTTGCAGGACCGGCCGGATCTCGTGCACGACGCTTTGCGTCGTGGCCTGCACGATGCGGCGCTCTTCGGCGCGCGACGGGTAGCCGATGTTGATCGAGAGCATGAACCGGTCGAGCTGGGCCTCGGGCAACGGATAGGTGCCCTCCTGTTCGATTGGATTCTGCGTAGCGAGGACGAAGAAGGGCGCTTCGAGCGGATGGGTCTTGCCGGCGGTCGTCACCTCCTGCTCCTGCATCGCCTGCAATAGCGCGGCCTGGGTTTTCGGCGGCGTGCGGTTGATCTCGTCGGCCAGGACGATGTTGGCAAAGACGGGTCCCCGTACGAAGCGAAACGCCCGCTGGCCACTGGCCGCGTCCAGATCGATGATCTCCGTGCCGGTGATGTCGCTGGGCATCAGGTCGGGCGTGAACTGGATGCGGCTGAACCGCATCTGCAGCGACTGGGAAATGGTCGAAATGGTGAGCGTCTTGGCCAGCCCAGGCACGCCAATGATCAGACAGTGGCCCCGGGCGAACAGGCAGACGAGCATCTGCTCGATTATTTCGTCCTGGCCGATGATGACCTTGTGGACCTCGCCGAGCAGGATCTTTCGGGCCTGGGCGATCCGTCGGACCGCCTCCTCGGGGTTCATTTGGGGGGTGTCTGAAAGGGTCGCGCCGGACATGAGAATCATTCCTTCGCTTGGAGCAGAAGTTGCAAGGGGACAGGTCCGATTTGCCGCGGAGCGGCCCGAGGGGTGCTTCGCACAAATCGGACCTGTCCCCGTTGGGCTGTCCCTGACTAGTTTATCATACGGCCCGTCGAGTTTACCATAGATAGTCGTAGGGGCACGGACCGTCGGAAGGTAAACGGTGATGGGACAATCGGCTCCAACGAGGGTGCCACTGGCTGCTTGCCAGCCAGTGCGACACAGAGAACGTGTCTTGGCTTTGGCCGGGTGGCATGGCCTCGCTTGCGTGGCCATGTCTGGATGTCAAAGAAGCAGGCTCACGCAAGCGAGAGCATGCCACCCGATGCGGCACTGGCTGACAAGCAGCCAGTGGCACCCGGTGCCTGACCGCTCCCTGACGGTCGCGGCTCGGTTTGTGACTGGCCGCTCTGTAGCGATTCTCCTTGCGTGTTTGCTGGCGCTGCTGACCTCGGGTTTCTGTGCCGAGGCAAAGGAGGAGTCGTTCCGGGCGGCGGGGACCGAGTTTAACGCCCAGCGGAGCGTTACCATCCCGGCCGGCCGGCGCCGCCCGGTCGTGGTGACCGAGTTTCTGCACCACGGCGAAATCACCCCCGACGGCCGCAACGTGGTCGTCGTGGCGGCCGGTCACAAGCTGGTGCCGGTCCGCGTGCTGCAGATTGGGCCGGGCGACTTCTGCCGATTGGCCTTTGAGACGATCCGTGGGGAGACGAACTACCGCATCCTCTACGGGGGCGAGCCACCCAAGCCCCAGTGGCTGCCCGAGTGGACCAACCGCGACGGACTGCTGTTGGAGACGCGGCGCTGCGCGCGGTGCAATCTTTGGCAGTTCGAGTCGGTTCGCCGGGCCTTCGAGTCGGCCGAGCCGATCGGTGCCGGTTACGTCGATACGGTCCAGCACGCGGCTAACCCGTTTCTGCTCACGCCGGGTCCCTTCATGAGCCGCTATCACGGCACGCTGCGCATCGGCGAGCCTGGGCGGTACACGTTCTGGACCAGCAGCCAGGATTGCAGTTTCCTGTTAATCGACGGGCAGCTTGTGGTCGACGCGCCGGGACGCCACTGGCCTCGGGGCCGGGCTCGGCCGGGCAGCGGAAAGACCATCCGCCTGGCGGCCGGCCCTCACGAGTTCGACTATTACCACGTTGCCACCGGCAGTCGTGCAATGATGGTTGCCGCTTGGGTGGTGGGCCCACTGGGCTCGCGACCACGGCCGACGTTGATCCCGAGTGAGGCGTTTGGCGCGGAGTCGATCGGCCGCGCGACGGCCGGGCGGCCCATGACGCGCAAGATCCGCTCGATGCCCGACTTCACCTGTACGATCACCGGCGACGTTCCCTTGCCGGAGCGACGGCGGCCGCTGGTCGGCGTGGCCTTCAAAGACAACTCGCCGCCGAGCCTGGCCCGGGGCGGCAGCGTCCGGTGGGATTTCGGCGACGGCCAAACCGGTGATCGGCCCAGCGTCGAGCACGTTTACCTGCGGCCGGGTTTGTATCGGGTCACCTTGTCGCGAAAACGAGGGATCAAGACCCTCAGCATCACCAATCGGATCTACGTCGACCGGCCGTATCGCACCTGGCTGAGCAAGGAGAAGCTCCACCGGCTCGACGATTATCTCCCGGTGCTCGCGGGCTACGATCCCAAGACGCTCGACGCGCAGTCGCTTGAGCAACTGGTGTCGGCCTATTTGTGGAAGGCGGATCTGCTTCGGGCAAAGCTCGAGCAGAAGCACGAGGCGAGTGCCGAGGAAGTGTCGGAAGAGCCGCGCAAAGATCGCCCGAAAGGCCGCCGCCAGAAGGCGAAGCCGAAGACAAGGGCCAAGAAGGACAAAGTCGACCGGACCAAGGGCGCTGCGGAGACGGCCGCGACGATGCGGCAGTATCAGAAGAGGGCCGTTGAGGTGGGCAAAACGGCCTTGCTCGAGACGACCGCGGCCAACGGTGATGAAGATCTGCTGAGACTGGCAAAAACGATCGCGCCGGTGGCTCGGATCGATTTGGGCGACTCACCGTTGGCGCTTCGCATTGGGGAAGGCGCGGCCGAGCGGATCGGCAATTCACGCTTGCGGGCACAATGCCAACTTTGGGCGGCGGAGGTGGCCGTCGGTGATCTGTTGGACGCGCGGCGCGGCCGGGCGCTGTTGGAAGCCGCCACGAAGGAGTTGGACGACACGAAGGGTCCGCTGGCGAGTCGGTTGCAACGGGTCTGGGGCGACTATTACGCGCTGAGCGGGAAGCCGGCCGCCGCGCGGCGGGCCTATGCCGAGGCGGAGCGTCTGCTCCGCGGTGGGCGCAACCATAACGAGCAAACGGCACGGCGCGGTGCACGGAGTCGATCGACGGAGCAGTTTCTCCGCGCCGGCCAGTGGGACCGCGCGGTCCGAGAGATTCACCGATGGCAAGACGAGTTTCCCTCCGACAAGGCGGGCGGTTATCTGAGCTTGCTTTACGGGCGGTATTGGGTCGGGCGCCAGAAGCACGCGCAGGCGATTGCCCTGGCCGAGCAACTCGTCGCGATCAATCCCGACTCACCCTATGCCGATCAGCTTCTGTGGTTGGCGGCCCGGAGCGAGGAGCGACGGGGCCGGGCCGATCGCGCGGCCGCCATTTTGAACCAGCTGCTGAAGGACTATCCCGGCAGCCTGTTGGTGCCCGAGGTGAAGGAGAAGCTGCGAAATGGTCAGTGATTGTAGGGTGGGGCGAACTAGGTTCGCCCCACTGAGAACGTGTTTTAAAAATGGCTGTAGCCCATCCACGGGTGCCATGGGCGGCTCGTCCGCCCTTGTATTTGAGCCCATTTGGTGGCCAGCACTGGCTGACAAGCAGCCAGTGGCACCCTTTTCAAAACACGTTCTGAGATCGAGCTTGTGGTTTCTGGTGGGGCGAGCGTTGCTCGCCCCACCCTACGCACTCGTTGCCGCGTTCTTCCTGACTACACTCCTTCTCGGGACAAGCGCGCCGGCGGCGACGTTGACCGTTGTGCTGGAGGGCGCCGACGAGATGACCATGGTCGGGGCGTTTCGGCGGTGGGACCCCGACGGCAACCCGAGGAGGAAGGTCAATCCCAAGGCGAAGATCGAAGTGCCCGAGGTCGATGCCAAGGCCCGTCGAGAGGGCAAAAACAAATGGGTCTTCAAGGATCTTGCGCCGGGCCGCTACGATCTGGTCATCCTGGGCAAGAACCGGCTGCGGATCGAGGGTTGGGAGTATGCGCCGGTGCTTGAGTTCGATCCGCCGGTCGCGCCGACGGCCACCGTGAAGAAAGAGACCCGACGGCGGATCACCGACGACATCAAGAAATCGCGCCATTATGAGAACAAGGTCGTGCCGTTGGCCATGGGAGGTAACGACAGGGCGGTCCGCGTCCTGGTGATGCTCATTCGCGATCTTCCGACCAGCTATAAGAAGGGAGTCGGGACGTTGCGGTTTGAAATCTGGCAATACACGTGGAACTACGGGGCTTGGGTCAAGGAGAAGCGTACCCGGGTCATGCACCGGGTGCTCGTGCAGGTCGAGCGGATGCGGCGTTGGCACTGGGTTTGGGAACCGGCGCTGGGGGCTGTCGAAGTGAAGCAGAAGCCCGTGGTGCTCCGATACCGGATTCCCTCACCGAAGGACCTGAAGAAGATGCCCGGTTTGCATCCATATTGAGAAGCTGTCTTGAGACGGGTGCCACTGCTGGCTTGCCCAGCAGTGCTTTTCCCGGGAGATTCGCTTCACACTGCTGGACAAGCCAGCAGTGGCACCCGTGGGTTCATTTGCGGCAGAGCAGGTTGTACTTGAGGATGCACCACAGGGCGCAGACGCCGTCTTTCCAGCCGATCTTCTTGCCTTCTTCGTACGTGCGTCCGGCGTACGGAATCCCGACTTCGTAGATCCGGCAGCCGCGTCGCGACAGTTTGGCCGTGATCTCGGGCTCGATGCCAAAACGGTTTTCCCGCAAGCGAATCCCCTGGATGAGTTCCCTGCGAAAAACCTTGAAGCAAGTCTCCATGTCGGTCAGGTTCAGGTTCGTGAACATGTTCGAGATGAGCGTCAGAAACCGGTTGCCCAGCGAGTGCCAGAAGTAGAGCACTCGGTGCGACTGGCCTCCGGCGAAACGCGAGCCGTAGACGACGTCGGCCTTGCCTGAGAGGATGGGCGCAAGCAGGCGATGATACTCGGCCGGGTCATACTCGAGGTCGGCGTCCTGCACGATGACGATTTCTCCTTGGGCCTGGGCGAAGCCCAGTCGCAGCGCGGCTCCCTTTCCCCGGTTGGACTCGTGGCGAAGAACGTGGACGTTGTCGGCCGAGACCTCGATCTCGGTGAGCTTCTCGGCCGTGCCGTCGGTGGAGCCGTCGTCGACGAGGATGATTTCCTTGTCGAAGTCGACTGCCTGGATCCGATCGACAATCTCGCGGATCGTCGCCGCTTCGTTGTAGATCGGTACGACTACAGAGAGCATCGGCGCGGGGGGATCACTCACGGAATGCCACCTTCCTTTCGGGATACACGGCTACACACACGGTCCGAGCCCGGACGGCCTCTGCCACAGAATAGCAGAGCCCAGAGCGAGGAGCAACACCACGATGCACGGGCCACGTGGCGTTTTGGCCGAGCGGGATTCCACTAGCCCGCATGTCTTGCCAGGTGACAATGGTTCATGACAGTGTGCCACTGCTTCGCAAGAAGCAGTGCTTTTGCAAGTCCGGGGCACTGCTTGCCTTCCGGCAAGCAGTGGCACACCCTGGTGAGAAATCCGGACTAGCCACCGAGTCGGCCGCAATGCCGCATGGCGTCATGGAGCCACGGGTCGGACCACGGATTCCAGGTCGGGTAGCTTACCGAGAGGACCGACAAGGCCAGCAGAACCAGGGCCAGCACCTGGGTCCACCGCCGTCGCGACAAGACGTCCAACGCCGGCAGCATGGCCACCAACCAAAGCGGCGCGAGCCAGAACATCCAGCGGAAACCACACGTCGATCCACCGTAGTTGCGGCCGTATTGTTCGAGGAAGAGGTAGAACACCAGACAGGCGACCGACACGACGGCGATCAGGGCTGCCAGAGCGCGCACGGGCCGCTCGCCCGGCCGTCGCAGCCACAGGGCGATGCCGCCGACGCTCAAGAGCCAGATCGGGGTCAGTGAGAAGATGCCGTGGTGTCCCAGCAGGCTGTGCCACGCGTAGACCGCCGTGCGCGGTTCGCCGCGGTCCAGGCCCGTCGGATTGCGCCAATAGCTGTCGACCGTTCGCCCATTGCGCTCGTAGCTATAGTCGTACCAATTGTCGCCCTCGACTCGGTGCATGTAAGGCGGGCGCAGACTGCGGTGAGCGATCCAATTCGTCGCGAAAAACGCCGCGCCGACCAGAATCGCGACCGGCAAAAAGCCCAAGAGCGTTTGTCGAGGGGCTTTGACGAGCAAGGCCAGGGCCAACAGTGCGAAGAGACTCAAGGCCGGAAGTTCGCTGGCCGCCGCAAGCGCGCCGAACAGCCCGACCAACACGAACCAGCGGTACTCGCGTCGGGCGTCGAGCCAGATTCGCACGAATCCGAGCAGCGCGACGCTCGCGCAGACGGCCGCCACGAGGTGGTTGTTGAGCGTCACGGCGAAGGTGGTCAACAGCGTGGCCCCCGCGGCGGCGGCCACCATGAAGATGCGTCCCCAGTCGGTCGTGCCCAGCCGCTCGGCGATGGCCGCCAACAGAACCATGCCGATGACCCAGCCGACGACGTTGATCGTGATGAGCATGAATCGGCCGATCGCATAGGGATGGGTGCCGAGCGTGGCTCCGGTCAGGTTGTGTATGAGCCAATACTCGCCGGCTACGAGCGTGGGCAGCAAGGGTGGTTTGCTCGAATAGAGATGGCCGTCGTGCTTGACCATGTCGATCGTGTCCCAGCCCGGCTGGCTGACGACCCGATCGATCGCATAGGGCCTGCCCGGGGTGCGAAGGTCCTGCTCGACCAGCGCGCGGATCGTGGCCCAGCGGCTGCGATCGTTGGCGCTCAAGAAGGGCCGCGCGAGGCGGATATTTGCACGGAGCCTCGTTTCTTCGGCGGCGACGGCCTCCTCGAGGACCGGGCCTTGGAGGCCCTGTTTCTCAAGAGCTTCGCGCCGCTGGGGGAGTTGTTTCTTAATGCGATACTCTTGAATGGCGCGGCGATCGACCGCGTCGACGGCCAGGATGCGACCGATCATCGCACCGGCGCTGGCGGCGATCAGGATGGCGTAGACGCCTCGGCGAAGCGAGGCGCGCGGATTGTCGTCCGACGAACCGATCATGAGTTCAGTAGGCAGCAGGCAGCAGGCAGTAGGCAGTAGGCAGTAGGCAGCGGGCAGTAGGCAGTACATGATAGCTGTGGGCGGAAGCCCACAGAATGACTCCCCCGAAGGCGTCTTTTTCAAGCTTGCTTCGTGTCCTTCGTGGTGAGATTCGAGGATGGAGAAACCGAATCATGAGTCGAGTGAGGCGGGAGTGCCTTCGGTGGGATTCTTGGGCCGGTCGGTCCTCTCGGCGATCGAATAGGTCTGGATGTCGTGTTTGTGGTAGGCGAGAATCAGCTCGCCCAAAAACCCGATCGACATGAGCTGGCCGCCGAAGAGCAACAGGCCCAACGAATAAATCATAGCCGGCCTCTGGTGAAGTGGCAACAGTCCCAAATCGGGTGCCAGCTGAGAAATCACCCAATAGACGGCCAGGTAAATTAGTCCAAGCGTCCCGAGCAAGAACGAAATCAAGCCCAGTGTACCCAACACGTGCTGGGGACGCTGCCCGAAGCCGGTAAGGAATTTGACGGTCAGAAGATCGAGGAAACCTTTGACGATGCGCGTCACCCCGTACTTCGAACGCCCGAATTGTCGCGCGCGGTGGTTGATCACGATCTCGCCGATGCGATATCCCCGGGCAGCGGCCAGCACGGGCACGAAACGATGCAGCTCGCCATAGAGTCGGACTTCGTCGAAAATCTCGCGCCGGTAGCATTTCATCCCACAGTTGTGGTCGTGCAGCACGACGCCCGTCAGGCGGCTCACCAGCCAGTTGAACACCCGCGATGGAATGACCTTGTGCCACGGATCGTGGCGCACCTTCTTGTATCCGCTCACCACGTCCAGGTCCTGGTCGATCCGGGCGAGGAATCGCGGGATCTCCTTCGGGTCGTCCTGCAGGTCGGCATCGAGCGTCATGACCAACTCGCCGCGGGCGGCCGCCAGTCCCGCGCTCAGCGCGGCCGCCTTGCCAAAGTTGCGGCGGAAGCGAAGGGCGAGCACCTGGGGATTTTCCTCGGCCAGCCGGGTCAATACGTCCCAGGAGCCGTCGGTCGATCCGTCGTCGACGAAGACGACGTCGAGCTTGTAGCCTTCGACCCGAGCGACCTCGACCAGCTCGGTGTGCAGTTGCGAGAGGCTCTCGGCTTCGTTGAAGACGGGAATGACAACGGAAAGCATGGGCGGTCTTCTCGCGTTGCGGGGACGTAGTGTTCCACCTATCGTTCAATATCAGAACGTGTTTTGAAAATGGTTGTGGCTCTTTCAAGGGTGCCACTGCTGGCTTGTCCAGCAGTGTTTTTCCCGAGGAATTGACTTCGCACTGCTGGGCAAGCCAGCAGTGGCACCCCGTGGTGAAGCATGACAAATAGGCGTGGACGGAACCCTACCATTTCCTATTTTAACTCTCCTTGCGGGGAATATCTGCCCTTGCCGGTGCGGCGAAGAACAGAATCGCCGAAATGACCAGCTCGGCCAGCAGCCAGGCCAACCGCAGCAGCACGGCGCCGACCACTGCCGCGACGTTGCCGAAGTGGCGGCCGATCAGTTGGGCCAGAACCAGCTCACGCACCACGGCCCCACCGGGAATCAATGAAAGAAATCCGGCGACCACGGCCAAGGAAACACTGGCCACGTAGAGCGAAAACGGCGCCAGAAGCGGCAGCGGTTCCGGCTGGATGGCCTGAAGGACCGCCCAGAGACTGGCTCCCAACATGACCCAGCAGACGGTCATCGCCGCCATGCCCTCGAAAAGGGAGCGCCAGGTGAGGTTCTCGATCTTTGATGCTATTGAGGGGTCCGACTGCCCCACCCCAGCCAGCCTTGCAAGACGGCGAAAGACCGGCGGAATGATGGGCACTCCGGCGGCGGCCATCAGGCCGATCGACACCAGGCACAGGAAACCATGTTCTCGGTATTGAAAGGCCAGGATGCCGGCGGCCCAGAACGCGCCGACGGACATCATCGCGAGGGTCTCGAAAAAGACGCTCACCGCCGCCACGGCCGTGTCGACCCGGTGGCTGCGGACCAGGCCGGTGCGAAGCACCACCACCATGGCCTTGCCCGGCACGTACTTGCCCAAGTGGCCGATGTAGTATGCTCGCAGCGTTTCGAGCAGTTTGGCATCCTGGCCCAGCGTGTGGAGTATCCTTCGCCAGAAGAGAGCCGCCGGGAGAAGACCGGCCAGGTAGAGGATTCCCGAGAGAAGCAGCCACCCGGGCCGGATGCTCAGGGGATGTTTTCCCAGCTCGGCCAACCCTTCACGGATCGTGTCCTGCACGAACCAGAAGACAAGGGCGACCACGGCCAGCTTGACCGCGACGATTGCCCATCGCTTGCCGGCTAGGGCTCTGGGCCACCGCTTCGCCATGGCCCAGCCACCCTGTTCTAGGTTGTCGGACGGGTCACTGGTTTTCACGAACGCATCCCGGGGGGTTTATCTTTCCTGTCCTATTTTGCCATTCGTGGCATCTTGCCGAAACATCCAGCCGATTGCCGTATTCTGCCTGCAAAGCCTCGACGGTTCAAGACGAATGACAAGATCCCCCGCCGGGTCGCGACCCGGCCTACGATACTTCTTCGGGTATGCGCCCGTTGCGAGAGGGGCTAAGATGTTTTTCATTAGGGTCAGTAGTTCCAGATTCCATCGAGACTTGGCATTGTCACTGCTGAGCGTAGCGAAGAATCTCCTTGGACAATCGAGATCCTTTGCTACGCTCAGGATGACCTGCTGAGGTGTCAGCCAGCCAAACTTGGAACTACTGAGGGTGGCATGGCCTCGAAACGCGTGGCCATCCGCCGTTTTTGAAGATCTCCTATCTCCATATAAAAGGTAAGTCCCATGTTTAGCGCGGTTTTTTGCGTGGCGACTGCCGTCCTGGGTGTCGACGTCGGTTGGGAACCCGGCGCAAAAGGGGAGGTCGAGTACATCATTCAAATCTCGCCGGAGATGATCGAGGGGATGCTTCGCGGCCGACCGATTCGATTCGATCTTCGGCCGGAGCATCGGGGTGTGCGACACTTTCGGTTTCAGGTGGGCAAGCAGGAGCTTCCGCGAATTGGAGACCCCGCGCCGGCGCCGCCAGAGAATCGTATCGAGACGGCGGCCAAGGAGCCGGGACCCGGCGCTGCGGAACTCTCCGGACCAGAATTGGCCAGGGAACCGCCGGTGGAATTGCCGCCTCTTAAGCTTCCCGATCTGTCCATTGGTGTACGGGCCGAAAGTCCGTCGGATACGTCGACCGGCTTGGCTCCCCAGGGCTTACCGGCCAACCTCAAAGCGCGGCCGATCCAAGAGCGGCAGGCCGGATTCAACGAGCCGGCGCGGAGCAAGGCGCCACAATCGCCGGGCGGTGCGAAGCCAGCGGCGACCGAGGCGCTGTTGATGCCGCTGGTCATCGCCTCGAGCACGGCCGCCGGGCTGCTGGCGGCACTGCTCTACCTAGGCTGGATTCACCTCGGCACCCGCCGGCGCTACCATGCCCTGCTCGCCGACTACTGCTCGGCCGTCGGCCGCCTGCCGGGTTGCAAGCCGGCAGAGGCCGCCGAGCTGTCCTCGGCCGACTGATCCGGGCTAGGCGGCCTCGTCGATCTTCTCGTCGTCATCCTCTTCCCGGTCGTCATCCTCGTCGACCTGCTCGTCGTCCGGCTGCTTTGCGTCTTCTTCATCCCACAGGTCGTCCTCGTCCTCGACCGTTTCGTCGTCGACGCGCTGGTCTTCAACTTCGACGGGCTCGTCCTCTGCATCCCAGGAGAGGGTTTCCTCTTCGAGGTAGATCTCGGCCGGTTTGGGCGATCGCGCTGGCTTGCGGCGTTTTCGCTTGATGGTCTTTTTCGACGTGCTCGACTTCTTCGACTTCGTCGCCGACGAGCGGCCCGAGGCCGTGTCGCGGTGGCCCGGCAATGGGCGGACGTCGACCTTGAGCGACTTGAACAGACTGACGATGTGATCGTGACAGGTGAACACGAGGAGTTGGTGTCCGGCGCGGGCAAAATCGCGCAATAGGCCCACGGCCGCCTTGGCCCGGGGCGTATCGAAGTTGACCAGGACGTCATCGAGAATCAACGGCAACCGGGCGCCGCGCTTGGCATAGCACGCCACCAGCGCCAGTCGCAGGGCGAGGAAGAGCTGCTCGCGCGTGCCCTGGCTGAGCACTTCGACCGGCAGGACGTTGCCGCGGGCATCGTCGACGCGGAGCACGTCCTCGCCCAACGGGGTCCAGACCCGCTTGTAGCGACCGCCGGTCAGGCGCCGCAGGTATTCGGAGGCTTCCTGGAGCGTTTCGGGCTGCCGCTCTTTTTCGTAGGAGTCCTTGATTGCGGCCAGGATTCGGCCGCACAGCGCCAGGACCTGCCAGCGCCGGACAGCCCCGTCGAGGCGGCGCTGAAGGCAGCCCAGTTCGAGCCGCTTTTGGGCCGGCCGCCGGTCTTCAGCCAACTCGGCCAGTTGGGCGTTGAGCTGTCCGCGCCGCTCCAGGCACTCGTTGCGTTGTGCTTGGAGCGCTTGAAGTTGCTTGTCGATGGTTTCCCATCGGGTCTCCAGGTCGTCCTCGGAAGCGCCGGCCAAACAGGCGGCGAGCTCCGCTTCGGAGCATTGTCCGGCCAGGGCGGCTTCCATCTCGGATTGGAGCAACCGCCGTTGGCGGCGCAGCTCGGCGGCCTGGTCGAAGACCTCGCGCCGCTGGCGCAACTCGTCGGCGTTGCGGACCCCGAGTTGTTCGAGGTACTCGCGCCGCCGGCGCCGCAACGGACGGATCGCCGCCTCAAGCTTGGCACGCTTGCGGCGGAGCCGGCGTGCTTTGAGCCTGAGTTGGCGGCGCTGGTGGATGCGGGACTCTTCTTCCCGGAGCGACTGGCTCAACTGCTGGAGCAATTCGATGGGATTGCCGCTGGTGACACTCATGCCGGCGTCGGTGGCCAGTTGGGTGACCCGGTCGGTGATCGCGTCCAACTCCTGCTGGCGAAGACGGAGCTCCGATTGGGCCTGTTCGGACCGGCGGACCAACGTGGCCCAGCCGTCGCGATGGAGCAACAGGTCGCG
>Ga0315543_1002068_pt1 | contig 20291 bp, 14 predicted proteins | sample SalMarSW160210MG_2_FD_203098 | JGI IMG/M metagenome (GOLD analysis project Ga0315543, IMG submission 203098) | Salt marsh sediment microbial communities from the Plum Island Ecosystem LTER, Massachusetts, United States - Salt Marsh Sediment SW1601-210 ...
TCATATAGTAGACACTTCGAACCTTTCTTCTTCCCGCTCCTTCATCAATAACGAAACAAATCTTTGTGCCGTCAGGAGAAACGTGCGGATACATCTCATCAATATCAGGGGTGCTGGTAAGATTAACTGGATTGGAACCATTTGCGTTTATCAGGAACAGCTCCCAATTGTTCCTGCCATCCGTTTTGCGGTACGTTTCATACACTATCTTAAAAGGTATTTTTTCAAGGTTCATTTCAGCTCGCGGCGATGGAATATCCCTCAATCCCTGTATGTCTGACGTTTGAGAGGCACAAACAGCAACAGGTACCGCAAATAAAGTAAGCATCAGAAAGATAAAAAAACAGGAACTCTTTATAGTGGGCTCTGTTCCCGCATTATATAAACCTGGTTCCATTATTTTCCTCAACTTAAGCTACATTTGTTGTCCACAGTGCCTATAGGCAGCCCGCCACAGGCGTTTCTATACTGACAACATAATACACGAAATCACTGCGCATTCCAAGTCCTTTTGTGATGTGTCATTTCCACATAAAAATGCATGACAATTTCTGTTGGGCGCAGCGGATGAATTTTGTTAGATTGGTACAGTTAAAATGAAACTAATAGTTTTAGCAGGAGGACAAGTAATGGCTAAAAGATATGTTTGGTTTAATATAGCTTTGTTACTATCGTTGGTGATATTAGCAGGATGCGGGCCGACGGCTTTTCGAATAGAGCTCGTTCCCACCCATCAGCGGCTCGAAGAAACGAAAATACAGCGAGATGAAGGCATTTTCATTCGAAATAAGATAGCTGTCATTGATGTTGACGGTCTGCTAATTAACAGGCGCAAGCGCGGGTGGATGCAAGAGGGAGACAATCCGGTGAGTATGTTTGTTGAAAAGCTGGACAAGGCGGCATCTGACCGACTTGTCAAGGCGGTAGTGCTTCGTATCAATTCACCCGGCGGGACGGTAGCGGCAAGCGATATTATGTATCATAGTCTGCGGGAGTTTAAGCGGAAGACAGGGAAGCCGGTAGTGACCTGTATCCTTGGATTAGGATGCAGCGGGGCGTATTACGTAGCGTGCGGCAGCGACGGTATTATGGCCCAGCCTGGCAGTGTTACGGGCAGTATCGGGACTATTATGCATACGTTCAGCGTGGCCGGGACGATGGAAAAAATCGGAGTTAAAGCAGTGGCAATTAAGAGCGGGGAGTTGAAAGATTTGGGGTCACCACTGCACGACTTGGGCACTGAAGAGCGCAAAGTGCTTGAAGGCATTGTTACCCAGTTTTTCGAGCAATTCCTGACGGTGGTAGAGGAAGGCCGTAAAGACATTGGAGAACAAAAACTTCGGGGGCTTGCAGACGGACGGGTGTTCACGGCTGAAGAGGCTTTTAAGGAAAAGCTGATAGACAGGATTGGATATCCTGCAGATGGGATTGAATGGGCCAAAAAGATTGCCGGTTTGGAGAAAGCCCGTGTGGTTATGTATCACCGCCCGTTAGGTTATAAAGCAAACGTATACAGCACGGCCATGAGTGATGAGGGCGTTGTTGGGGCTTTGATAAATGTGGAGCTGCCGGACTGGTTGAATTCGAGTGGGACACAGTTTTTATATCTATGGCAGCCGGGCGTGGAATGAGGATTGGGCTTAAGTTAATATATGCTTTCCCGAATGTCAGTGCAGGGAATTAGACACCTGACAGCACTCCAGACTTGTCAGCCGCGAATTCAAAAACCCGGTCAAGGGCAGTCTTCGCAAAAACACCTCTGGTATTGCCGGCAAGGCCACAAAGGATAAGGCGCCGCCCGGAATCTATCAACATCTGCCGCAATTTCAGCAGCTTTGAGAGACTTGAAGCAGTAACAATATCGGCGTTGGAAAAATCAACCACTATATCACAGTCACCTATAGCACGCATGGCCCCGCTGATAGTTTCCAACTCGTCGCACATTTGGGGCTCCGGAGCCAAATCAACAAACATAGTGCCCTGTGAAAAGTTCTCACTTATCATTTTCGCCGTCCTATTAAACTGAAAGTCTTCATATATTAGTGTTATTCACCCGCCTGCACGGTTTCCGCCAACAGCAAAACACCAGCCACCTAATGAATCTATAAATAGACAGCCCTCCAAGCCAGACAACAATCCAAGTAACCAAGCTGCCCCCAACTGCACTTGCTAAAGCTGCTAATGCGAACAATCCAACCAACTGTCCTTTTGGGAGACTCATCCAGGGATTGTCTCGTGCTTCGTTTAAGTTTTTCAGGCAGGAGCTCACCGCTTCTGAATTGCTTTTAAAATAACTGGGCTTAGTTTGACGGCAGGCTTCCCAGGCTTGAAACTCCTGCTCGTGAACATCCAATTTGCGGCGTGCCGAGTCATACTCTTCAGCCATTAACAAAACACAGCACCATGCACAGAAAATACCCGCACATATCGCAAGAGAAAATACAGCTTTACGCGATCTTCTTTTTTTCTTCATAATAATAACCCCATGTACGAGATATAAATTATCTGCTTTTCATAGCAAAGACGGGAGGAAGCTCTTGAACGCATCAACGGCACCCCGAATGTGCTTATAATCCTGAGGTTCATATTGAACAGGGGCATTTGTAAATCTGCAAAACAGAATAGCAAGAACTTCGTCTCTGACTTCTATGTGTTTCGTTTTTCCGGTCAGGAAAAAACACCCAGCCAATTGGATTTTCAGCTACTTCTGTGGACTATATAAAGTATAAGAAATGTCCAGCGTAGAAGCAAAACAGTTGGATTAGAGGCCATCGAAGGTATGCTGATTATCCGGATGCGTCCGAAAAAAAGGGGTTTTGCACAAGCTAAAGGCGGGAAAAAGGATGCCGTTGGTTATCACATAATTTATACGCATCTTTTTTGTTGTCGTGCCGGGATTAACTTAACAATAGTTCAAGAATTACTTCCCCTGCTGCACTCATTTATGGTATAATACCTTTAAGGACTTAACAGAGGGAATTTATTATTATCCATTTTTGGGAGGAGCCAAAGATGAGAATAAGAAAAAGGCGTAAATCGTTCATCAGAGGCTGGAGACACAAACTTATTTTTCTGCTTGTGGTCTACTTTGCCGGTTTTACAACGGCAATTTACTGTCTGGCACCAGTACCTCAAAACACAGAGAATCGAGCCATTGAAAGAAACTTTGCTCATTCGGTTCTAAAGTCGGACGAATTTGCAACAGCTTTTAATGAGGGACTGCACAAGGTAATTGATTTCAGCAAATCGGCGGCCTTACGAGCATCAGACCTGATAAAACAGGAATACAAGCAAAGAAGGACACATGCAGACGGTTAGGAAAGATTTGTGAATTTTTCGAAACCACAAAAAGAAAAAAACAAACAGCAGTTATCTTTTTACCTGGAATCAGAATAATTCATAAAAAGCTCCACACGAAAAAAAACATCTCCTTATCAGCACGAATGCTTCTATTTAGTCCGAGAAAATCCGACTTGTCCGCTCCTTACTCGGAACCGAAAAAAAGAAGTTTCCAGTATGCGTCAATCCCATCAAACCGAGCAGTTTTAGCTTGACATTTAGAGTCAAAAAAGTTAAGATACTCTAATAACTAATCAGGGAAATTTGGGGGTGTTTTTAAGAACAGCCGATTTTTCTTAAAGCACAATAACTTTAACATAGTTCACTACAAAAATCAACTACCGGAAGGGGAAAAAGTATGAAGCTACTTAAAGCATTTTCTCATAGAGAGCAACCTGGAATCAATACGTATTTTCTGATATTCTACCTATGCCTGAGTATATTGCTTTCTGCTGCATCAGCCAAATCCGGGGGTAAAGGGATTGGTATCAACAACCCTCACGCCAATTTTCATGCTAATCCTCATGCCAATCCGCATACAAATTTAAGCGTCAATCCCGCCGGTATCATCGCAGGCAGCGGAGGTAAAAGCGCCAACAGTTCTTTCGCTAAACAAAACGGTACTCCCATCAGTCACGATGTTACCAACATAAGTGCTGGAACCGGCTCAAATGGAAACTTCGCAGTATCTACAGGTAACACGCTTCTTGTCTGTCGGCCCCGAGGCAATGTTATGGTTAAAATTTGCCCTCCATCAGGAATCAGCCCGACCTTAAAACCTTTTAACCATGCAAAAAAGGGCCTTCCGCAAGGTGGGCATATATGTCTTGCTGCAGGTGATGTTTTTTCCAAAGCAATAACAAATCTAAATTCGCTGTCATTCTCGCTGGAAGTACCAGAGCCAATTGGTGCCAAGGGCGCTAATCCGGGACACGGCGGTAATCACCCCAAGAAGGGATGCGGCAATCCCGGCGGCGGTAATGGCAGAGGAAACTGGGGTAAAGGCAACAAAGGCAACGGAGTTGGCAATACCTGGACGGGTAATCAGGGCCGCGGCGTCGGTGAAGGTATGGCCTGCGGCTGCCATGCTGAAGAACCCGAACCACCAGAGCCGCCCAAGCCACCCGAGCCGTCCGACCCACCCGAACCACCCGAACCACCCGAGTCACCCGGCGGAAATGAGGAGCCTTACATTGAGCCGGCGCCACTTTACAGACCAGCAGGTTGGACAAGTGAGGAAGAAGAATTCGAAAAAGGCGGCTGCCCTGCTTTGATGAAATGGCTTGCTGCAGAACTCGGCATTGAAGAAAAAAATCTTCAGATATCCGTCACTGAGGCCTTCATTTATTCAACGGATATCCAGGCGTGTGAGGCGGCCGTTGAACTTTTAGACAGAGCTAAAATTCTCAATGACCCCAACGGCACCGGCACGGCTGCTTTGGCACGTGTGGTCAACAAGTTCATTTCTCAAGACGCCCCGATATCAGAAGAACAGTTGGCTATGATTGCTGAGGCACTTGCAGCCCATACCGACGACGGCACACATTATGCGGCAGCCGGTCGATGGCTTGACGCTTTGTTGGAATATGCTCTTATCCTTAAAAATGAGATGGATTGGTCGGCAAACGACGCCACAACGCTTGTTATTGAAAAATACTGTACACCCTTGGTTGAAAGTGATAACGCGAACCCTTTGCTGTATGTAACAGCTCGATTGTTGGAGATTTAGTTATAACACAATCAAGGGTTCTGAACCGCACACTATTTCTGTATTTCTCCGGCAGTATGCTGCTTGGATTTAGAGAGTCGGCAGCTCGTAGCCTTTTCGGTAGTGCTTCGTCAGATATGTATTGGCCTCGGCATCATCGATGAATTGTTCGCGCTTAGCATCGAATTTGAGTCGCCGACCAACTCGCATTGCAATGTTGGCCATGTGACAGAGGGCGGCTGAGTGGTGGCCAACCTCGACGTCGGCATTCAAGTCACTTATCTTACGGCTGCGGACCGCTTTTATAAAATTCTCGATATGGGAGCCATCACCGCGATCACCTCCCGGTCCCTTTTTGCCGTCGCTGAAGGTCACCTGCCAGCCCTCCCTGCCGATAGAGACTTTTCCATTGTCACCATAAAAGATATTGCCGTTCTCGTGTCCCTCGTGTGGATAAGGTGTCCACAACCTCATCTCATAAACCAGGTAAACATCATCGTATTCAAAAGTTGCGATTTGTGTATCGGGCGTTTCATGGTCATCATCGTACCATAATTGTCCACCGCTGCACGTGATAGCCTTGGGCAATTCAACTCCCAAACCCCATCTGGCAATATCAATCTGGTGTATGCCATCGTTACCCGTGTCACCGGTACCATAATCCCACCACCAGTGCCATTTATAATGGAACCTGTTGACGTTGAAAGGTCTTTTCGGAGCCGGTCCGAGCCAGAGGTCGTAATGGACGTGCGGTGGTGTTTCAGTGTCGGGCTGACGGCCGATCTCGCCCCTGCGCTGGCTGTTTATCGCCTTGGCCATTCGGATATTGCCGAGTTCACCTGATTTCATGTATTCGATGGCATCTACAAGGCCTTTTGCACTTCGGGACTGTGTACCGTGCTGGACTATCCTACCGTGCTTACGTGCCATATTCACAAGCAGGCGTCCCTCGGAGATAGTATGGCTAATAGGCTTTTCGACGTATACATCTTTGCCTGCCACGATGGACCAGGCAGCCAAAGGGACATGCCAGTGGTCGGGGGTTGCGATGGCCACGATATCAATTGACTTATCTTCGAGCATCTTTCGGCAGTCGATATATGCATCGACCTTTTCATTGCGGTCTTTGAATCTCTTGACTCGTCCGTCAAGAACCTTTTCGTCAACATCGCACAGCGCAACGACGCGCACACCAGCTGCATCGTGAAAACCTCCCACAAGCCCCCAACCTCTGCCACGAATGCCCGCTACTGCGACGCGCAGGTCATCGTTTGCCCCCCGGACACGAGAAAACGGCGTCGCTAAAGCGAGGCCACCAGCTATTGAACTTTTTACAAAATCTCGGCGTGTGATACTTTTCATAAATCATCCTCTCATCTTAACAGTGTTTTATGACCAATCGAGCCCATCCAAAACAGCATATTATTAACATATTTATATTCTTGTGCCAACTACTTTTTTACAAACTCCATAAACCTTATTGCAACTGCTTTTTTGCAGATTCTACAATACGGTCAATCTCTTTGACCAGGGCCTCATCCAAAGGTTTGACTTTATGAGTCGCAGTGATATGCTCTACCCTTTTTTGAATTCGGTCAGCCATTGAGCTTCGGCCTTCTTTTTCCCAAAGATCCCAAGGTGCCCTTGTCCAGGTTTGGTCGGGGAGCCAGAGCTGGTCACGGAAGTGCCTGACCGTGTGTTCCTCAGCAAGGTAACTGCCGGTTGGGCCAACGTTATCTATGATCTCGGTGGCAACAGTGTCCTCATCAACTTCATAGCCGCGCACGACTCGTTTTACATACGCCATCAGCTCATCGTCGATGGCCAGCCAGACAAGGCTCGCACCGTGGTCGGTTCCACAGATACCGGCGTGTCCGAAGGTGTCCGCGCCGGCCAGCGCGCCCAACATCATAGAGGAACCCTTTTCAATACCGGCCTGGACATCGGGGACTTTGGCGTCTGTAAGCCCAACATTAATATAGACAGGAAAACCGTAAAAACGACCCATCTGTACGCAAGCAACAGCCATTAACATCTGCTCAGGCGAGCCAAATGAACAAATTCCAGTAGCCGGGTCCATAATGTGAGGAATACCGCCATAGGTCACGGGGGTGCCCGGCTGCAATAGTTGTGAGATGACTACCGTAGCAAGTATTTCTGCGTTTTCCTGCGTCAATGTGCCTGCCAACGTGGCCGGCGCGGTCCCGGAGGCCATCGCCATTGGGCCGATATTGACCGGTTGGCCAGCCTGTACAAACTCTATCATAGCATCGAGACCATCGTGCGGCAACTGGAGCGGGCTAATCGGCTCCAGGAATGCTTCCGTCATTGGATGTTTGCACAGGGCCGCCTCGCCACCTGCAATGGTACGATAAATCTCCAAGACGTAACGAGCAGTGCGGCGATTGAAAACCCAGGTCCGTGTTGGTTTACAAGTTCCTTTCACAAGCTCGGCTGTTAAAAATACCTCCCTATATTTTTCAGAGACTTCTTCAGGCTGAGCCATTGAGCCTACTATAGTAATATTGGGCAAGGCATCTCCCAAACAAATCGCATCGCGGGTATCCTTTATCGTAGCTGAGCGAAATCGGCCTGTCTGCGAATCTATCCACCCATACTGGCCGGGACTGGACATCAAGACGAGGTCACCATATCCAAAGCGAGCGGTGCATTGCACATCACGCCCGTAGAGAATATATTGCCTTTTAGCTTTGGCGATACAATCCATAACCAACTGCTCGGACAAGTGCGCAATCTTACTATTTTTATCCACCGTTGCGCCGGCCTCAGCGACGAGTTTTAATATTTCATCGTGGTGAATCATAATGCCTGTCTTTTTAAGAACGGAAAGACTGGCATTATGTATAGTTTGAATTTCGGCATCAGATAAAATCTTTACGTGAATATTTGCCATTTATAACTTCCGATTTTCCAAATGAGATATAAGCAAAAAAGTCATATAAGGCTACAAAGTCCATCCATCACGATACCGATAGTGGATGTATTTATTGGCCTCAGGTACATTAGTAACTTTGAGATTTTCACTATCCCAGATTAATTTCCTGCCGCCGGTTCGAACCGAGACGGTTCCGAGCAAGACGGCCTCTGTAAGGGGGCCGGCGAAGTCAAAATTGGAACGAGTGGGACTGCCTGTTTTGCAGGCCTGAATCCACTCTTTGTGATGACCAATGGAGCGGGGCAGCGTCTTTGGCGGGCGTTTGTATGCCTTCATTTTTGCTTCCGGTATCAGCCTTGGGCTGTTACCACCCCAGCCCTCAACGTACATTTTACCTTTATCGCCGACAAAGATGAGACCATCCTCGCGTGACAACCGGCGGTTATCTTCCAGCTCATCCGGACGCGGAGGCAACATCCCGCCGTCGTACCAATGCAGCTTAACCGGCGGCATACCGCCACGTGCAGGGAATTCGTAATGCACAATCGAGGCCAAAGGGAGTGTTTCGTTATTAAACAAGGTCGAGCTGGAATGCACACTGGTCGGGGCCGTGAGTTTCAGAGCTGAGAAAACAGGAGCCAAATTGTGGATGCCCATGTCCCCTAATCCCCCCGAGCCGAAATCCCACCAGCCCCGCCATTTGAACGGCACATAAGCCGGGTGATATGGTCTGTATGGCGCGGGGCCCAGCCATAGGTCCCAGCTCAAGGTGGCAGGTACAGGCGGTGTCTCCTTAGGACGGTCAACTCCCTGTGCCCAGAACAGATTCCCGTTGTGTGTTGGTCGGTCGGACCAGGCGTGGACCTCGCGGACCGGACCGATGGCCCCATCCCAAAGCCATTCATTGATAAGCCGGTTTCCCTCAAACGCCATGCCCTGGTTTCCCATTTGAGTTGCGACTTTAGCCCGGCGGGCCGCTTTGGCTATAGCACGGGCCTCATAGACTGTTCGAGTCAGCGGCTTTTCGCAGTAGGTGTGCTTTCCCATTTTGATGGCCATCATAGTAGCGACAGCGTGCGTGTGGTCAGGCGTGGCAATAACTACGGCATCGATGTTTTTTTCCTTCTCCAACATCTTTCGGAAATCGCTGTATTTTGTTGCCTTAGGGTAACGTTTGAAAGTACCCGCGGCATGTCTTGAATCCACATCACAAAGTGCGACAATATTCTCACTGCTGACGTTGTCGATATCCCCACTTCCCTGGCCGCCTACCCCTATACCGGCGATATTGAGCTTTTCGCTCGGCGCTGTATTACCCTTGCCTCCCAAAACGTGCCGGGGGACAACAGTCAGTGATGCCACCGCCGCAGCCGAGCTACTAATGAAAAACCGGCGAGAAAATTTGTTTTCCTGTTTTTTGTTATTTCTTTTGTGATTCTTCATACAAGTACTCCCCTAAAAACGCGTGTAAGTATTCATCAAATAAGCTACATGCAAAAACCTCCAGAATTTACGGAGGGCCATAATACCCGAATTAACCGAAAAGTTCCAATCCATTTTATGGGCAATTACTACCAACAACCTGCCTTTCACTGCTCACCGCCACCTCAGTTTGACCGTTTTAAATGTCATTAAGAAGGTGTGGAAGGAGCTTTTTTTCTGCCGAGGCGTGTGAGGATGATAAAAAAGCAGAGCATTACCAACACTGACAAGCCCATGCTCGTCAGCGGCGAAAGGCCACAAGCGGTGGGAAGATAAGCAAAGAGCAAAGCGAGGAGGGCAACAAACAGACTGTAGGGTAATTGCGTTCGCACGTGGTCTATGAGGTTACATGAGCTGGCGATTGAGCTCATAATTGTCGTGTCAGAAATGGGGGAACAATGGTCACCGAAGATGGCTCCGTCCAGTACAGCGCCCAGGCTTATTACCGTGGTGAGACCATAAGTGTCACCATCGAGCGCGAAGGCAACCGGAACAGCAGTCGGGATGAGAATGGCCATCGTTCCATAGCTGGTGCCCGTGGCAAACGAGGTTACTGATGCCGTAAGAAAAAGAATCGGCGGGAACCAATAAGGTGACACTCTACCCGCCAAAATTGATGTCAGAAACTTACCGGTCTTCAAGCTGTCACAGCAATTCTTAAGGGACCACGCAAGAATCAGTATAACGATTGGAATCGCCGCCCTTTTGATGCCCTGCCAAAAACATCTGCGTATCACGGAAACGTGCAGCGATGCAGAGAGCCTGGCGCAAATCAAAGCCAGTGTCAGGCCAAATAGCGCGGCACAGGCAAGAACAAGAGGGCTGTTCTGGACGTGGCCTATAACCTCGCGCCAATAAACCAAGCTTACCGGAGAAAGAGCTTCAATATCAACAGGTTTCGGGGTCATACTTTCTACGGGAGTAGTGAGGCTTTGGGCCTGCCATTCAAGCATGTTTTTCTCTAATTGTGAGGTTCCATCGAACCACAGGCCTGTCATATTAAAAATCAGCAGTCCCGCTAAGGGGATTAAGGCGTTGAGCGCCCGGCCTGGTCCTTTGGCCATTGTCGAATGATGTGAATAGGCAGTGACTTCGGGCGAAGTAGTATCACCTTCTTCAGCCAACCCGCCCGACTTTGCCAGAGCTTCAGCAGTTTTCATTGGGCCGAAATCACGACCCATAAGAATATGTATAAAGACAAAAGCAATCATCAACAGACAATAAAAGCGAAAACTCAGTGCGTCGAAAAACATTGAATAGCCGCTCTTCTCAATTCCCAACTCCCGCCCAACGGAGCCAAGAAGGCTGACTTCATAAGCAATCCACGTGCTGATAACGGCCAGTCCCGCAACAGGAGCGCTGGTCGCGTCGACAAGAAAGGCAAGTTTTTCGCGGCTGACCCGAAACCGGTCGGTGATGGGCTGCATCATCGAGCCGACGATTATTGCATTCGTGTAGTCGTCGATGAAGCAGACTATTCCCATCAGAGCAGTAGCCGTCTGAGCGGATTTTCCGCCCTTGACCCACTTCAAGAGCCAGATGATGATTCCTTTGAAACCTCCTGAGGCAACGACTATCTCCACCATCACGAATATCGGCGGGATAAAGGCGAGTATCTGAAGGTTTGTTTTGCCTGCAACGCTGTTCGCAACAAAAACACCTGCCGCTTCGAGCCCTTCCAACCAAACGACAGCACTGAGGGGAGACTGTGGAACCTGAGTCAATAATCCCCCTACTACAATGGCAATTCCTAAACTGAGAACGACATGGCGTGTCAAAAAAGCAAGTATGATAGCCAATAATGGAGGGATGACGCTATACCACAGACCTGTTTGCGAGCCTTGTCCGCTGTACGGCAGAAAGCAGGCAGCCAAAACACCTATACCGCTAAAGATAACAACCGCTCCAATACTTCTTATGAAGGTTTTCGATTTCAATAAACTGCTACTCTGTTCTTCGGCATGGGGCATAAAAAATTTACCCTACTTGCCTAAGAAGTACTTTCGAAAACGGCTGAAGGGATTAGAGTCCCTCAACTTCTCAGATTTCTTTCCACTTTCCGGGAACCGGTACGGGATAACAGCCCTTCTCATCAGCCTGTACGGGTGCAGGGCTATCCTTTGTCAAACCACCCACATCAGAGCAGAACGTGAAATTGGAAGCTGTTACTTCTCCCCAGGTTACAATTTTTTGAGTGTGGACGGCTGCGCGTCCCATTATAGAAGCCAGATTCGTAAACGCAGCCCGCTGGACCTCGTTGTGCGGCTGGTTCCGGCGGATTGCATTGAGTAACACGTCCCATTCGACCTGGTACGGGCTAATCCTCTCCTTCTCCGGCCGCCAATCAATGTTATCTTTCGCAGTGCGCTGGTCCTTGTATATATGGACCGTCGGGGCGTGAACATTGCCAGAGAACTGCGCGGCACACTTTGTCCCGTGTACAAACGTGGCGAAATCGTTGTGACAATTGGACATAGCCCGGCTGTTTACGAGGGCCTTGGTGCCGTCAGGAAAGGTGTACTCGATGGAGTAGGTGTGCAGGTTCTGACTGCAATCGTTACTGTTAGGCTCTCGCCCGCCCAGACCGTGGGCCTCCACCGGCCAGGCGTCCTTTATCCAGCAGCATTCGTCAACCTGGTGAATCATCATCTCAATGAACCATGCCGAGGAAATCCACAGGAAAAAATACGGGCGCCGGACTTGCCAAAGCAGCTCACTTTGTCCGCCTTTGAACGGCTCCATCCGAGCACCGGGGTCCATGCGGTAGGCACGGACGAGCTGAATGTCACCGAGGGCGCCGTCGCGAATCTTTTGTATCAACGCCTGCCTTGCGGACGAATGCCGACACATAAGCCCGCATCCGATTTTCAGGTTCTTCTTCCGGGCCTCATCCCCAAGATAAATTATGCGCTTAGTGCCTCCCGGGTCAGGCGCAAAGGACTTCTCCATAAAAACATTAATACCCTTTTGGACAGCATATTCCAGGTGGGTCGGCCTGAAGGCCGAATGTGTGGCCTGAACCATAACGTCGCCCGGACGCAGACAGTCGATGGCCTTGCGATATGCATCGAAGCCAAGGAAACGCCTGTCCGGCGGCACGTCAATTCGCTCGCCAAACTGGTCGCTAAGGGCTTTATGCGAACGAGTCAGACGGTCCTCGAAAACGTCGGCCATTGCAACGAGCTTAGTCGGGCCGGTCCTCGAAGACAGAGCATTGCCAACGGCGCCGCTACCACGTCCTCCGCAGCCAATAAGTGCCAGGTTGATGGTGTTATTCTCCGCTGCATAAATGCGCGGAACAATCCCCGCCACGAGAGCCGATGACGCAGCGATGCGACCGGTACTCTTCAAAAACTCACGACGGGAAGTATTTCTCTTATTAGTTTCACTCATAACATTTCCACTCCTGCAAAATCAGTGTCTAATTCAAATACTACTATTTTCGACAGATACAATTTGACCTCGGTCTCCATTATCTTCATTACGCCGCATTTTACAAGCTTTTTTTAGCTGCCACTTATACCAGTTAATACCATCGACCGCTAATATGAATCTGACCGGTTTCCCACTATATAGCAAGGGCCTTTGAATTTGGGGAGTGCACGGCAGTTCTGAAGAGCATAGTCAAGGGACATCACCTGCTCCGGCACGATTTTGACTGCCTGGCCGCCTTTGGCCGATACGACCATTTTCAGTACCGTGCTACTATCGGCCTCAAGAGACTTGATTTTGACATGCGTCCTGGTCGCCACATTCTGAGCATCCGAATAGATGTGGGCGATGTATTTGGTCCCGGGATACAGGAATTCAAGGGGTACGTCGAAGGTACGGCTCTTTCCGCTGTTCATGCAACCGATGAACCAGTTCTCGCCGCTGCGCCGGGCCATGACGGCATACTCACCAATGCTGCCGTAGATAACTTTGGTTTCATCCCAGACAGTCGGACAATGGTCGAAGAATTCGAGTTCCGGCTCGCTGCCAATGCCCGTTTCCGCACCGCCGGCGCCGCCGGTCTTCTTTGGTGAAGCCTTGGGGCGGTCATACCAATAGAGAAACTGCCACGGGCTGTAGAAGCACACGGCCTTGGCCAGTTGATATGCGTGAGAAGCATTGCGGTCCACACGCTGGTCGTAATAGCAGATAGTGTTGTCGGCGGCCCCGGCCAGCATCCTCGTGAACAGGATGTTCAGGGTCAGTGAGTTCACCGGACTGGTTTCGTCTCCTGCGATACCTTCCTGGGTCATCAGGTTCGGATATGTTCGCGAATAGCCGGTGGGACGGTACTCGTCGTGTATGTCCACCATCAAGTGGTGCTCGGCCGCTTTGCGAACTGCCTCGTGCAGCCAACTCGTCCATTTCTGCGAACCGACGCGTACAAAACCGTACTTGACGCCTTTGACCCCCCATTTTTCATACAATGGTAATATTGCATCGAGCTGGCGCTCGAGTGCCTTGCGATTGACATACAAGATTATTCCAATGCCGCGTTTCTTTGCATAGTCGATAACGGCGTGCAAATCCAGTGAACCTTTTGAGCGTTTAGGGTCAACAGATACTGTTTTTGCATCAGATTTGTCACTGTTTTCGGGACCATACCAGCCCGCATCATATTCGACGTACTGGAGATTGTGTTCAACGGCAAAATCGACACAGGCTTTGCCACCATTGGTGGTCAGGGTGACCTCTCGGAGCACCTTGCCCGGTTTGATCCAGGACGTGTCGGCAATAGCACAAGGAGCGTTCAAATTAAGAATGATGTAGTTGTTCTCCAGCAGCCGACCAGGGCTATCTGCGACCATTATCACGCGCCAGGGTGTCGTCATCGGTAACGTGGCTATGACACTGCTGCTCAAATCGCTTACCAGGCTGTTGCGCCGACCACTCAGAGCAGCAAACTTCGTCCTCGCATAGTCGACCAGGCGTGCCTCCCCCAGCGCCAGGTAAAGGTCGTCGGCCAGGCGGATAGTCAGCGGCCGCTCGCAGCCGCTATTGATGCGGCTAAGGGTTACCTTCTGGTAATTGCCCTGCGCAGTATAAACAGCCCAAGCTGTGTGGTCGGCCATAAAGCAAAATTCCGTTGACTCCTTCGAAATGGTGACACGGTCCATGGCCTGCTGTTTTGGAATCGTGTAGCAAAAAGCCACACCTTCGTTGTAAGCACGAAACGTCAACGTTATCAAACGATTGGGTGCAGACTTCTCACGAAGATTCACTTCGAGCTGGTTATAGTTGTCACGGATGGTGCTGCGCTCGCCATAAACCGGTTTCCACACAGTATCGCTGGAGCTCTCGGACTGTTTAACGATGTGCAGCTCCTCTTTCAGCGGACCTTTCTCAAGCTCCAAACCAAGCTGCGATTCGGCGATAACAATGTCACCCTTGTAACTTACGCTATAGACCGGACATGCCTTTGCCCTGCCGGAATCTTTTACTGTGAAATGGACACAAAGTTTTCCATCCGGCGATTTTACCTGCAGCGCAGAAACATCGCCTGTCCAACAAGCTAAGATAATCCCCAAAAACACGTATATCGTTTTTGGGATTTTTATTATTCTCATTTGTATTTGTCTCCAATTCTATTTAATCTTCGCCCTGGCATACGAACCGAGTCGATAAAATTCAACGTTTGAGCAACCAGCCCCCTTACAGATATAACGCAGAGCCATCGATCCTAAGTTTTTCATCATTTCTCCCGATACATGCAAGAAAATAGCACAAATCCTTGATATTGCAAGAAAAAGTGATATACTGCCTTACAAACAGATGGCCTTTATAAATATTCGGAGAGGACTTGCTGCCGAGAGCAAGGAGTAAGCATGGAACACTACACGCTGTCGTTGTCTGTCAAGTGCTTTGGGCTGGTACTGTCAATGCTTGTGTCGGCAAGCTATGGACAGTCACCCACCCGCTCGGAGACTCCCACACCGCAGATTTCCTGGGAGCCTGTGGGTTTGTCGGGCGGTGGAGGCATGTTTTCACCGGCGATTTCCCCGGCCGAGCCGAATCTGATGATGCTCAACTGCGATATGAGCGCGGCGTATATCTCCGAGGACGGCGGCCGCAACTGGCGAATGATTAACCACGCTCAACTCAGAGCCGATACACGATGCCGACCCGGCTTCCATCCGTTCGATTCTAACGTTATTTACGCTTCATCAGGCGGTCGCCTCCGAATCAGCCGCGACCGGGGCAAGACCTTTTCGCCCATCGGAAATCTTAGAGAGTCACTCTACGGTGAAATAGCGATAAGCCCATCCAATCCAACAAAGGTTATACTTGTGGGCACGCGCAGCGGCAAATGTCATTTGTCGCGGGACGCGGGCACGACGTGGAAAGCATGCAGCGGTCCCGAAGGCCAGATTATTGGTTTCCATTTTGACCGCACCCGCAAGGGACGTGTTATGTTTGCCGCCACAGACAAAGGTATTTGGCGCTCCGATGACGGGGGACAAAGCTGGACGGAGAAGACCAAAGGCCTGCCGTGGAGGGATATCCAGGGATTCGCCGGTGGTTCTAATCCGGCAGACAATGTTATCATGCTTTACTGTACGATATCCAGCAAAAACGAGAACGGCACATTCAAAGGTGGTATATATCGTTCCCTTGACCGCGGTGATACATGGCAGCAGGCTATGGGACAAGGTATCAATACAGAGACAAAAAAGGCCGACCAATGGGCCTATGGTTCCATTGCACAATACAAACAGCTCCTGACTACGGACATGAGACCGCTCACCATCTACGCCCTGAATACAAGTACCGGTTTTCACCCTCCCCATCACGAGACAGTATATCGCAGCGATGATGGGGGCCAGACCTGGCGCGATACGTTTTTCATTGACCCGCGTTTCGAAAGCTATAATGTTGCCCCCAACTACTTCACCGCCTCAACAGGACAGAGCTATAATGGCGGCGACACACCTTTCGGAGTAGCTATATGCAACACTGACCCAAATCGAGTAATCTTAGTGTGGAGCCAATGCTATATCACACACAATGGCGGCGATACGTGGTTCAACGGCCATACGTATCCTGCTCCCGGCCAAGTGCCCAAACCCGGCTGCGCATGGGTATGTAACGGCCTGGTCGTTACTACGACATGGCATTATTACATCGATCCTTTTCAAGCGAATCGTCATTATATCGCTTACACGGATATCGGCCTGGCGCGGTCCACAGACAGCGGCAAGACGTGGATATGGTGGGACAAGCACTCATGGCCACCGTGGCGTAACACCTGTTATGAGATTGCGTTCGACCCGGACACACTGGGTAAGATGTGGGGCGCGTTCTCCGATGTTCACGACATCCCCAACGATAACATCATCTCCGAGCGTCACGGCCACAACCGCCCCGGCGGAGTGTGCATCTCGCGTGACTTCGGCGCTTCGTGGAAGAACGAGGCCCAGGGTATCCCGCCCAAACCGGTGACCTCAATCGTGATTGATCCCAGGAGTCCGAAGGATGCGCATACGCTATATGCCGGAGTGTTTATGGAAGGCGTATACAAATCAATCGACGATGGTAAGACCTGGACGCTGAAAAAGAACGGATTAGGCCACCCACAGAATATGCGAGTATATCGCGTTATCCTACATAAGGACGGAACGCTCTTTGCAATTGTATGCGCCAAGCGTCCCGCATACGGAAAGCCGCTTATGAGTGAAGGTGTGGGGTTGTACCGGTCAAAAGACGGCGCGGAAACCTGGGAAAAGGTAAATGCATCTCGACTTTTTCTATATCCCAAGGACTTTACGATTCATCCCGAGGACAGCAATACCATCCTTATAGGCACATGTGATTCGAATTGGCAGGACAAGTCCGGCGGCCTGTACCGTTCCGATGACGGCGGCAAAAGCTGGCAGTGCATCGGCCGTGAAGGACGTCAGACCTTCGGCGGGTACTTCCATCCAAAGCGTGACGGGTGGATTTATATGACTCTTACTGAGGGGGCGCCTGGCGCGGGTCTATGGCTCACACGGGACAACGGCCTGACCTGGGAGGCATTCAACAACCTGCCTTTCTCAAATATCCAGCGCGTAGCATTTGACCCATCGGATAACGACATTATGTATGTCACCACGTTCGGAGGCAGCGTTTGGCGAGGACCGGTTGTGCCTCACAAAGATTGAATACCTATTAAACGATGATTAAAACGCAGATATGACTTATCTTAAAACCGATTAGAGAGACCATCCCTTTCGGTATTCCCGCCGGAGGAAGACATCAGCTTCCGGACAGCCAACAGCCTTGAGATTCCTGGCATCCCAGGTGAGTTTCTTGCCGGTACGAAGCGCGACATTGCAGAGCAGCGCCGCTTCGGTCAGCGCGCCTGAGTAGTCGAAATTGCAGGTTGTCGGTCCGCCTGTCTTACAAGCCTCGACCCATTCGCGGTGATGACCGATGGAATCCGGAATGAATGTATCGGGCCGCTTGAAGTCAACAAACTTCTCTTCGGGCAACAGTTGGTGTCGGCCATAGTCGGCAATCAGCATCCCCTTCGAGCCAATGAAGAGCACCGCGTTACCCCACTGTGGAACTTTACCTTCTTTCATAAATGCCGGATAGCCGCCCCCACTGTACCAGGTCAATGTAACAGGAGGCAGCTCTCCGCGGGCGGGGTATTGCTGACGGGCAATCGTCCAGCGAGCGGCACTCTCGGCGTGGACCGGCCCCTCAGCTTCGACGCTGATTGGATGCCGTAATTTCAACGCCCAGAATGCAAGGTCACAGTAATGGCAGAAAAAGTCCCCTAATTGACCGTTAGCAAAGTTCCACCAGTAGCGCCATCCGAACGGGGCATAAGCCGGATGATAAGGCCGGTAGGAAGCAGGCCCCAGCCACAGGTCCCAATCGAGTGTCTCCGGCACCACGGGGCGGTCAGAAGGAGCATCGGGCTGCGACAGGTCTGTCGGCTTGGGCGGCCCGGAGAAGTTCGCACCCAGCCATACGTGGACCTCGCGCACAGTACCGATTGTGCCCTTCTGCACAAGCTCCACCGCGCGACGGTAGTTGCCGCCGGCGTGAATCTGCGTCCCCATTTGAGTCACGAGCTTATTCTCACGTGCGATTTCCGCCATCACTCGGGCTTCGTAAACACTGTAGGCAAGCGGTTTCTCACAGTAGCAATGCTTGCCGAGTTTCATAGCCATCATGCCAGCCGGGGCATGCGTATGATCGGGTGTACCAATAACCACGGCGTCGATATTGTTGTGTATCTTGTCGAGCATCTTGCGGAAATCTTTGTATCGTTTGGCATTGGGATAACGTTCGAAGGTTTGTGCCGCGTGTTTCTCGTCAACATCGCATAAAGCAACTATATTCTCGCTCGCCGCACCATTTACATCTTCAGCACCGCGACCGCCGACACCGATCCCGGCGATGTTCAGCTTACTGTTGGCTTGGGTGCCGCGTACCATCCGGCTATCTGATAAGATGATGAGGCCTGAGCCGGTACAAACCACGCTTTTCAGAAAATCACGACGATTCAATTGCCTTTGCATCGATTATTACTCCTTTTCTATCAGACAAGGAATTGTATAGGTAGTTTTAATCTAACACTTATCTGCCTCTAAGTCAATCGCCGTATTGTATGCGCTCACTTTAACAGCTATTAGGTTGAAAGGCCGCAGATTTATATCAGGTGGAATTGAGGGAACAAAAAAAGAGACAACCTCTTGTTATTAAAGAAGCTATCTCCACGTATTAATGGGGAAGCAGAATCCGTACCTGCGAGCTGCGGATTACAGTCTATACGAAACCCAAAATCTCAACTTATTTTGAGAACCTTATTCTCTTATAAAACCTTGTACCAAAGAAAAAAATGTCAAACCGACATATCCTGACCAACTCCGGACATCTCTTCATCCCGCACGAGAGTTGCAGCTCTCCCGACTGTTTTAATTTGACCTTCCAACTCCTCGCTGGCAGTGTGCCTGGCCTTGAAGACCTCAAAAAGCTCATATTGACGTTCAATATATGCATCCCACCAGCCAGTTAGGTTAGATACGTAGTATCTGTCCAGAAGCTGCTCCACCTGGCGCATTGATAATTTGTTTGATAGTCGAAGCCCAATCAAAGCGGTATAGAGTAGTATCATAAAATCCATGCGCAACGAGTATGATTCAAGGCACGCTTTGCAATATCTTATTTCCAGGCTCAGCCTCTCCTGGTCAGAAAGATTATCTCGACCGACCAGTTGCGCGGGTCCGGTCAGCCCGGCCTTAATCCAAAATCTGTCTTCTGCGTACGGGTACCTCGCCCGGAGTTTCGCCACTACGTTCTCCGGCAGCGGGCGATTGCCCACAAGGGACATTTGGCCTGCAAGGACATTTAGAAGCTGCGGAAGCTCCGTCAGCCAAAGCGCTTCAAAAAAGCGGCCCAATGGAGTATACAAGGCTGAATCAGACGAAATGTTTAGAAATATCTTGTCACCGACAGGCACAGTATCCCGGTTTGCGATTTTGTCTGCATTGCGAACCATTGCTCTGATCTTGATAACCTGTACCTGAGTGCGATTATGAACTCTTCTATTCGAAGGATAAAAAACAGGTCGGCCGTTCAGGATAAAGTTCAACAGTGCACACAGAATGATTAAAGGCAGCCACACCCAGATAGTCGCTAAGCACAGCACAATATCGAACATTCTCTTGGCAAAGGATACACGCATTTTTTACGCCCCCAATAAATGAAGTTATATGAAAACAGCGCGCATAAAAAGACCGAACGCTCTCAGGATTAAAAGAATTCGAGCATCCAGCCCTACTATTTCTCTGCTCCCCGTCCAAGTGTCGGCTATTCGTGTTAATCTTTGTGCAAATCGTTCGTATGTTGTATGAAAAAAAGAGAGAGGGCTCAGCACACTTT
>Ga0315543_1002069_pt1 | contig 20275 bp, 17 predicted proteins | sample SalMarSW160210MG_2_FD_203098 | JGI IMG/M metagenome (GOLD analysis project Ga0315543, IMG submission 203098) | Salt marsh sediment microbial communities from the Plum Island Ecosystem LTER, Massachusetts, United States - Salt Marsh Sediment SW1601-210 ...
ACTACAAAGTCTTCCTCAAACTGCTTCCCCCGAGCAATGAGTTCTCCTTTCTCATTGATAATCAGACTATTGCCGTCAAATACAAGCTCATCTTGCCCTCCAACCAAGTTATTATGGACAACAATAGCTGCACTGTCTGATGCTCTGGTAGCAAGCATCCTTTCTCTAAAGAGCCCTTTTCCGGCATGATATGGGGAAGCGCTTATGTTAATCAGCACCTTAGCTCCGGCATAGGCCTGGACAATTGCCGGCCCGGCTTCATACCACATATCTTCACAAATAGTTATGCCTATGCCTATGCCATAAATGATGAAAACGGGGCATTCTCTCCCTGCCTGAAAATACCTATTTTCATCGAACACGCCATAGTTCGGCAAATAGAATTTGTGGTAAACACCCACCAATTTTTTGTTATAGAGCACCGCCGCAGCATTGTATATATCGCCACCGCTGTCAACGAAGCCCACCACTACCGCTATATCTGAGCAGTGCTCTATTATTTTGTCAAGGCTTTCCCTGTTTTGCCTGATGAATTGTGGTTTAAGCAGCAAATCCTCGGGGGGGTAGCCGGTTATGGCCAATTCAGGGAAGGTTAGCAGGTCAACTCCGAGCGACTTCGCCTGGTCAATGGATTGCACTATTTTTTTGGTATTACCGCTGAGGTCGCCCACAGTGGAATTAATCTGAGCTATGCCAACCCTGATGCTGTGCAATTTGCCTCCTTACCGTAACAAATAGTATAGCAAACATTAATAAGCATTTTCCGTAGTCTATAGAGGCTAATGCAGGATAGACCGCCCTTTTATTTAAATGCTCTTGGCCCACTCCACAGCGTTCAGAAAAACGCGGAAGCCGTCCCCATAATCCCCCCGGGGCTCTCTGGTCCACCTTGGATGTTGCGTCCAACGGATGAATCGCTCCGGGTGTGGCATCAGGGCAAAAATGCGACCGGTAGCATCGCAGATGCCGGCTATATTGTTCACTGAACCATTGGGATTGTGAGGGTAGCCGGCCCGAATGTCTCCTGTCTCGTCAGCGTAGTAAAGTGCCACATTTAGCTCTTCTAGCGCCCCCGGTTCAATTACGACCTTACCCTCTCCGTGGGCCACTGGGAGATACATAAGGTTTATTCCCCGCGTAAAAATACAGGGGCTTGTTTTATTGGCGCGGAGGTAGACCCAGCGACACTCAAACCTGCCGGAATCGTTGCCAGCTAGAGTTAGCGATTGCGAGTTTTCACCCCTCGACTTAGGTAACATGCCAGCTTTCACCAGGACCTGAAAACCATTACAGATCCCTAGAATGAGCCTGCCATCGTCAACAAACTTTTTAATTTCGTCCCCCAGCTTGAGTCTTAGCTCGTTGGCCAGGATTCTCCCGGCCGAGATATCATCCCCATAAGTAAAACCGCCGGGGATGACCATTATCTGGTAATTGGAGAGAGGCTTCTGGCGATGGATAAGCTCATCCACGTGGATCAAGTCCACCTGTGCCCCGGCTCGTTCGAAGGCAAAGGCGGCTTCCACGTCGCAGTTTGTCCCCGGGGCTCGCAGTATCAGTGTCTTCACCTTAACTATCATGTCAAGTCCTACCAACGAAGAGGTCTCTGCCAGGCCTCTTTGAGTTCAGCAATGGGAGCTGCAAGCACTATTTCCCTATTAAGCCCGTAGACCTCGAGCCTTCCTTTGCTTGTAACCTGACCGACGGCGGAGAAATCGACTCCAGCCATCATACCCTCGAACTGGTGCCTGTCCTCTGGGGTCACCTCTACCAGAAACCTGGTATTCGATTCGGAGAAGAGCACGTAATCGTCTCGATTTATGGCTTCGCCCAGCGGCACTTGCCCCAAATGGATTACCATCCCTAAACCTCCGGCGAAGGCCATCTCGGCAGCAGCCACCCCGATGCCTCCTTCACTCAGGTCATGGCAGGCCCTGACCAGGCCCTTCTCCATGACGGCGCTGAGAGTGTCCATGAGCTTCTTCCCTTTCTTGGAGTCAACCCTAGGTACCCTGTTCCCCACATAATCATGAATGCCGTAGTATTGTGAGCCGCCAAGCTCATTCCACGTGGTGCCGATGATGTAGACCAAGTCGCCCTCTCGCCTGCAATCCATGGTAACCGCCCTCTCCACATTATCCATCACCGCCACTGCGGAGATGAGCAGCGTGGGTGGAATGGAGATGCTCTCTTCTTCGGTCTCAAACTCATTATAGAGACTATCCTTCCCGGAGATGAAAGGAGTCTCGTAGCCGAGAGCAACATCGTAGCAGGCTTGCGCCGCCCGCACCAGACCCCCCAGTCTGTCCGGCTTGTCTGGATTGCCCCAACAGAAGTTATCCAGCAGCGCCACCCTCCGAAGGCTGCCCCCAACAGCCACAACTTGCCGCAACGCCTCATCTATAGCGGAGGCTGCCATCCAGTACGGGTCAATGTCCCCATACTTGGGATTGATGCCGTTGGCAACGATGATGCCCATATCTGAATCGAGTATCGGCCTGACGATGGCAGCGTCACTGGGGCCATCATTGTTTACCCCTGTGAGGGGCTTGAGGACGCTACCGCCCTGCACCTCGTGGTCGTACTGGCGTATTACCCATTCTTTACTGCACACATTCCATGAGGCCAGAATACGCAACAGGTCTTCACGCAGGTCAGTTGGCTGCGGAAAGTCCGGCTCTGCATGCTGTGGCAGCTCCCAGATAGCCTCCTTCTCCAGTTGAGGCAGCCCTTTATGCAGAAACTCCATATCGAGGTCGCCAACCAGATTGCCTTCGTAGAAAAGCTCAAGCCGTCGAGTATCGGTGAACTCTCCGATGACGGTAGCTTCTACCCCCTCACCCTGAAAAAGGGAAATCAACTGGTCAACTGTGTTTGGTGGCACAGCCAGCACCATCCGTTCCTGCGATTCAGATATCCATATCTCCGTGTAGGAGAGCCCCAAATACTTCAGAGGGACTCGCTCCAGGTAAACACGCACGCCTGTTTCTTCAGCCATCTCCCCCACCGCTGATGAAAGCCCACCACCTCCACAATCGGTGATTCGCCGGTATAGTCTCCGGTCCCGTGCCTTGAGGAGGACATCTATCAGCTTCTTCTCTGTAATGGGGTCGCCAATCTGAACGGAGCTGGTGGAGATAGCCTCCGATTCCTTGGTAAGCTTTCCCGAGGCGAAGGTAACGCCATGGATGCCATCACGTCCGGTCCTGCCCCCCACCAGAACCACCAAGTCTCCAGTCTGCTGCTGGCCCCTCTGGCTCATGCTCGCGGGTAACAGACCCACTGTCCCGCAAAAGACCAAGGGGTTGCCTATGTAGCGCTCGTCAAAGAGGATAGCACCGTTTAGCGTGGGTACGCCGAGTCGGTTCCCGTAGTCAGCCACGCCGGCGCGGACGCCCTTGAAAATGCGGCGGGGATGCAACACACTAGGCGGGAGTTTATCATCGGGGAAATCAGGAGGGGCAAAGCAGAACACATCAGTGTTCAGGATGGGCTTGGCACCCAGTCCCGTCCCCAGGATATCGCGAATGACACCACCTATCCCCGTCGCTGCCCCTCCATAGGGCTCCACCGCCGAGGGATGATTATGCGTTTCTACCTTGAAACAGACGGCGTAGCGGCCATCGAAATCTATTACGCCGGCATTGTCCCGAAAAACCGAAAGGCACCAGGGCTTTTTTAACTCCTCGGTGACCCTCATCACAGTGCTCTTAAGCAGGTTGTCGACAACAAGCTGACCCAGCCTGATTCTGCTCTTGAAGGTCTTGTGGATGCAGTGCTCGGACCAAGTTTGTGCCAGGGTCTCAAGCTCCACATCGGTGGGATTGCGGCCCAGCCTTGAGAAGTAATCCTTTATGCGCCTCATTTCGCTTAGATTCAACCAGAGCCTGTCCTTGCTCACCCCCATCAGACTGTCATCGTCCAGGTTAAGCAAATCTACAGTAGTTAAGACAAATTTGTAGGTTGTGGAGGGGAGAGCAACCGCCTCCCGCTTCGTGACCACGTGCTGGATCAAGCTATTGACCAACAGCTTATCGCAGACAGATTGAAGGGTCTCCTCTGAGAGATCGCCCCGTAAGGAATATTTACGGGCGGTCTTCACTGACGTAACCGTAGCTATGCCGAGGTCGCGGATTGCCTTGCCGACGCTCTCCTCCACGGGATCCGTCACGCCAGGGTTGTAGGCCACCTCAATAACGTGGGCATCCCCACCCTCAACACGAGATAAGGACCCCTTGCCCCAAGAAAAGCCCTCAACCACAGGGTCAGCCAGTAGCTCCTGGCCAATCTTTGTCACCTCCGCCTCATCCAGCTCTCCCTCCAGAAGATATACGTCGCTGACCCCAGCCTGTTTTACAGTCGTGATGCCGATGTCACGGATGTCCATCTCCAGCCTGTCTCCCTCGGGGTCGGGGAAGCTGGCCTTTACTGAGACCTCGATTCGAAACAAGAGACTTACCTTCCTACAAGTTCCAGGAGCCTACCATCCTTCAAGACCCGCGCTGGCTACCTCGAAGAATTCCATCCTCAGGGTTGTGGGACAGTTTTTGGCTGACCATATTCAAGAAATAACTATGGAACCTCAAGTCGTCGGTGAACTCTGGATGGAAAGCACAGGCCAGCAGCCGATTTTGCCTGGCTGCGACGATAGTACTATCGGGAAGACGGGACAGGATTTTTACACCTGACTCAGCCTCTTTAATGACTGGGGCTCGAATGAAAACAGCATGGAATGGCTCTTCACCCACAAGCGGTATCTCCAAGTCTGCTTCAAAGCTATCAATCTGGCTGCCAAAGGCATTGCGCCTGACCTTCGTATCCATGAGGCCCAGAGTCTCCATTTCATAGTCGGAGACATTCTTGGCAAGCAAGACCATCCCGGCACAGGTTCCCCAAATAGGTAAACCATCTCGAGCTATCTCCCTTATGGGCTGAATCAACCCAAAGCTCTCCATGAGCCTCAGCATGGTAGTGCTTTCCCCGCCGGGGATAATAAGCCCATCCAGTGTATCGAGTTCATGGGGCAGGCGAATTGGAGGGGCCTCCACACCCAATTGTCGCAGCATACCAATATGCTCTATGAACGTTCCCTGTAGAGCGAGAACCCCCACCTTCATATCTTGTCGATTTCCTGAAAGGCTCATGATACACCAAGCGACGGAACTAAGCAAGCTCTTAATCGGTATACTGAAAAAATAATAGGAACGGATTATAGTTGACAAGCATGACTTCGCTCTGGTATTGTGGAAAACGGTTTCCTATTACCCAGAATACCGGAGTGTTACCGTGGGTTTCGAAACACAGGACGTAGAAAGAAAGACAATCGCCATCATGAGAATTCTGAGGGACTCGACGGAGCCTCTTGGAGCCAGGGTTATTGCGCAGAGTTTGAAGGACCACGGGGTTGAGCTAGGCGAAAGGGCGGTGCGGTACCACCTTAAGCTAATGGATGAGCGCGGGTTCACAGAGAGCGTGGGAAGGGATGGGAGATTGATTACACAGCTAGGCCGCGAAGAATTAGAAAGTGCTCTAGTCAGCGACAAGGTTGGTTTTGTAGCTTCTAGAATTGAGCTTCTGGCCTATCAAACGGACTTTGACATAGATAAGCGTCAAGGCAAAGTTCCTGTAAATATCTCCTTTTTTCCTGAGAAGCAATTTAAGAAGGCGATCGAAATTATGAAAAGAGTTTTTCAGGCCGGGATTTGTGTTAGTGACCTTGTGGCTTTGGCTCGCCAGGGTGAAAAATTAGGGGGGATAATTGTGCCCCAGGGTAAAATAGGTCTAGCCACTGTTTGTAGCGTTATAATTAATGGTGCTTTGCTTAAAGCTGGCATTCCTATGCACTCCAAATTTGGTGGCATCCTTCAAATTAAGAACCACAAACCTTTGCGATTTGTGGAGCTTATCCAATATTCAGGCTCATCCTTGGACCCTTCAGAGATATATATTGCCAGTAAGATGACTAGCGTTGGTCAAGTGGCTAGAAAAGGGGAGGGGAGGATTTTAGCCAACTTCCGAGAAATACCAGCTCTATGCCAACCCGGAGCAGAAAAGGTCGTTGCCGGACTAAAAGAAGCTGATCTGGGTGGACTGCTTATGATGAGCGAGGTGAGCAAGTCTGTGTGTGAGGTTCCTGTGGAATTAAATAAGGTCGGAATGATACTCACAGGGGGGCTTAACTCTGTAGCTGCTGCTGTTGAATCCGGCATAGAAGTGGAAAATCATGCTATGAGTACCCTAATGGAATACCAAGACCTGATTAAGTTCTGGGAGTTATGAAATGAGTGTAGTGCGAATCATACCATGCTTAGATGTGAAGGATGGCAGGGTTGTCAGGGGGGTAAAATTCACCAATGTTAGGGATGTTTGTGACCCGGTAGAGGCAGCTCAGGCCTACTGCCAGGAGGGAGCTGATGAGCTTGCCTTTCTGGATATAATGGCTTCTACCGAGAACCGGGGGACGAGACTCGAGTGGGTGAAGAAAGTTGCTGATGTGGTCACCATACCCTTTGCTGTTGGTGGTGGTGTCAGAAATATTCAGGATATGAAAGAGCTATTTGACCTTGGCGTGGACAAGGTCTCAATTAATACTGCCGCTTTCCAGAATCCAGAGCTTGTTAAAGAAACTGCAAAGAAATTTGGGAAGAAGCGGGTTATTGTTGCCATTGATGGACGAAAGAACCCACTGGATAGTGGCCTGCCGCGGCTAGAGGTATTGATTAGGAGTGGGGGTGGCGGTGAAATGACAGGGGTGGGCATCGTTGACTGGGCTAAGCAGGTGGAAGCACTAGGTGCTGGTGAGATTTTACTCACCAGTAAAGATGCCGATGGCACCAAGGAAGGATATGACCTGGAGATGACCAGAGTCGTGGCCGAAGCTGTCAAGATTCCAGTCATTGCCTCCGGCGGTGCAGGAAAATTGGAGCACCTTTATGAAGCTGTAACAATTGGCAAAGCGTCGGCAGTTTTGGCCGCCTCTATCTTCCACTTCGGAGAAATATCCGTCTCTCAGGCAAAAAAGTATCTTGCTGAGAAAGGGATATCTGTAAGAATCTGAAAATCAAAGACTAAGGCAAAGTATGCAAAGGGGTGCTTATGAAATGACGAACGATTATGAAACAGTGAAGGCGATAGTAGATAAATACGGTGGCAAACACGACAGTGTTATCGCAATACTTCAGGATGTGCAATCTGAATATAATTATCTGCCAGAAGATGCTTTAAGGGCAGTAGCGAGCCAGTTGGGCCTTCCCTTGATACAGGTCTGTGGTGTGGCTACCTTTTTTAAGGCATTCAGTTTGAAGCCACGGGGTGAGCACACAGTGAGGGTTTGCCTTGGTACTGCCTGCCATGTGCGTGGTGCTCCGGCCGTACTGGATGAAGCGAAAAGGCAGCTGGGCATCGAGCCTGGCAATACCACTGATGATATGCGCTTCACACTGGAGACGGTGAATTGTCTGGGAGCATGCGCTTTAGGACCTATCGTTGTTGTAGATGATGAGTACCAAGGACAAATGGGCCCCAGAAAAGTCAAGAAAGTCCTTAATAAATACAAAAAGACACCGAGAGACCGTAGACATGCAGAGATTGTGGTCAGTAGTTGAACTTGAAAAATTGCGGGGCAGGATACTGAGCCAGCGCAAGCCAGAAAAGCCCTGTATCTCAATCTGCGGAGGCACTGGATGTCATGCGTACGGGTGTGAGGATATTGCCAAAGCATTCAAGAATGAGATAAAGCGACAAGGGTTAAGCAAGCAAGTGGAATTGAAAGTGACAGGATGTCATGGTTTCTGCGAACGTGGTCCACTAATTGTAGTGTATCCCCAGAAGATATTCTACCAGCGCGTTAGTCCAGACGATGTTTCTGAAATAATCGCGGAGACAATCATAAAAGGCAATATTATCGATAGGCTACTTTATGTTGACCCGGTGAGCGGAGAGAAGGCGCAGTTTGAAAAAGATGTTCCTTTTTACAAAAAACAGCAAAGACTCGTCTTTGGCAATAATGGCCTTATTGATCCCACAAACATAGAGGACTACCTTGCTACAGGCGGTTACTCGGCTTTGTCCCAAGTCCTCTTCAACATGCAGCCGGAGGAAGTAATTGAAGAAATCAAGAAATCCGGCCTACGTGGGCGTGGTGGTGGGGGATTCCCCACGGGCAGAAAATGGGAGTCCTGCCGCAATGCTCCGTCTTCGGATGGCATCCGCTATGTCATTTGTAATGCCGACGAGGGTGACCCTGGCGCCTATATGGACAGGAGTCTTCTCGAGGGGAATCCTCATAGCGTCCTGGAAGGTATGGTAATAGGTGCCTATGCCGTGGGGGCACACGACGGCTATGTCTATGTGCGGCTCGAGTATCCACTCGCTCTGAAGAATCTTGGCATAGCCCTGGGTCAGGCAAGGGAGTACGGTTTTATTGGTCAGAATATACTTGGCTCTGGCTTTGACTTCAATGTAAAAATCTCGCGTGGTGGAGGTGCCTTCATCTGTGGGGAGTCCACGGCACTCATGGCTTCCTTGGAGGGAAGAGTTGGAGAGCCTCGACCAAAGCATATCCACACCGCCCTACAGGGACTTTATGGCAAGCCCACTAATCTCAATAATGTGGAGACTTGGGCAAATGTGCCTCTCATTATTAACCGTGGTGCTGACTGGTATTCGCAAATCGGTACTGATGGAAGCAAGGGCACGAAGATATTTTCCTTGGTGGGTAAGATAAACAATACTGGGCTCGTTGAGGTACCCATGGGCATTACGCTCAGAGAAATCATCTATGATATCGGGGGTGGCATCCCCCATGGCAAGAAATTCAAAGCTGTCCAAACCGGTGGCCCATCAGGCGGATGCCTGCCTGAGAGTTTGATTGATTTGCCGGTTGATTTCGACAGGCTTACTAAGGCAGGATCCATAATGGGCTCGGGTGGAATGATAGTCATGGACGAAGGCACTTGTATGGTAGACATAGCCAGATATTTCGTCCAATTCCTGACAGGAGAATCCTGCGGCAAATGCGTGCCCTGCCGTGAAGGACTGGACAGGATGCTAGACATACTTACCGACATAACTGAAGGGAAAGGCAAGGAGGAGGATATAGCACTTTTGGAGGAGCTTGGTGGTGTCATCAAGGAAGCCTCCTTGTGTGCTCTCGGTGGCACAGCACCTAATCCTGTTCTCTCTACTATCAGATACTTCCGCGATGAGTATGAGGCTCACGTAAGAGAAAGGCGGTGCCCGGCGGGGGTATGCAAGGCACTCATAACTTTCAAAATCGTTGCAGAGAAGTGCACTGGTTGTGGGGTATGCGCCCGAGAATGTCCGCAGGGTGCCCCATCAGGTGAGAAGAAAAAGCCATACATAATTGACCAGGAAAAGTGCATCAAGTGTGGTCTCTGCCGCGACAGTTGTAAGTTTGATGCAGTTATAATTTTGTAACGGGGGAATGGCATGGTTGAACTGACTATAGATGGAATAAAAACACGGGTATCCGAGGGTACCACCGTCCTTGAGGCAGCCAGCGAAATGGGCATTACTATCCCTACACTCTGCTACTATCCCGGTCTGAGTTGCTACGGTGAGTGTCGTGTCTGCTTGGTGGAGGTGGTTAAGGGCGATCGTTCGTCGCTTGAAGCCTCCTGTACCCTGCCGGTAGACCAAGGGCAGGTAATTCTTACTAACTCAGAGAAGGTGACGAGAGCTCGAAAGCTAATTATGGAACTGTTGCTTAGCTCATGCCCAAACTCCAAGACGCTGCAAGACATGGCTGCAAATATGGGTATTAACAAGGTTCGTTTCAAGATAAAAGACAGGGGCTGTATTCTCTGTGGACGTTGTGTGCGCTACTGCAAAGAACAGATGAAATCTGGTGGTATTGGATTTGTTGGCCGCGGCACATCCCGGAGGGTAGCAACCGCTTTTGATGTCACTCCCGAAGAATGCCGCAACTGTGGTGGTTGTGAGTGGATATGCCCTGTTAACGAACGAGCCTGTATGGCGGGCAACTTGATAGACGGTCTTTGTGGGGCATGTCAGAACCTTGAACCTGTAGAGACTTGTCCTGTTTGCACGGAATGTTCACAAAGTGTTGGTCCATCAGGTCACGAGGTTTATTAGCTAAGAGATTAAGAAAACAGTAAAGGTTAACTTAAGAGGAGGTTAGAAATGACATTAACCAGGTATAATGCGACAGCCGCTACATTAAGTAAGAACAGGACGGGTGGTGACTGGTGCCCAATAAGCGGGATGTGCGTCACTTGTGTGGAAGGTTGTATCGGTATGTGCGAAATTGGTAAGAGCGCATACCGTGGTCACGAGGTTATTTACCCGCAACCATTTGGTATCATCACTACTGCATCGCAGAAGGCTTATCCAGTTGACCTGTCACATTTCAACATAATGGGAACAGCTGCTGGCGCTGTTGGCATAGAAGAAGACTCGGATAGGGCGATCTTCCCAAATGTTGGCCTTGAGACGAGATTGGGTCAGGATAAAGGAATCAAGTTGCGCCTGCCTCTACTCATTGCGGGCCTTGGTTCCACAAATGTCGCCACTCAAAACTGGGAGGGTTTAGCCATTGGTGCCGCAATGACTGGAATACCGCTCACCATCGGCGAGAATGTCTGTGGCATGGATGTGGATGCGAAAATACAGAATGGAAGAGTGATTCACTCACCTGACCTCGAGAGGCGTGTAAAGCTCTACCAGCAATGGCAGCGCGATGGCTATGGTGCCATTGTTGTGCAGGCAAATGTCGAAGACGGTCGACTGGGTGTACTGGAGTACGCCATAGAGAAACTGGGGGTTAGGGTAGTGGAGTTGAAATGGGGGCAAGGGGCTAAGGATATTGGTGGCGAGGTAAAAATCAAGAGCCTTGAAAAGGCACAGCTCCTCAAGAAACGAGGCTACATTGTCCTTCCTGACCCGCTTAATCCTGCTACGATAGAGGAGTTCAAGAATGGCGTTTTTACTGAGTTTGAGAGGCATTCACGGGTTGGTATGGTTACTGAAGAGGGCTTCCTTGAGACTGTTACTCAATTGCGGAAGGCTGGCGCCAAACATGTATCCTTGAAGACTGGCGCCTACAGACCCGCAGACCTTGCCCGTGCAGTCAAGTTCTCCTCTAAGGCAAAGATTGACTATATCACTGTTGATGCTGCAGGTGGGGGTACCGGCATGAGCCCGTGGCGTATGATGAATGAGTGGGGTGTACCTGGTATAGAACTATGGTCGCTACTCTATAAATATTGTAATCGTTTGGCCCAGAACGGCAAATATGTGCCTGACATTGTCATTGCAGGTGGGTTTACTTTGGAAGACCAGCTATTTAAGGGCTTGGCACTATGTGCTCCCTATGTGAAAGCGATAGGCATGGCACGAGCACCTCTCGCGGCGGTTATGGTTGGTAAGACTATCGGTGAAACGATAAATAGTGGACAACTTCCTGTTTATCTCCAGCGATTTGGCAAAACGAGGGAAGCTATCTTTGTTACTGCTGAGGGGCTGAAAAGAGAGTACGGCAAAGATTATGAGAGGATTCCCACTTCAGCGATTGGGCTCTACACTTATTACGAGCGTCTTGCCCAGGGACTACGCCAGCTCATGGCTGGAAGCCGCAAGTTTGCCGTCGAGTTCCTCGACCGTAGTGATATCGTTGCTCTCACACCAGAAGCAGCTGCTATTTCTGGAATTTCTTACGTAATGGAAGCCGATGAGAAAGAGGCGGAGAAGATTCTAGGATAAAGGAGAGAAAATACCTATAGCTGGCATTGGCTAGTCGGTCCAGGGCAATCGTTACGCACATCTTCGGGGCAATGTGTCATTCCCCAACGTGGAGTCCTGTTATTCCAGAAAGCTGCGGGTATTGTCGTGTCTTCATCAGTGTTCTCTTCAAAGCCTTCTTAGCTGTCTGATCCTTAGCCAGAGTCTGATGATGACATACGTAAAAAACAGCCATATTAAAAGAGCGAATACTTGAATAGCTTGAATAGCACCCCACCATGGATAGGGATTATCAATCGAAATACCTCTCACAGGGAAGATCACAATCAATATAATCCAGAAAAGCCACAAGAAGGGTAGTATTCTTTTGTACTTAGCTATTTTCGACTCAACATCAGTAAAGATTTCTAGGGGCTCTTCTTCCTTAACTTCCTTGCGGAAGTATTGCCAAGCAGACATCTCGCCAATATACTCCCAACCGGCATCACGGAATAACTGTTGATATTCTTGTTTATCCTTCTTTGGAAACGTCTGATAATCCAGCCGGTAGACGTAGTCTCGCGGCTCACCAGCCCTAAATCTGTAGATACACGGTAACCCTACCGAAGATAGGTGCCAACCCTTTTGGGACATGCTCCTAAGCCATGCCTCTTCTTGTTCATCCTGCCAAGGCCAAAACCATTTGATTTTTCGCATCATATTTTCTGCCATCACTTCCTCCTTACAATAGGGTTTAGCTCATAACATATCTATGACGGATAGACCGTTTTGGGTCATTATTTCCAGTCGCTTTATCTGGGTCATTAGCACATTCTTCCCTTTTGGCGTTAAAACGTAGCTCTTTCGTCGGTTCTCTTCCTTGACCTTGACAATCAGTCCCTCTTTCTCTAATGCTGTAAACGCACCATACAAAGTTCCAGGGCCGACCTTGACTGTGCCTTTGCTTATTTCTTCTACCTTCCTCATGACCGCATATCCATGGAGAGGTTCAACTAGAGTCAGCATGATATAACATGTAGATTCAGTAAGAGGAAGGTATTTGTTACTATCGTCACGTAACATTGAGGTCGTCCTTTACACCAGCTGCTAATATATCGTATGTCGCTATATCGTCTACCGATATAATACCATGCTAGGTTGATTCTGTCAATAGCCCGACAAGAATCCGAAATGTAATATTTAGCAGCACATTTGGAAGGTGATATTCTCAAGCTAAATGCTGTCTATATAAATAAGTCGACTCATGAGGTATAATACTTTTTAGCTGTGTCAGTGAAGATTCTATGAATATCCCACCGAATCCGATTGCAGAATCGAGGCATTTCTAAGTGTTTGCGATACATGTAGAGAATCTAATCAAGACCTATGATAGCCGACGTGTGCTTGATGGAGTTAACCTTGATGTACAAGAAGGCGAGTTCTATGCCCTGATGGGGCCAAACGGTTCTGGCAAGACTACACTGGCTTCAATAATTGCTGCGGTGAAAACGCAAGATAGCGGTATTGTTGAAGTCTATGGAAATAAGCCGGCACAGGCTAAGGAATTCATAGGGTATGTACCCCAGGAAAATTTCTCCTCGCCCAAGCTTTCAGGAAAAGAAAACCTGGTGTACTTCGCTAATCTTCTGGGATATTCCCGGAGTCAGGCAAATCAACTGGTGGTTGAAGTGCTAAAAAACGTTGGGCTTTCTGAAGAAGCGGATAAGAGAGTGGACAAGTACTCTGGTGGGATGAGAAAAAGGTTAGAAGTTGCGACAGCAATTTTCCCTGGTATAAAGGTCCTTATCCTGGATGAACCGACGACTGGACTCGACCCTGCTGCCAGAAGGTCCTTTTTCAGTATGGTTCAGGATATTATGGGCAGGAAAACCAGTATTATCCTGATTACTCATATCGGTAGCGATGCCGAGCTAGCCTCAAGAGTGGGTCTCATAGACAATGGCAAAATGATAGCCGAAGGCACTCCTGATGAACTCAAGAGGAAACATGCTGTCGAGGATATGATAACCGTGGAGACGGCTGTGAAGACCGATAGCGTACTCTCAGTTTTAAAGGGTTATAGCATCAATGGAAATGTAGCGGAATCGGAGGCTGGCTACAAGATTTACTCAAGAAATGGCGACAGAGTACTGGCAGATGTGGTAAGGAGCCTTGACCAGGCCGGGCATAAGGTGATGCGTATCGAAATGGCGAGGCCAACCCTCGAAGACGTCTTCTTCAGACTTACCGAAAGGCACTTACAGGAGGCAACCGGATAATTGAGACAGATATCTGCAGCCTATACCAAGGCAGTCAAGGAGCTACTCAGAGAGAAGGCGGCACTGTTTTGGACCATAGCCTGGCCGATAATCTGGGTACTCATTGGAAGCTTCTCATTTACAGGTAGTGCCCCTCAAGAAGTGATTCCGTATATCAAGGGTTCTATTGCTATTTCAATGATGGTTTTTGCGCTGATGATAGCCGGCATGTCCAACCTTCCCGCCAGTATTGCCGGCGATAGAGCGAACGGTTTACTTTCCAAACTCATATCAATGCCCATAAAACCTTACAAGGACTTCATTGGTAGAATCTCTGCTGTTATTACCCTTTCTTTGCTGGCAGCAGCTCTGGTTATAGTAATTGGTACCGCAGTTGGTGCACGTTTCACAGGAGCTGGAGTCGAGATACTACAGGCTGTTGGTTTCGTCTTTCTGGTAATCTGTGCCTCTGCTGGAGTGGGGCTTATTGCCGGCACATTGATTAAGAATCTTCAGGGCGCGATTATGACAGGGGTCGGCATTGCAGTAATAACATCTGCCATATCGGGCTTATTTGCTCCATACGAGGCCCTGCCGGTGCCACTTCAGACGTTTGCCCGAGTCTATCCCATTTCCTCAGCACAAGCATCAATCGTACACTTACTGGCCGGACCAGATATGGTTGCATATAATCCCTTAACTTCCGGCCAGATAACTCTCACTATAGCTCTTTCTTTTACACTTCTCCTTGTCGGTACGGTCTTATACTCAAGACTCGGTTGGAAGCTCGAGTAACTAATCAACCTCTATAAAATTAGTGTAAATAGCCCTGGCTGATGTCACGAATAGGAGCCAAGAGAATAAATGCTTGCTGAAGTCGGTGTAGCAATCATTGGTGCCGGTGTGATTGGCCTGGCTACGGCTCGTGAAATTGCACAAGGGAAAAAAGATGTTTTCGTCTTTGAAAAGAACCGCACCTTTGGGCTCGAGACTAGTAGCAGGAACAGTGAAGTAATTCACGCCGGCATCTACTATCCTGAGGACTCCCTTAAGGCCAAGCTTTGTGTAGAGGGCAAAAGCCTGCTCTACAAGCTTTGTGACAAACATAATATCGCCTATAAAAAGCTAGGAAAGATCATCGTGGCAGCAGACGAAAATGAGATTAGCTGGCTCGAAGAACTGTACGAGCAAGGAAGAAAAAATGGCGTCGAAGATTTAATGCTTCTTTCCCAAACAGAACTTAAGAAGCTTGAGCCAAACATCGAAGCTAGAGCTGGACTATTATCCCCATCCAGCGGAATTCTGGATTCCTACACTTTGCTGAAGTTTCTTTACAGCCAAGCGAGGGAAAAGGGAGCTAGGTTTGTCTTCGACACTGAGGTGATAGGAATAGAAAGGGCAGGGGCAAAGTACAAAGTTCAAATAAAGGACCGAGATGGCATTTCTGCTTTTGTTGCCCATGTTGTCGTGAACTGCGCTGGCTTAAACTCTGACAGGATATCCCAGCTAGCTGGGATAGATATAGCTAAAGCAGGTTACAAGCTTCATTATTGCAAAGGCGAATACTTCAGTCTAAGTTCAAAATATAGAAATCTTGTAGTCAGGCTCATCTACCCTGTCCCAGAGCAAGCTGGACATGGAATTCATGTGACCGTGGGGCTCGATGGTAGGGTGCGTCTTGGCCCCAACGCTCGCTACGTTGAAGCAATAGATTATGAGGTTGATGTGACTCAGAAGGAAGCCTTTTATAACTCGGTCAAAAGATTCCTTCCCCATATCGAACTTGAAGATTTAGAACCCGAATCTGCTGGCATAAGGCCTAAGCTTCAAGGGCCAGACGAAGCCTTCCGCGATTTCGTCATTGCCCGTGAAGAGAAAGCAAGCTTCCCGAGCTTAATAAATCTAATCGGAATAGAATCCCCGGGCCTAACTGCCTCTCCTGCCATTGCCAGATACGTGGGCAAAATGGTGGATGAGCTTTTTGACTGAAGTTATTAGGGGGTGGGGCTGTGGCTGTAAAGGCACCACAGAGTCTTAGTTGCATGGTATTTATCAAAATTCTGCTGTAAGAAGTTTTAAAATTTGGCATCTGATTTTTCGGAGACAGTCTTACCTTAATCTTATTTGACATAATGTTATAGATATAAAATTTATCCTTGCTTATTTCTACTATGAAAAGCTTTATGAACCTCTTTTAAATGCCTGTTAGTGACGTGGGTGTAAACTTGAGTTGTTCTGATGCTCTCATGGCCCAGCATTTCTTGAACCGAGCGAATGTCAGCTCCACTTATCAGCAAGTCTGTGGCAAAGGAATGCCTCAGGGTATGGGGGGTGGCCTCGATGGGTAAACCAGACCTTTTTGCGTACTTTGCAACAATTCTTTGGATGGACCTTGCCGTTAAACGCATTTTTTCACCGTTGTTCCGGGCGTCTACCTTGCCGCTATAGCGTATAAACAGCGGCTTAAAATTGTCTTGGCGTGACTGCAAATAGCGCTCAATCCACTGCGCTGCTGTATCTGACAAGAAGACTACTCGTAGCTTATTTCCTTTTCCTTTTACTCCAAATTCCTTACGCTCTAAGTCTACCTGGTCACGATTCAAACTGACTAACTCTGATACTCTTAAGCCTGTGCTGAACAGCGTTTCTAGAATAGTTCTATCCCTCAGTCCTGCATTATCTGCTATTTTGGGACTATTCAGCAGTCTTTCCATCTGAGCTGGGTTCAAAAAACTGACGGACCGAGAGCCCTGTTTGGGAAGTTCTACCTTGTCAGGGGATAAGGTAGGTATGTCACGCTGAACTAAGAGATAGCGCAAAAAAGCCCTCAACGCAACGATGTGGTAGCTCTGGGTGACGCGCTCCAGTGGTACACCATCGCGGGCACGCAAGTGCGCTAAATATAACCTGTACCTTCTAACAAGCTCCAGGTTTATCTGGTCGGGTTTTGTGACAGAGGAATTCTCGGCGAGCCAGTTGTGGAAACGTTTCAAGTAATGTCGATACTGGCGAATAGTAAGGGGAGAGCAGCCTTTCTGGATCTCCAGATATTCTAAAAACTCGGCGATCAATAAGTCCAGGGTCATATTTAATTCTTATGTTTCACAAATTGTTTCTTGTCGCAAAAGAGACAGTTTGCGACAAGACTTTATGTTAACACTTTTCAGATTTTCATGTCAAGTGCCCTCTTGTCTTAAATGCAAAATAATACTTCCCACCTGCGAGCCAACAAGACATTGCTCAAGATATTCAAAAGACCTAGGTGCTTATCCTGTTCATGAAGATGAAGGCCAGAACTTCTTTCTCCCCAACCATTCGCCGTCCTTGCTGGCTCGCCATCAATCGTTGTTCACTAAAGGACTCTGTTCAGGGGTAGCCCTGCGGAAAAATATCAACAATTAAAAAAAGCGCCTAAAACTAATCAGAGGTGCTAATATGTGCCCCTGTCTGTTTCACCCCCCTAAAATTGCCTCTCAGAGCGAGTCTTAAAATTTTCTAGCGTTATATCAGGTTCTTACTCTAGAAACTTGGCCTTGGAAGTTAAATTCCCGCCTGTGTGACTAGTCATGCACAGAAAGTAATCAAGAATGTAGAATTATACCCGATCAAATTTGTCAACCCCTATTTACCCCATATTATTGCTGTGTGGAATGGTGATTATCAGACTCAAGTCCTTCTCCGGAGCAAGCAGCATGATAATGAGCTGAGACAAGACATCGCTGTAATGTTTCTGAGGACTGGCGTAACAGTGACCGCTCCGGGATAAAGTTCAAGTATTTGCTCTGTGATGGTTTTTATTTTGAGATGCAGATTGACAGGACTATCGAGAAGGTCTCGGTGCTGGTGTTATCGGTATAGACGAAAGTGGCTAAAAGCATGTTATCGGCCTGCAGTCACGAAGTACCGTGTTCATTGGTCTTGCTGTCACCTAAGTATCATCAGTGGCCTCTTTATTCCCAGCGAGACTAATTGCCCGTTGCTTACACTCTTGAATATCGTGCATTGCTTCAGCTAGAATTGTCATCCGCTGCGCAGCTAGAGACCCTTCAGCGTGTATTGCCACTACCTCGGATTCAGCACTTAGCGCATGCCTTATAATCTGAAACATCCGCAACCTGGCCTCAGTTGATATCCCCGCTTTACCACCTAGGTATTTCTCTATGTAACCTCGGGTCTTGGGATTCTGCCAGTCTCGGTAAGTGGGCGCAGTAATGAGTAGACCACCAGCGATATCCTGTACGAGCTTGGTGCAGTTATGCCAGCTGTTTGCGTAACTATACTTGGCGATATTGGTTATCGTTCTATTTGGGATAGGAATGCCCCCGTATATCTCGTAGTCTAGACAGGATGCCTTGGATAGCGACTTCAACGTCTGAAGTTGAATTGCCAGGTCTGTGATTTGCTCCCTTATATGCGAGACTCTATCTATACCATTATATTCAGCTATAGCTTGGGCCATTCCCACCAAGATTTCAAGTATGGGAATATGATAGCTGCAACCGGTATGGCGATGGAGGGTAGCAAAGTTGTAAACAAGTGGCATGGCAAACTCCCACTCACCGGCGAGGAACACCCTATCCCAGGGGACCAGCACATCGTCAAATATAATCATAGAATCGGTATGAGTTCTGACCGGAATGTCAACAGGAAAGTTGTCAGCTCCTATCTGGTAATGGAAAGGATGACATATCTGCACAACACCTTTGGTGTTAGCAGGTATGGCAAAAGAGACTGCATAGTCGGCATCAGCCTCGGACATATTTCGACAAGGCATTACCAACAGCTCGTTGAAGTATGCAGCTGCCGTGATGTGAACCTTTGCTCCCCTGACCACAATGCCGTCGCGATTCCTATCAACGATCCTGACATAGTAATCAGGATGAGCCTGTTTAGGGTCGGAAGGACGGAGTACCCTATTGCCCTTTACATCAGTCATAGCGCCGGCCATGCTCAAGTCATTCTTCTGTAGGTAGGCACGAAAATTTTCGGCCCGCTCCACATATTCTTGCTTGCCCATCATTTGAGCAGTCATGCTGACGGCATTCATAGAATCGGCGCCAATATCCTTGGTAAAAGGTACTATGCCTTGATTTGCTCTCGTCCCGGTTACCATTAGCTCGTGTCGCTTAAGCAGGTCGTCGCTGTTTTTCGGACTATAGTAGTATCTGCTTATTGGCTCCCCTGTCTTTTCATCCGTAACCACTGCCAGATCCCGGTATTCTGGCATCTCTGCCATTTCGTAATCGAACGCCGCTGTATCTACGCCTACCCTCAATGCCGGATGTGTAGTGACATCGCCCACCTGTTCCCCATTTAGATAGATTACTCGGCCATCTCTCAGACTCTCTCGGTATTCTGCTGCATTTTTAATGCCCATATTCTTACCTCCTATCACTATAAATTTAGCTGCATCTCACTTGCTATACTATAAGAAGAAAAGGGCATTGTCAAAGGATACCGTAATACATTATTTCGCAAGAAGTGGTTATGCCGTTCGAAGCCGGCTTTCACACTGGTCCCCCGGAAGAATATGACTCCCGCGTTGGCGGGTAACTGAAATCCCAGCGGCGAATATAAAGGCAATGTAGCCTTCAGATCCTTGAAGCTGGTAAGCTCAATGGATTACAATAATAATGTGGCAAGCGAGGCAACTAAACTAAACATCGCCAAATTATTAGCTGAACTCCCTGACGGAGTCGAGGTGGTGGCAGCAGCAAAAACAAGAACACCTGAGGAAGTCCTGGAATCTGTTCAGGCAGGAATAAAAATCATTGGAGAAAATTATGTCAAGGAAGCAAAAGAGGCATACGAATTGGTGGGAAAGATAGCACAATGGCATTTTATTGGAACCTTTCAAAAGCATAATGTCAGGAGAAAGGTGCTGGAAATGTTCGACATGATAGAAAGTGTCGATTCTTTAGAAATAGCCAGGGAAATTGATAGAAAGTGTGCTCAAATTGGCAAAATAATGCCGATATTGATTGAGGTAAACAGTGGTAGAGAACCCCAGAAATCGGGAGTGCCCCCGGAGGATGTGGAACAATTAGTAAGAAAAATATCCGGTCTTAGAAATATCAAAGTGATGGGTCTTATGACCATGGGGCCCCGTTTTGGAAACCCTGAAGACTCCAGGCCTTATTTTGTGGAGACAAGAAGGATATTTGAAAAAATTAAAGGGCTGGAGTTGCCTAATGTAGAGATGAAATATCTTTCCATGGGCATGACTAATTCTTATAAAGTTGCCCTGGAAGAGGGTGCCAATATAATCAGAATAGGCACTAAGATATTTGGCGAGAGGGTTTGTTCTTTATAATTCG
>Ga0315543_1002072_pt1 | contig 20259 bp, 23 predicted proteins | sample SalMarSW160210MG_2_FD_203098 | JGI IMG/M metagenome (GOLD analysis project Ga0315543, IMG submission 203098) | Salt marsh sediment microbial communities from the Plum Island Ecosystem LTER, Massachusetts, United States - Salt Marsh Sediment SW1601-210 ...
CTGGCTGACAATTCAGTTCAACGACTCTGCCTGTGCCGGCCCTATAGAACACAATCGCCTGGCTAGGCCCATTTTCTACCAGTCGCGGGACGAACTTGAACTTCAGGCCTATCCGTTCGCAGCAGCGGTGCAGGGCCTCTGCGAGATTCAGTCCCGTGACATCAAGGTCTCGGACGATTTGATTTTCCGTCAGGGCTTGCAATCGACTGAAGCTCGACGTTTTTAGTTGCCCTGCCGGCGTGTATTCGCAGAGCAGATAATCAATCACTTCGGCATAAGTCCAGAGCCTGCCTTGCATGGATTCGCCGCAAAAGACTGTGTAACTCTTGCCGTCGAGATAGATCGCTGTCTGATTGGCGTTACCATTGCTGTCAGGATTAAATACTGTATCGAGACCGGCCAGGAATATGCTGGAGCCGTCTGCTTTTGCAAGCCGCTGGCCATATACTGAAAGTCGCTTCAGATTCACGCTGAAGTCTCTGGCAATGATTTCAAGCTTCTCGCCACCGGTTGTTCGTTTTGTCTCGATGCTTTCTATCTGCCCGTTGAAGATCGGCAGGCCAAAGACCGCTGAGCCGCACAAATCGGCATTATAATATTGCCGGATGCAGACTGTCTTTCCTGCTGCAAATTCATTTACAAGATCTTCGGCGGCTTTTACATCGGCTCCGGTGTGTGCTGCAGGATTGTAGGCTAATTTAGCCAAGCCGAACTCCGGCCAGCCGCAGCGAATAATTTCAATCACTTCGAGAGTCGGACACAGTGTGCCGTCAATTAGGATAGAGACGTACGCAGCTGGTAGTGACAGTCGCTTTTGCTCTGATTGGAAAAAATCTATTCTGTTGGACATAGCTCATTTCTCGTTTTTGAGTCAATGTGTTAAACCGTCTCAACCTGCAGTATATTGATCGCATCCGGTCCGGTACCGTTAAGTTCGATGGCCATGTGGGCCGACGAACTGTTCTGGATGCCATCGGCATTTTCCGCCCTGATAGCGAACAGATATCTGCCCGGTTCAAGTGGGTCACTTTCGTAGCTGTAAAACTTCCGGCCCTTGTAGCTGATCCCAGCCAGAGGATTTTCATAGTCGATTTGCCCGGTCCTGCTGTCATGATAAATATTAAAACATGCCGACTGAGACTCTTGTTCGAGTGGGCAATAGAACCAGGTTAGCCGAACCTGATCGGCGCCCACTTGCTCGACCCTGGCAGCGAAAATTTTATTCGGCAGCGGCTTATCCAGCTCGCCTTCGGCATCGAGTGATACCTTCGCCGCGGCAGCCAATGTAAGTTCCTGATAGCCGCAGTGATTGTATCGCCGAATGACGTAGAAGTATGTCGAACTACTTGAGTGTAGAAGGTAATTGGGCGGTGAGATATCGCTGGCATTCTGTTCGGTGACAGTCAGGATGGTCGCAAAGTCTATCTGTTCCATGGCGCCGCCGCGATATAGCACCGAGCAACCGGCAATGCGGGCCCAGAACCAACCAAGACCTAAGGTTGTTCCCAGCTTAAAAGCGTTGGCGGTCATTCCATTGAAAAGGGCATCTCTGAGCCAATTCAGCTCGATGTGCGGCGTGCTACCTGTTAAGGTCAACACTGCTGATCCCGTCGATGTTGCACTGACAGATCCGACAAAGGAAACAATCGCTTCGGGGACATGGATCGACGCCGGGCTGATTGGCCTTGCGAACATTGCAAACGGCTCTCGATAGAGCCATTTAACTTCTTCGACGCTCAAAGCACGATTGTAGACAAAGACGTACTCTATCCTGCCATTCCAGCAGTAGTAATAATTACCGGCCTCGTATGTCCCACCGATGCCCACGGGTTGCAAATCGTTGATGAAGCTCAGACTGCCGGAGCTTGAGGACTCGTCTGCTTCCTGGACGCCATTGACATAGAGTCTTCCGTCACCGGGACGCCAGATGCCTGCGATGTGCACGCATTCGCTACTGTCTGTTGCATGAGTGGAAGTTGAGTTGATGACGCAGTTTGTTCCATCGGTATAGACCCACCATTTGAACCTTCCGCTGCTATAGGCGGAAAGTCTGCAAGGCCTGACAAAACCGCTGCGGGCGAAGAGTGTATTGGCCTGGCTGGCATTTTGATTGACTAATGCGACAACGCTGATTTCGTTTGTGATATCCCATCCGAATTTGCCCGTTCCGCAGTCGATGCATCGCTCGGAGCCGAACTCTAGGCAGGAACCGTGCCGGCCCGACTTCCACGCCGGAGCAGCGGTGCTGTAATTAAAGATGCCGTTATTGCGGCGTGGTCCGCAGTCGGTAACAGTTTCGCCGGTCGCTTCATTCATCAGCCAGCTTCCCGTCAGTCCCCTGGCGAGGGGATGGCTCAGGTTGATTTGTAATGCCCTGATCGGCTTAAGTAGTGGCATATAATGTCACTCCATAGAATTTGTAGGTAAAGTTGTATTTGTCGTTGTAGTCTGCCTTGGCGTTTTGCCAGTCGGCTCGAATCGCGTTGGCGATCTCCGCCTGCGTCTGGCCGGTGAGCACTACAATGTTTCGTGATACTTCCACCAATGAGCCGGTAGCCAGGGCGTCGATCTCTGCCTGCTGAAGTTGTGCCGCGATTGCACTCTCCGGTGTCGGCACAATTCCGCCGACCGGCGTGTCGATGGGGATGTGATAGAACAGCTCGGCCTTGCCCTTGCCGGATTCGGTCCTTTTGATCTTTCCTATGTGTATATCGGCCATGTTCGCCTCCTTATGTTGACTGATAGTTCCAGCACTGGACGTACGCTCTGACGTTGTGACTGTCGGTCGAACCGGTCTGCTGGATGCCAATTCTGAAATGAGCCAGGTCCTTGATGATGAAGCTCAACTGCTGAGGATCGATGCTTTTGTCGCCCTGCATTTCCCAGATCGGTGTGTCATCGTAATTTGAGCCGTCCAGCGATCCGTACAATTTGATCTCGACCTCATCCGTCGGTGTCGCATCGTAGTTGATCTCCACGGTTACGTGAGCGCCTTCATAGCCGTTGGTTTCCATATCGACGTTGGCGGAATATGATTCGGTCGTACCGGACAGCGTGACGTAGCCGTCGCCCGTCCCGATGATCTGAGACTGCGAGGCCCAATTTCTGTTTATCGTTGCCATTCTAAACTCCTGCAATTAGCACTGGTTAATCTAAGCTTATATCCAGGTCACCCGCTTCGAATCTGGTTGTATCCGATTCTCCGATTGCTTTGGGCTGACTCAATGTGCCGTGAGCCAGCATGTTGCCTGCCGTTGCTGCGTCGAAAAGGGCGAAGTGGGTGATTGTTCCCCAGCTCCCGGTCGCCTGGGCGAATGTAATCTCGCCGGCATTGTCCAGCGAACCGTTCGATGCGGCGTTCCAATCACAAGCGGATGTTTGCGCCCGTGCGTAGGCGTTGCCGCTCGGCTCGACTAATCCTGAACCGTCATCGGTCGGATCTGCAGTCGAGAGTCCTACGTAGATTGTCGGTGGCGTATAACTGCCTTTGCAAAAAATGTGATCCAGAATCTTGTTTTCCAAATAATCTGAAAAGCCGCCCATATCAAGTCTCCTGAGTTCTCAAGTGTTCTTAACCTGGTGTTCTGGTGATCGCCGCCGCAGCGTCCGTCGGCGTATGGATCAAAAGGACCGTCTGCCCATCGTCATCGTAGTATTTGATTTCACCGCTGGATTTGTTCTGGATGGCTTTGTTGGCCAGCAATTTGTCAGCGGTCACTGCACCCGTCCCTGACCATACGATTTCATCGCTTCCCACAAGCGTGTCACCATCGGCAGGATTCGCCCCGGCCTGCAGAAAAACCTGAACAGAATATCTGCCGGCCTGTATATTTGTGTCAAAGCTGCCGACGTATCGGCTACCGCTCTTGTCCGCCAGGCTGATGTCGTAATCATCTGCGGTCCGGCCGCCCGTTCCCCATGCCTCGAAGGCCTGCCCGGCGATGTACCATACGTTACCGGCGGCGTTGCGAACAACGGCGTACAGTGTACTGCCTGATGCGTAGTTTACATGAATTTCGTTTGCCATATCTGATTCCTCCGCTGCGGATGCTTTTTATGCTTCTTCGCTCCAGGTTCCGTTTTTGGCGATGGTGGCCCAGTTGCCGGCCGATTCAGCGATAATCGTTAATGATGCCCCGATTGTGCCGGCTGATTTGTATTTGTCCGCCGTCTGGCCTGAGTCGTCACGAATTGCCGCCGTGCCCGGATCGATATGTAACTGCTGGGCTGCCTGCACAGCGAAATTAAACACCGTTCCCGGAGATGCCGAGGCGGGCAGGGTCAGCGTCACCGTCGCAGAAGCGCCAAGGTTTGTGTGCACGCTGCCTGATTCGGCCGCCGTCAGTGTGTCGTCGGCAGTATGGGCCTCGATGGTTTTCTTTGTCCCGCCGGCCCCGTAAGGCATTGCGATGTTGTGCCCGGCCCGGCAGTCGGTGATCGAGTCGATGTCACCGCCTGAGGTGCTGACCTGGGCCAGGCGAATGTGAGGTGTCGCTGCCATATCGGGGAAGCTGCTGTATTCATCAGTGACGAGTGTTCCGGACGAATCCAGGTAGATGTAAATATTTGCTTTATCGTCGGCCAGCGTATTACCCGTCGAGCCCGCGTAGCTGATCAGTACGGTGCCGAGCCAGAACTTGCCGAGCTTGACTCCCACGTCCAGGTCGCCTTCGTCGTAGACTCTCAGGTCGTTCGCACGCCGGGCCGCCAGCAGTAATCGGTACAGCAGCTTTCTAAAGTGCAGGTAATATGGCGCCGTCCCGGTCGGGATGTACTCGACGCCGGTCTCGCTTTCGGACTGCATGTTGAGTAGCTCATTGTCGGATGGATAAACTTCAGCCATAATATTCCCCTTATTCTTTGAAAATCACGCGTTGTTCTCTATATTGAGCACCAGTTGATTCGTCTGTTTATCGAACGAAGAAACGCTCAGGCCCTCGGCAGGTCTTGCCGCCGGTGTCACCGTTATCGGCTCGGTTTCGCTGCCGGTGCTTTGCCTGCCCAATGCATCCCTTATCTTTACGCCGAATTTGTAAGTACCGTTCGGTAGGAGCGGGCTTGTCCACTCGATTGTATCTGCGTCGAGGCCAAACTGGCCGTAGCCGAAGCTGCCCTTGCCGAGGCCGACCGCTGCGGCCGAATCCCATCCGAAATCGCCCATGCCGAATCTGCTCATTCCCAACCCGGCTTTGTACTGCCAGGCCGGCCAGATTCGGATCGGTGTATCGGTCATTGGTTTGTTGTAATCAATTTGGCCCGTACTGTTGTCAAAGTATATTTCGGCAGTGGCGCCCGTCGGCAGATTCTGATTCCGTAATAACGTGATCGTGACGCGTCCACTGTCGACCGGTGGCCGGGTAAGCTTGCTGCTGAAATCTATATCAGTGTATTTTGCCTCGACGGCAAAAACCTCGATCCGAACGGGACACTCCGGAGACGTTGGGACCTGGACAATCAATTGTCTTTGCCCGCTGTCAAGCGTTGTCCCTGCGTATCGGCCGTTGACATATACCTGGTGGAATTTGTTGCTCCAGGTTGATCGCCATTTGACCAATGCGACGCGAGGCTCCTTGACATACTGACCGTTTGCCTGGATCCCGCCGGGCAAGTCAAATGCTCTGACCGAATCTATGCCGTTGCTGTTAGGTGACATTCCTTCTGTGTCCTTTTCCATAACCCCCAGTTAAAACTGGGCGCTAAATATGGCGTGTGTTGCTAAACCAATTGCGTGTAAACGATTTCGTAATCGACGACAATGCCGGTGCCGTCTGCGTGTTCACTACCTGGCTTGAACGAATCCATGCGGAGATTTGCGAATTCTCGGTTGCTGCCGGTTATCAGTGTATGCGTATCGCTGTCCATGAATGCGGATATCTTGCTGATTCTCTCGTCCAGTTGTACCCGACTTTTTGCCCGCAGCGTGCCGGTCTGTTTAATCTTCCTGCCACGTCGTCCAAGGTCGATACTTAGCATGCCGTCCAGTCCGGGTACGGTCCTTTCGATCGAATTTCTGCTGAAGCTGTCGGCGCTAATCTCCAGCGTCTGCTCGTCAAACAACATCTGTGAATCTAATGTGACTTTCATTTGTTTTCTCTTTGCAAATTAATCCCGCACTAATCTTCCGGCCGCTCCGATCTTGGTGACATCGGCCAACCCGTCTGTGCCGACATCGATACTAAGCCGGCACCGCCCCCTTGCTTTGGCGAAGAGCTTCTGGTAGTACAGGCTCTTGTTCCAGTAGTTCTGGTCTCTGGTTTTGCCGGCCAACATCGCGTAAACGATGGATATCACCGCGAAAACAGATGCCAGCCTCAGCACGCTCGTATCCAGAATATCATCTGCGTCGATGTCACTTGCTGGGTTACCCGGTCTGATGCCGAAATATTCTGTCAACTGAAAACCGACCTCGGCGGCCTGTGGTCCGAATGTGCTGATTCGATAGGATATGTTCGTCGCTGCCGGCGGCGGCACGGCGGTTTCTGTCGAATCAGCTCTGACTACTGATATGCTTAGCTGCGTCGCAGAGTCCACCGAGACGATCTCGTACGCTCCATCCAGTGAACCGTCCGCCGATTGCAGGTAAATGACACCGCCTGCCTGGACCTGTGCGGCGATGAAATTCGCTTCACCTGCAGTCAATGTCGTGCCGCTGAGGCTTGCTCCAGTTCCCGTCGCCAATACCTGCCACGGCAGATGCAATTCGCCGAACAGGATCGGTTCGTATTTCAAAATGTCGGCATCGTTTGAAAAAGTGACCATTTTCATTCGTCTCCCTGCGAGAATGGAATCCCGCATATAGTGCGGGATTCCCATCCTCTTATGTCCCCCCGATAAATCGGGTAAATGCTTAGCTGGTGCTTAGATCGCGAATGAGGCCGTGTGCCGCTTCGTTTTTAAGCTCCACGGTATATTCGCCGATCAGTTCTCCGCACTCATAGTCACCGCTGCTTGCCAGTGGCTTGAAGTGAAAGCTTCTGCCGGCTAACGGCAGCACGTTGATGCGCGATGAATCCAGCAGCAGTGCAGCATCCTGCGGCATCCATCGTGTCGTGACAATTTTGCAGATACCGAAGTCGCTTTCGTAAATGCCGATAATATCGGTGAAGGTCGTGTCGTTGGCTCCGTACGCCCGGCTGTCGGAACAAAACGCGTTGATCTTTCGCTTCTGGAAACCACCGACGACGATGAGGTCCACGTTGCCGCTGCTGTTTTCCCAGATCTTCCTGAGCACGTAGTTGATCATCGCCTCGTCGAGAGCGGTGCCGCTGGGAAAGCCGCTGTCGCCGGTATGGAAGAGGTTCGTCGAGAGGTGCTGGATAATGCCCTTCATCGAGCGTCTGACCGAGCCGTTGCCTTCGGGATTGCTCGCGGGCTGGCCGGCGTTGATGATGGTGTTTTCCAGATCGCGAACCAGCTCCCGCAGACGTGCCTGTTTTTGGTTGTCAAGTTCGTCGGCAAGACCCAACTGGCTGGCGGCCATATCCGTGCCGCTTACTTCGACCGCGGCGGTGAATATCTGCGTGTAGTTGCCGCACCGGCTGCGGTTGGTGAACCGTGCGGTGGGCTTGTCGGCGCCTTCGAGTGCGGCATTACCGAGAATGTTGATTACCTGGTTGTCGGCGAGGTTCTCGGCCGTGGTGCCGGCGTAGCCGCGAACTATTGTGAGCGTGTTTGTGCTGATGCCGGTCACCAGCATCAATTCCTCGCTGCCTTCGATCTGAATCTGATCGCCGATGCGGAATCTGCTGCCGTTATCGACAACAAAGTCGGTGTCGGTGCTTGGGTCGGTAAACGTGCTGTCGTTGACGGTGTCCTTGTTGGGTAGAAGCTCATCTTCGAGCCATTCGTGATGCGTGCTGGTTGCCTCGCGCATCGGGTCGCCAAGAGCGTTTAGTAAAGGCGTCTCATAAGGCGAGACTATGCCGACCAGATCCGAGACATCCTCGGCCAGCTCCGGCAGGGTCGTACCAGCGGAATATGTTGCTTTTCCTGTAAATGCCATTTGTTATTCTCCCGTTATGCACTCCGCGATAAATTGCAGAGTTAAGTATGCTTGCTTTTCATAAGTTATAGAAAGTTTCTTCGCAGTTTCAGATACTCGTGCAAATCTGTTCGGTTGCCGGTTGTTGCAGCCTTTTTCGCCGCTCTTTCGAGCAATGTCTGATTGTTTGTCACCCGGTCCCTTGCGCCGGCGGTTTTCGTTGATGCCACACCCGGGCTGCTGCCGGCGAACAGATATTGCTTTTCCTTCTTCAACTGCTCGATTACGCCTGTCACATCCGCATCGTCTTTGTCTTGCATTCTGGCTCTGGCAATCAGGACAGCCGTTTCCAGATCGACAGCCCCCGCGGCGGCTAATTGCCGCATCAGCTTCTGTTCGGTCTGAATGTCACTCAACTGATCAGACAGCTCCGCCGTTTGCGATTTTGCCTGAGCCAACTGCTCGGTCAACGTTTCGATTTTCTTCTCAGCACTCTGTGCCCGCTTGCGATAGCGGATGGATTCGGCCACCGGGACAAGTCTCGCATTATCATTATCACTTGCCGGTGTTGTGTCTTCTGACAAAATATCCTGTGTCTCGATCGGACTCATAAACTCTCCCTTTCTTTTCTACGAATTCTCGTATCCTAATTCTCTGAGCACTTGCTCAGACGGCACGCCCAGCTCTTTCTTGACCTGGGCCTCTTTTAATTTCTCCATCGTGTTCTCAGGCAGCGGGCTGGGAAAAATTATCTCCACATCCCGGTCCGCCTCATCGGTTTTATAGATGTTGGCGGTATCGAGTATTCCCAGGACCATCCGGCAGATTTTCCTTAGCCCTTCGCTGTAGGTGAATCGTTTGCGGTCGTTCTTCGAGAGCATCCCCATCAGCGTCAATCGAAGGGCCACCGCGCTGGTCAGGTTGCCGAGCTTGTTCTTCAGCACGCCGGCCACGAGCGGTGTGACGGCACTGACTTTATCCATCGCCTCTCTGATCTCGGTGATATGCAAAGCTTCGCTGGGTGTGGCGGTATCGCCGCCGAACTCTTCGATCGACGCCTCCGGATTATCGGTATACCACATCCTGCCGGGCGCCACGGGTTTGTCCTCGAAGCCCTCGATCCCTTTGCCAAGGTACATTTTGAACGACTGGAACGTGATTCTGCTGGCCCTATCGCTAAGCCGGGTGTTCAGCTCATCCTGCAGCGGGACAAGCGGCTCGACATCGCTTATACCTTCGTAATAGTACGGCTGAGCGATGTTCTGGATATGCACGACCGGCAAGAAGCCCCACGGCATCCGGCCCTCGGCGACGAGTTGCTTGTCTTCGTACCGCTGCCAGGCATCGGCCGAGGTAATCTCGGTGACGGATACTACCCGGCGATTGTCGCCGGCCTGCGTTCCGCCCGAGAGGAGTTTTGCGAGAAACGAATTCTTCCTGCTCATGGCGTTTTTCTTCTGCCCGAAGTGCTGGATGTAATACCGGATCTTTTTATAATCGTTTTCTTCCAGGACAGGCAGTGCTCTCGGCGCCTCGATCAGTTCAAGGTCGATTGTCTGCGCGAACTGCAGCACATCATCGAGGGACCCCGCATAGCGTCGGTCCGCAGAGAGGGTTTGTGAGGAGGAGGAAGTGATGCGTTCGATGATTTTATCGCCAGGCCTGACGAAACAATCGACAAAGCCGTAGACACTTCCGAGCACTGCCATGTCCTGGAAAAATCCGATCTCGCCGTTGGCCGCGAACAATGCCTTTAAGATGCATTCAATTTCTGCACTTTTTGGCTCATCCGGCGATTTGGAAACGAACGTAATGGGCTTGCCGAACAGGAAATCGACCGCCGCGTTGACTCGCCATGCGATGTCGTTCTCGATGACAACTTCTTTTCGCTGCACCTGGTTGACGGGTCTTGCTCCGAAGAGGTCCGCCTGGCCGGTGTGCATAAGTCCGGTGATTCTTGCCGGCAAGCCATATTCCTGAGCTTGCGTGTAGCACCGCCCGGATTCGTTTACCTTCCTGCCGGCCGCACCTGTTCCGGTCGTCTCGATCTTAGGGTTGGCATAGTAATCCCACAGACGAACGAAATGTTTCTGGATATCGACCGACTGTGTATCGACGAGCCATTCAAGGTAGTCGCCTTGAAGTGACTTATCTTCAAAGATATCAAGTTCAAATCCCATTCTTTTTTCTCCCATGTTCAATTGTCATACCGAGCCAGCCACAGTGGGCTTCGACTTGCCCCGGCGAATATCATCGCCCTCCATAATTGGAGCTACCTGCGCGTTTGATGCGAAAATCTACAAAATTGTAGACAGCAATTTTGCTGTAAGTTCTTGTCTGGTATTGAATAAAAAAAATTTTCAAATTTCTGATTTTTGTTTTCAACTACCATCGCTTTTGGTCGAAAATCGTGCCATTTCCGGCATCACCCTACCGCCGCATCGCCGGGCGGATTATCTCCGAACGCTCGAAGCTGCTTGCCGCTTCTCGGAGGAAAACTTCCTGTTTGACAAATGTAACCGACATCCGTATATTACTCTTGATTCACTGCTTACGCAGAAAGGGTGGTTTGCGAACCTGTCCTTACTTTATCGCTTGCCTCTGTAGACATCGGGTGGGCTAATCAAAATTGAAAGGTAGAAGATGAGTCCGAATACCGAATACAGAATACAGAATACAGCAGGCTGTCCTTCGATCTCCGTTTCGCATCTTTGGCCTTCGGTTTTCTTTGTCTTCGCGGTTGTTCTGTTTCTGGTCATCGGAGTTTTTTCGTCGGCGGTTATGGGAGCCGAGCCACTGCCTGGGCCGGCTATTCCCAACGGTTTCGGCGTCAACATCCACTTCACAGGCCTGCCCCGAGATCTTAAAATGATTGCTGAAGCGGGATTCAAGTTTATTCGAATGGACCTTGTCTGGTCTCGTATCGAGAAGACCAATGGCGAATATGATTTCAAGGGATCGGGCTATGACTCTTTAACTCTTGGGTGCGAAGAACTCGGCATTCGAGTCCTGTACATTCTCGACTACAGCAACGAGCTGTATGAGTCGGACAGGTCCGTCCGCACCGAGGCCGGGCGCAAAGCGTTTGCAGATTTTGCTGAAGCCGCTGCTAAAAGATATGCCGGCAAAGGCATCCTGTGGGAAGTATGGAATGAGGCGAACATCAAGCAGTTCTGGACCCCGCAGCCAAGCGTTGACGATTATTGCAAGCTCGTCGAAGCGGTTGCTCCACGTGTAAGAGAAGCCGATCCGAGCGGCCAGGTTGTTGCCGGAGCTACTTCGCAAATACCTTTGGGATGGTTTGATGGTTGTTTCAAAAATGGAATTCTTAATTGGATCGATGTTCTCAGCGTCCATCCATACCGGTCACAAAATCCTGAGACGGTAATTCAGGACTATGCAAAACTCCGCGAACTAATCGCGCGTTACGCCCCGGCGTCAAAACAGATTCCCGTCATCTCCGGCGAGTGGGGATACTCGAACATCAACTGGGACAAATCTCCCCTGACCGAACAGCAGCAGGCCGAGTACATGGTGCGAATGTTCCTGATAAATTCCTATCAGAACGCTCCGGTCAGCATCTGGTACGACTGGAAGAACGATGGTACAGATCCCAACGAGAGGGAGCATCAATTCGGAACGGTCAAACACGACCTGAATCCCAAGGCAGCGTATCTTGCCGCTAAGGTTTTGTCGTCTACTCTCAAAGGCTATTCGATCGAGCAGAAGCTCGATCTCGGCAATGAAAATGATTTCGCCTTCATGCTGACCAATGGCAATCGCCAGGCGGTTGCCTTCTGGACCCTGGGCCCGAAGCATAATGTCACTCTGCCGATAGATCCGACCGAGGTCACGCTCGTCGGCATCTATGGTGCCAAAGTCATCATCAACTGGAAAACAGAACACCTGACCATAGGTGCCGAACAAAGTCCCCAATATCTGCTTATCAAGTCAAAGGATTGATAGTAACGCACAGACCGGTGCGTTACTGTTAACCGATGTCTTCTTTCTGCAGCAGCTCAATAATGTCTGCCTTCGTTGGCAGTGCTTCTATTGAGCCGAATTTCGTGCAGGCAAGCGCCCCGGCCGCCGAGGCAAACTTTACCGCCGCTCGTACATCGTTTTTAACGGCACAATAGGCGGCTAACGCCCCTGCAAAGGCATCTCCTCGGCCGGTGTGATCGACCAGCTCGATCTCGAACGCAGGAATATGATCGGCACTGTTTCTGTCGACGACCATACAGCCTCGCCTGCCCATTGTAATGACGGCGGAATCCACACCGCGGGCCACAAGGTCCGAGCCGATAAGCTTGGCGGTCCGAATGTTGGCCGCTGACTGCTCGGTGATATCGGCAGCTTCGTAGAGATTCGGAATCAAAATATCCGCTTTGAAATATTCAATGGGTAAATCGCTGGTTGTTCGGCCCTGCTGCTCCAGTGGTCTGGCGGGATTGAGAATAACTTTGACGCCGTACAATTCGGCGCACCGAAGGGCACTAACGATCGCTTCCTGCGGCAATTGGCCGTGAATCAGACAAACATCAGCTTCGGAGATCATCTGTTCAGCTTCGGTAATGTCAAGGGCCTGTAAGGCGCTATTGGCTCCGGGGTAATAACAGGAGGCGTTTTCGCCTTCGGCGTTCACTAATGTGACAACCAGCCCGGTGTTCTTGGCTTCGGCGGTGTAGACAAAATCCGTATTAACGTTGTACTCTGCCAGGCTGTTTTTAGCCATTTGAGCGAAGGGATCACCGCCGACTTTGCTTATCAGGTGCACCTCGCAGCCGCACAACGCGGCTTCCACGGCCTGATTGGGGCCCGGACCGGTGGTTGTGTATGAAAGGGCCGAACCGGTAACACTCAGCCCGGGTGTTGGTATTTGGCCGCAGCGTATCGCCATATCCACGTATGTGCCGCCAACAACAACTACTTTAGGTTTGGGGTTCCTTCCCGGCATCGTATCCATTGTCTTAGTCTTTCACAGAACTTCTTCGTGCTAAATTTTTCTAATCTTCATGAAAATCCAGTATAAGTGCCCGGTGGCTAAATGCAAAGGTTTTTTTCGGACAATATTCAGCGAAGTCATCCCCATCAGAGAGCTTGCCGCTGAACGTTCTGCCCGGCCAGCCAGCGTTTCAGAACCTCGACGATATAGTCTATCTGCTCTTGCGTGAGGGGCCTGCCTTTCGGGATGTGGTGCCATTTGGCCAGGCAGCCCCGACAGCAGGTGCCGGTTGCGTGCTGAGCTACAAAAACCGGGTGGTTCCGCATAGGCGTCTGCTTGCCGTCATTAGCCGGTTCGGCATCGCCCAGCCGTTTGGTTACAAAATCCCGGGCGTGCTGGAGGATTGTTGCCAGACTCTTATCCCTGAGATATTGAGCTTCCTTGCCGGAAAGCTGAAACCGGCTGCGAAACTTCGACCGCCCCAGAGCGGCAAATAGCTCATCCATATCACGCATCAGTCATTCCTCATACCCGACCCCGGCCCTATACAAAGCTGGCTCGGATATGGCCTAATTTAGTAAAAACCAATGAAAAGGTCAATTTTACATTGAAAAACAAAGTGTTTTCCTGAAAAAGCTTCATTTCCTATATAGGAAATGAACGCTAAATGAGAAATGTTCTGTTGTATATGTTTATCGGTGGCGGGGTGATCCCTATCCGTTAATCACTCTTGGCATCAGGCCAGGACGCCGACGGCGGCCATGCAGATTGTGCTTTCTTCGGTGCCGTCGATTCCTATGATGGCGTTTACGTGGTCGTCGTAGAGCGCGCCGATCTCACATGTACCGAGGTTCAGGCTCACAGCGGCCAAGGCAAGGTTCTCGGCGATGTGGCCGGCGTCGAGATAAACATAGCGGTACGCCCGCTGGCCGTACTTCCATTTGCAGCGTTCGAATACAGCGGTCCAGATAAAGACCGCCGCGGCTGTTGCGCACATGCTCTGGCCGAGTGCCGCGGCAGCGATTTGTTGCCGGAGGTCACGCTGCTCTAATTGTTCGAGCTGATGAGCCCCGATAGCATAATGATAAACGCCGGATTCCAGGGACTTGACGTTATTGGCCACCACGTAGGTTTCTATCGGATACAGGGCCCCCGCCGAAGGTGACGTGCGGAATTCATAGCCCTGTTCGATTCGCTGGATGCCGGTCGATGCCCATAACAGATACGCGAGCTGGCCCTTGATGATCGGCCCGGCCTGGAAATTGCGGATGCTCTTTCGCTGCCTGAGCGTTTGGTCTAGGCTCATCGCCCGAGCCGGTTCAAACGCGGGCAGCTCGATCTTCCCGGCCTGCGGATACTCCTTATACAAATCCGGCTTTGCCTCCCAGTCGAGCCTGTGGCCCGGCATTTTTCCCGGATCGTACTTGGTTTCCTTCTGGAATCTATCTCCTACACCATCCATCTTTGCACCTTCGTTTCTTTCGTTACTTATTACTCACTCGCAGCACGAGTTTACCGAACTGCGATGAGACGTTCATTTTCTCGAATGCCTTATTGCCGTCGCTCAAAGCGAAGACTTCATCGATGACCGGGCGGATTTCGTGCTCGTTGACCATATCGAGCATTGCGGCGAAATCTTCCGGCGAGCCCATTGTCGAGCCGACCAGGTGCAGTTGCCTGAAGAACACTTTGCGCAGATCCAGCTTGCCCGGCATCCCCGCTGTCGCTCCGTAGTTGACGATTCTCCCGCCTGGGCAGGCCATATCGATAAGCTGACTGTATCCGTCACCTCCAGCTCCGTCTACGATCAGATGGACCTGGCCGAATTCGGCGTTCACCTGCGAGGCGTAGCCTTCGGAGGTATAGAGGAATCCTGCCGCTGCTCCCATGGCCAGTGCCTTGTCGATCTTGGCCTGTGAGGACGATGTCACGATGACGGTAGCCCCGGTCGCGACGGCAAGTTGAAGCGCGATGCACGCCACGCCGCCTCCGATGCCTGTTATGACGACGGTCTGCGAGCTTTGCAGCCTGCCCTGTTTGAAAAGCGCCCGGTACGCCGTCAGGCCCGCCAATGGAAGTGCCGCGGCCTGCTCCCAGCTTAGATGTTCCGGCTTGCCGAAAAGCTGCTCCTGCGGCACGGCGATCTCTTCGGCGAAAGTGCCATCGTCCGGCATGCCGAGGATTTTGAAATCGCTGCCTTGGACCTCCTGCCGCTCGCCCCAGTTATAGCCCGGATTGATGATAACTTGCTTTTCCTTAAAGTCCGCGGTCCCGGCACCGTCCGAGCCCAATACGACGGGGCAGCGAATTCCCGGATACAGTCCCTGCGTAATCCAGTAATCGCGTCTGTTAAGTGCCGCCGCCTTGAGCTTGACGATGACCTGACCCTTGCCGACTTTTGGACTAGGCCGCTCCTGCAGAACCGGCGGCTGCTTGACTTCATTCAAAACCAGTGCTTTCATGGTGTATCACTCCGAATCTGAATCCGAATTCCTAAAATTCTATCCCTAATCATCCCACTAAAGCGTGGAAACTCAAGCAAAAAAAGTACCTTTGTTGGGAGCCAAAACGCCATTTGGTGAAAATTTATTAAATTTTTGTAAAAATATAACAAAATTATTTGACATTGTTCCCTGTTAAGGTAAAATTGTAATTATGTGTGATGTTTACATAACTTATTTATTTGATAAAACATGCTCAATGGCGGATTCACAGGCAGGGCAGGGGGGTTGAGGATGAAACGAATTCATGAAAATATCGCCGAGCAAGCAAACAAAGTCAAGGGCGGGCATCGAGGCGGGATAGAGCTCCTTAGGAGCAGGCTGAATCTGCTGGCTGGCACGGATAAGCTGCTGATGACCATGTATATCGAGCACGGCAACAGCATCCGGCAGATTGCCCGCATCCGCGGTGTCAGCGAGACGAGCGTCGCCCGGAGGATACGCGCAATTACAAAACGGCTCACGGACGGCCCTTACATCGACTGCCTGAGGAACCGTGGCAAACTGACTTCCCGCCAGCTCGCAATCGCGAAGGATTACTATCTGATGGGCCTGTCGATGAGACAGATCGCGGCAAAGAGATGCCGGAGCTATTACCGCGTTCGCGAGGCCCTCATCGAAATCCGAAGCATCGTAACCGCGCCGGAACGCCGGACCGGGTAGCGTTGAGTTTCATGAGTAATATTCATAATAAGAAGGAGAAGCTATGGCAACGTACAGCATTTCAAAGACTTTCAAATGGCGGGGCACTGTTACCGACAAGGTTGCCTCGGTCTGCCGGATGTTCGGCCTTTCACTCGACAGGCTCACCGAACAGTGTTTCACGCACGCGTGCCGGCTCGAAATTGATGCCGGTGACATCGTCTACCTCACCGGCCCATCCGGTGCCGGCAAGAGCGTCCTGCTGGGCGAACTTCAGAAGGTCGTACCCGTCGGCGAGAGGATTAACCTTGCCGAGATTCCGCTGCCGGACGATAAGACGCTTATCGACTGCATTGACGCCGATCTGGCCGAGAGCCTGCGATTTCTCAGCGTCGCCGGCCTGAACGACTGCTTCTGCATTCTCAATCAGGCGGTCAATCTCAGTGCAGGCCAGCAGTACCGCTTCAGGCTTGCGATGGCTCTGACCGCGGGAAAGAAGTTCGTCTTCGCCGACGAGTTCTGCTCGGGGCTGGACAGCGTCACTGCGGCGGTAATCTCGTATCGCCTGCACAGGTTCGCAAAACGCACCGGCACGACTTTCATTCTTGCCTCCAGCCGTGACGACATACTGCTCGACCTGGTGCCCGATGTCCTGGTTGTCAAAGAATTATCCGGTCCCGCCGATGTTATCTACAAGTGTGAAAGGAGGAAATAAAATGACAAGCTGTTCTGTTAGTGAGAATCTGCAAATCGTGCCGGGCTGTCTCGACGACTACAAGCGGCTCGCCCACTATCACTACCGCGGTAGTCACCCGGGACCCACTTCGGCGATCTTCACACTGAGCCGGGCCGGCTGCAAAACGCCGGTCGGCGTTATCGTCTATTCGACAGCGCCGGCCGTGCTGGAGTTGCGAAACATCGCGACCGGTCACATCTTTGTCGGCCTCGACAGGAGCATGCAATTAGCGCTGATAAACGCCAATATCCGCCGAATCAGCAGGGTGATTATCGAGCCTCGTTTCCGCGGCCTCGGCCTGGCGTGCCGACTGGTCCGCGAGACGATGCCGCTGGTCGGTATTCCCATTGTCGAGGCACTGGCCGTGATGGGATTGGTCAATCCGTTCTTTGAAAGAGCGGGCATGAGGGCCTACAAAGCAAAGCCGTCCGCGGCCAGCGTGCAATTCGTCGAGGCGCTTAGCAGCATCGGCATCGAACAGGCCGGGCTGATTGACCCGAAGCAAGTGCAGCAAAAACTCGATCGGCTCGGCGACTGCGAAGCCCGATTCATCGAACATCAGATCCGGCTCTTTCTCAAAAGCCACGGCAGACGCAGAGAAATGCCGCCCGGTTTAGAACGAACGCGATACATCCTGACAAAGCTAACGGCACGACCCGTCTATTACATCTGGTTCAATCCAAAACTCACAGTCATAGGAGACAAATCGAAATGAACGAAGTCTTACCCTATTTTCATTATGGGCGTATTCCACTCCCTTGTCATCCTGAGCAACACATCCTTTGTCATTCTGAGCGCAGCGAAGAATCTCAAGGCTTTCGGTATTATAGTAACGTATCGGTTGATCATGATCCTGCAGCGTTTAGATTCTTTGCTTCAGTTCGATCCACTCAGAATGACAAGTGGAAGCAGTGTGTTCAGAATGACAGATTGGAGCACCTCATCCTATGTCATCCTGAGCGCAGCGAAGGATCTAAATCTTGTCGGTGTTTTAGTAACGTATCTGTTGATTATGCTCCTACAGCATTTAGATTCTTCGCTTCACTTCGTTTCGCTCAGAATGACAAATCGGGGCGTTCCGCTCAGAATGACAAGTTTGGTTCTGAGTCCCTCACTGCGTTCAAGGATAAACTTCGCGAAGAGCTTTTTCCCACACAATGTCATCCTGAACCCTTCACTGTGTTCAAGGATAAACTTCGCGAAGGATCTCAACGCCAGCGATATTATATGGATGTGCTAATCTTATTTGTACCAGTCATTGCTGAGGTCAATCCATTTGGGATTGGATGTTTCTATCAGCTCAATCTTCTTTCTTCTCAGCCAGCCTTTGATGGTTTTTTCTCTGGCTATTGCCGAAGTGACGTCACTGAACGTTTCATAATAGACGAGCTTGTCAATGTTGTACTTCTCAGTAAAACCCTTTACGAGTTTATTCTTATGCTGATGTACTCTGTGAATGATGTTGTTGGTCAGACCGACATAAAGCGTGCCGGATCTGTTGGTCAGAATGTATACGTAATACTGATGGTCCGTACTCATACGTTACATTATATCGTGAAGTTATGTCCCTTGCCAGATTCTTCGGCTGTGCCTCAGAATGACAAATGCGGCTATGAGCCCTTCACTGCGTTCAAGGACAGGCTTCGCGAAGAGCTTTTTCCCACACAATGTCATCCTGAGCGAAGCGAAGGATCTAAATATTATCGACGTTATAGTGACGCACCGGTTGGTTATGCACCTGCAGCGTTGAGATTCTTCGCTTCACTTCGTTCCGCTCAGAATGACAAACAAGGGCGGTGTCGTCAGAATGACAAACAGGGGCAATGTGTTCAGACCTGTCCTTGAGCGCAGCGAAGGAATGACAAACTTATACCAAAACAAAAAAAACTTTAGGAGGATCAATAATGCAAGAAACCACAGTCCAGAATCGAGTATCGAGTATTCCAATCGACAAGCTCACCGCACATCCCGGCAATCCCAACCGGATGAGCAAGAGGAACTTCGCCCGGCTTGTTCGCAATATCGAGCGGACCGGCCGCTATGAGCCGCTCGTGGTTCGTCGGCAGGGCGACGGCTTCCAGATCATCAACGGCCATCATCGCAGTCTGGCTCTCAAGCAACTCGGCTACGATACCGCTGATGCCGTCGTCTGGGAAGTGGACGACGCCGAGACCGACATTTTGCTTTCCACACTCAATCGCCTGGGCGGCTCGGACGTGCTGGACAAGAAGCTTGCCCTGCTGGCCAGAATCAATCGCAACATGCAGGCCCGCGAGATGGCGAAGCTTCTGCCGTTCACACGCTCGCAGATCGAGCGGCTGAAAAACCTGAAAGTCCCGTCCGCACCGGCCAATATCTCCGTTAAAAGCTTTGCCGTTCCGATGGTGTTTTTCCTGAGCGATGACCAGCAAAAGATTGTCGCTAGGGCGTTGGCTTCTGTACGAGAGAGTCAAAACGAGAAAACAAAGGCTGCAGGAAACGCCGCGGCACTTACTTACATTGCTCAACGTTTCATTGAAGGTTTTAGATAATGCCCTGTTACATTCTCAACGAACGGTCTTTTGAAACGTACGTTCTTTCAAAGTGCACGGTTTTTCGAAACGAATGGACCTTCTAAATGAACGGTCTTTATTGAGAGACCTTTGCCATGAAATGAAAGCTCGTAGTCCTTTTGATTAATCAAAAAGACTACGAGCATTAGAGCGAGCTTGATCAGAAACAAAGGGATATGAGAAGAAAGTAAAAAGTAAAAAGTTAATGGAGAAAGCGGAAAATGAATGCTGATGTTATGATTGAGGATGTTGAGCCGGCATGTTGTCGGACGATGCGGGCCGAAGCCGAGATCAAGCGCGACCGTTTCGCCCAGCAGCGGGCGGCGTGGGAATGCCTGAAGTTTTTCGAGCAGACGCCGGCCACCGAGGCGGATTTCAGTATGAAGTTCGCGGGCATGCCTGCCGACGATGTCACGCTACTGAAGGCCTTCTACGGCATTCAAACAGACGCCGAGTTGCTGGCAATGATCTGCTGCTTCTGGAACGTCTAAGCTGTACACACACCCCAAAGCGGGCGAATCATCCAGCTTGCTGTCATATGTGTCGGATTATGGCACTACTACTTGAATGGAAAAGGTTTTTAAAGGCTCGACACCTTCTTCCCATGATCTGTGATAGACGAGTTCGAGGGTCATCTGTCCTGCGCTTACGGCCTTGAAACGAAAGATTTCCCAGCCGCCAGCGCCGACCATTGGTGGTTCGCCTGTCTCGGATGGCCTAAACTCTGCCTGGCTAAGCTGGACCAGGATAGACTTGCTGTTTTTGGGCTGCTCCCACCGATAACCGGTCGAGGGATTTGATTCGAGTGTAACGACAAGTATCTCGCCCAGCTCAAGCTCGACCTTTCCGCCGTCATTACCCTCATTGATTTCTACAGTTTCAGCCGGCGGGTATACATCGAG
>Ga0315543_1002073_pt1 | contig 20248 bp, 22 predicted proteins | sample SalMarSW160210MG_2_FD_203098 | JGI IMG/M metagenome (GOLD analysis project Ga0315543, IMG submission 203098) | Salt marsh sediment microbial communities from the Plum Island Ecosystem LTER, Massachusetts, United States - Salt Marsh Sediment SW1601-210 ...
CCTCCGGCCAATGCCTTCCACAACGCTTGGTTGTCTTGCTTCCCCCGCAAGGGAGGTCCGATTTTGGCAAGCGCTCCCTGACCAAAGATCTCCTCACTGGTCAGAGTAAGGTACTGAGGACAGGTCTCAGCGAATATCCGATATCCCTTTTCTCTTGCTCGAGCCACCACCTCAACATCCTCACTAGCAGTGAGATGAACGATGTACAAAGGACAGCCAGCCACCTGCGCCATTGCAATCGCCCGGTTCACCGCCTCCGCCTCCAGCACCGCCGGACGCGTAGCGACGAACACTTCTTTCGGATCTCGCCCTACTTGTAGGTACTTATCCTGGAGATAATCCGTGGCAAGCCCATTCTCCGCGTGAACCATCCCCATTCCACCAGCCTGGCTGATGATATCAAACGTGCGCATCAGTTGATAATCATCGGTCATCCACTTGAGTTTAGCATAGGTCATAAACATCTTGAATGAGGTCACACCAGCGGCCACAGCCATTGGGATCTCTTCTGCTTGATGTTCCGGATCGAACAGTCCACCATGCAAAGCGAAATCGAGGACAGATCCACTTTCTCCATCCTGGCGGAACTGGTTAATCGCCTCCATCAGTCCCATCCCTGGCTTGGCGTACGCATAGTGAATTACGGTGGTGATACCCCCATGTGCTGCTGCCTCTGAAGTTCCCTGAAGGTCATCCAGATAGACAGGGTGTGTATGCACATCGATGATTCCTGGGAGAATGTACTTCCCATGTGCATCGATCGTGCGTTCGGCTGCCCCTGCAAGATCAGCTCCGATAGCCGCAATTTGTCCATCCTTTACTGCCACATCCGCGCGAAGGATGGCACCTTGATCAACGACTAATCCACCTTTGACTAGATAATCCAATTGCGACATAGTCACTTCCTCCTTGGCTATAATCTCCACCCGTACATTACAAAATCTTGCTCAGGAACTCTCGTGTTCTTGCGTGAGTAGGGTTGTCAAAAATCTGATCAGGCGGACCCTCTTCCAGAATGATCCCGTGATCCAACATCATGATCCGTGTGGTTGCCTTACGGGCAAACCCCATTTCGTGAGTGACCACAATCATAGTCATGCCCTTGCCAGCCAGATCTAACATCACATCCAGTACCTCCCCGATGAGTTCAGGATCAAGCGCAGAAGTCGGCTCATCAAACATCATCAACTTCGGATCCATGGTCAGTGCGCGAGCAATTGCCACGCGCTGCTGTTGCCCACCAGAGAGCTGCCCAGGTTTACTTTGGGCCTTTTCTTCCAGTCCAACACGTTTGAGCATTTCCATGGCGCGTTGCTCAGCATCACTTTTCTTAATCTTGCGCACCTTCATAAGAGCGAGTGTACAGTTCTGAAGAGCGGTCATATGGGGAAAAAGGTTGAAATGCTGAAAGACCATCCCAATCTCGCTTCGCATCTCATTTAGGTTTGCCTTAGGGGCTGTGATCTCTTCACCGTCAACAAAGATGTGACCCTGGGTAGGCTGTTCTAATCGGTTGATGCATCGCAGCAAGGTGCTCTTACCGCCTCCTGATGGACCAATCAGGCAGACAACTTCACTCTCGTGAATCTGCATATCAATACCTTTTAAAACCTCTAGTTTACCGAAGTGCTTGTGCAAATCCTGAACGTCAACAAGAATCCGAGTCACAGTTCTTACCTCTCTACAACGTTTTGTTCCCTAGATATGCAACGGGGCAGATAACAACACCTGCCACAAATTTGTGCTATCCCGTGTCGCAAAACTTCCCAACTCAAAGGCCTTGAAATTTTCCCGTCACCTATCTGTTCACGCAAGAGCACCTTCTCACCCAAATTTTCTCTCCAAGTATCCCGTCAGTCGAACTAACGGCCACAGAAACAACAAGAAGATCAGGGCAGCTTCCACAAGAGGAGTGGGATTCGCGAACAACCCATGAGCCTGCTGTGCCTGCTTCAGAAGTTCAGGAAGCGCAATCACGGAGGCTAACACCGTGGTCTTAATCAGTTCCAGGCTATTACTGGTAGCGGGAGGGAGAACGACTCGAACAGCTTGTGGGAGGATTACATGGCGCATCGTTTGCGTGAAAGAAAGGCCCAAGGCTTTCGCGGCTTCTGTCTGACCCTTACTGATCGATTCGATACCTGCTCGGAAGATCTCTTCAAAGTATGCTGCACCGTTGATTGTCAGTGTCAGGACAGCGGCCCCAAACGCGGGCAAGCAAACACCAAGGTACGGTAGAGCAAAGTAGACAAGCATGAACAAGACGATTGTAGGCAAGGCCCGAAATAGGTCCACGTAGATAATTATCAGGGCGTCGAGCACCTTGTTGTGGAGGTTGCGCAGCGAAGCCAAGAGCAGTCCCAAAACAATGGCGAGCACTAGCGAGACCGCGGACAGCTGGAGAGTAACCTTAAGCCCCATCCAGAGGAGGATCCGCGCCCTATACATAACCTCAACGTTGAAAAAGTTCTGAATTAGGGCTTCCAATTATCCTCACCTCCTTTTGGAGATCGTCTGTACGACTGACTATTCGGCCAAGCACCGCACGTACTCACTGAGCCAGCCGCCTTTCTAAGTACATGGAGATCCGAACTAGAGGGAGAAAGACAAGCGTAAACAGGAGGGCAGCGGAGATCAACGGGGTAGGATTTGCTAAGAACGCTTGAGCTGCCCGCGCTTCCTTCAACAGATCTGCAACCCCAATCACTGAAGCCAGGCTTACGTCTTTGGTGATAGCAATCATCCGACTGGTAAGTGGAGGAATAGCTACACGGAATCCCTGAGGAAGAACTACATAGCGCATCATCTGCAAATAGGATAGACCCAGGGAACGGCCTGCTTCCACCTGTCCCAGATCAATGGACTCTATCCCCGCACGGAAGATCTCCTCGGCAAAGGCAGACATCACCGCCACGAAGGTTAGCACTGCTGACCAAAACCGAGGGAGATAAATCCCAAGGTAAGGTAAGGCATAGTAGATCACGACCAATGTAATCAACGGAGGAATCGACCGAAGGACATCCACATAAAGCGCGATTGGGAGATTCAACAACTGGGTCGGCCAGGCGTTAGTTGGACGTTTCACTGTCACTCGGATCACCGCCAAGATCAGCCCCCATACAAAACCTATCGACACGCTTAGGAAAGCTATCTGAACGGTGATCCAAAGACCGTGTGCAAGCTGGGGTAAAGTGTCAAGGAATACACGACCATTAAAAAAATAATGGATGAGATTATGGATTTCCATCAACTAATCCCCTCCCCCGAGGCATGCCACTTCTTCTCACCATAGCCCCTCGGGGTCTTACGCCGAGGGGCCACCTTCTCCTTCTTTAGTTACGGTAATTCGTGATACGTAAGTTCAAAACCGGGAAGGCCAAACACACCGTACCCGATGTACACTAGAGTCGCGGCACTGCCAACCTCAGCCGGACGGCCGAACCACTTCTCGTGCACCTCGGCCAGGGTACCATTGAGCTTCAAGTTCTCCAAGGCCTGTTCCAGCTCGTTCCGGAACGGGTCAGCTTTCCGGCAGGGTAGCCCGTACTGCTGGCCAGTCGGAACAGCGATCGCGCCAAAGAGCTCCGGTTTGTCTTTAACGTAGTAGGCAACAGCCTCGAGGTCACCGATCCCAGCGTCAATCCGGCCAACCTGCACGGCCATCATGGCATCGGGCATTCGGTCGTACTGATCGATCTTAAAGCCATACCTCTCCTGATTTTCCATCAGCCAGGTATGACCACTCGATCCGGTGTTAACACCGATCACCTTGCCCTCGAGATCATCAAGCGTCTTAATCTTATCCTTATCTTTAGCGTTAATCGCAATCAGTTCGGCAGTATCCATGTAAGGCTCAGTGAAGTCCATCTCCTTAGCCCTTGCTTCGGTGATGTTTGTAGGGGCGACGATGAACTCCACCTTACTTGCGAACAGAGCAGCAAAGATTCCTGACCAATTGACGTCTACGATCTCAGCGCCAGGCCGACCAAGTTCTTCAGCCAGAGCATTGGCAAGATCGACAGCAAATCCAGCTGCTTCTCCCGTTTCAGTGAGGAATGCAAACGGAACAAACCCCATGTCTACTGCTGCTCGCAGCGGCTGATCCGACGGATGATCATCCGCGAACGCCGGCAGTGCAAGCAACGAAGCAACAGCTACCATCATCATAACCGCTATAACTCGTTTCATTGTTTTCCCTCCATATTTGTTTATATGCTTTTCTTACGTGTCGTACCGTACAGTTATCCGCTTTCTTAACTGATGACCACCTCCTTGGCTTTTGGCCTTAGATTATCTAGTCGAAAGCACCGTTGTATTACTGAATTACTATACGCAAAACTAGCCATCATGCAAATCATAATTCTGCATTATGGAACAACTGATTGGGTTCTGTTACTACTGTTTTGTCCACTTACCTTTCCTTCGCCCATAGTGGCTGGTCACTCTGTGCTCTCAGGCATCCTTTGGTGATACGCTTGCGTACAGCGCTCGTTTGCAATGACGCAAGCCAACGTCAATCAGTCCCTCGCAGACTTTGAGCGTTACAGTGGCCGGATCCAGCACGACTACACTTAGCTGTTGTTCCACATCATTGGCATAGCCTGTCATCCCGGCACATCCAAGAACAATAACCTCGGCCCCATCCTCTTCCACCGCCCTAGCAGCAACCTCTAGGATCCGTGCCTTCGTACGCTTAGGATCACCTTCTGTCTCACTCACTGTCAGGTCCAGTGCTCGCACTGAAGCCATGGCACTCTCGGCTTTGAACCGACGCACATCTTGTTCCTTGCTTGGGATCCGTTTGGACAAGGGAGTAAGGATGGTATACTTGTGACCGAGCATCGCGGCAACATGTAATGCCGTTTGTTCAATTCCCATGACAAGGATATCTGATTGCTCGCGAGCGGCTTCCAGTCCTGGATCAGAAAAGCAGGCTAAGATCACTGCATCGTAGCCTTGTTTATTCGCCTTTCCAACAAGGTCAAGCAGCGGTGGCACGGCTTGGGCGATGTCACTCGCTGATTGGATGGCCGGAGGCGCTCCCACTGTACGGACAACCGTAAGCTCGGTGTCGGAGCGCTTGACACGCTCAAGCACCTCGCGAATCGAGGCTGTCATCTCCTGTGAACTGTTAGGATTGATCACCATAATTCTCATGATGGTTGACTCCTTTTGGTAAGTGTACACCCGGTATGGAATGCGTTCTTGTTAAGGGTGAAATACTTCTGCGGAATCCTGCTTAGGATAACGCTCTCCCAGGTCTTCCTCGGAACATCAAGTAGGGTGGACATCAGATTTCTTCACGTCGTAGCTAACTTCCATTCCAACCTCCCCTTCTTATCCAACTCCAAAAGGAACGCCTGCCAAATTCGTTCCCATACCCCTTCCTCTTGCCAGCGCTGCAAGCCTCTTGACCCAACTACATACGTTCCCGCACTCCCGCGGCATATTGACTTGGATTATCTAGTGGAAAAAGTTACGTATAACACCATTCGTAGTGACACAAGATTACGTTCACAAGAAGCTCCCTGTAGACTCTTAATGGCCCACAGCTTCCTGCGGAGTTCTTTACTCCTTTTGGGAAAACGAGGGTGGAAAGAGTTCCTCTATGCTGAGTCCTAACGGGTTTTGTTTAGCAAAGGACATCTTCTGTTGTTGATTCAACGCATTCACCCGCTTTGCAAGCTTTTCTTCATCTAGCCCTGGCACACACCTTCCCTCCACTACAATCCGCCCATCAACAATGACCGTTTCGATATCGCTCTGACTAGCCATGTATACAAGTGTTTTAATAGGATCATCTATTAAGCTAAGATGTAATTGAGCCAGATCAATAATGAGAATATCTGCTTTAGCTCCAGGCTCAAGTCTTCCCAAGTCCTCTCGCCCCAAAGCTCTCGCGCCGCCCAATGTGGCGGCATTGAATACGTCTCTAGCAGTCACCGCCATTGGATCTCGATCCGCTGCCTTTCCCATAATGGCTGCGCAGCGCATCTCCCAAATCATGTCCATGGGAAATGTGTCTGTACCAAGGGTCATGTTGATCCCTAACTTTAGATACTTACCAAAGGAATGGAGCATTCCTTCTCCTCGAACACCGCGACTATAGGGAACAGGACAGTGAGCAACAGTCGTACCCGATTTCGCAAGCAGCTTGAGATCTGTGACATCTCCCCTTGGAAATCCGCTTGACGAGTTGTAAGATGTGTAGAGAACATGCGTTGCAATCACAGAAGGAGATAGGAACCCACTATTATAGAGGTACTGGACCGGTGTTTTGCCATACCGCCTAATGCTCTCGTGGAATTCGGACAAGGACTGAGCTACATGGATATGGACAAGGTGTCCTTCTGCTTGCGCCACTTCTTTCGTCGCTTGGAGGAGTTGTGGCGAGCAGGTCTCAGATTGATACGGGAAAAGCATAGTCCGAACCCGGTCAGTATAGCGCCCTTCCGTTCTCTCGCAAAATTGGAGTGCATGCTTCAGACCCGCTTGGCCCGCAGCTTCATTCCACTCGTAATGAGGACTCCCGTCTTTGGCAACATACTTCACCGCAGATCGGTACTGGTGGGATACATAGGCTCTTGCCCCCATCTCACCTGCGACTTGGGCTAAGATCTCAGCTTGTTTAGGTGGCGACTCCCACCGTGACGTGACCATGGGGGTAATCGCAACGCTGGTGGTGGCCCCTCCTTTCAACAACGAGGCCCATGCAAAGCGAGATACAGTCTCCAAATCCTGATCATCTAGGTCAAGAGTTCCTTGACCGCCGACGGCAAAGGCCTTAGAGACACTTAAGGCAGACATAAGACCATCAAGCCGAAGAAAAGTCACGGATGTACTTGCCAATGCGTGCATGTTGATGAACCCTGGAGATACTAACTTGCCTCTGGCATCGATTCGTTGATCCACTACTCCCTCATAGCTTTTTCCAACATAAATAATCTTATCGTCCTCAAAGACGACAACTCCATCCTGAAGGATTCGGTGCGAAGAGCCATCGTGCATGACGATGTACCCACCTTGGATTAGTGTTTTCATTGAATTCCCCTTCCTTTATTTTGAACTGTAGTTAGGTGCCTACTTCCGTTCTCCTTTGTCTTTTTATGCCACGGAATCTGCCTGCCATGAATCAGGACGCCGGCGATACACAGGCATGTAGTGCTTTGCTAATTTCTAGAAGCTGGCCTTCCGTGAGCTCTGGGTACATTGGTAAAGTTATCAACTCTTTGGCAACTCTCTCCGTAATAGGAAAATCACCGGCATTGTAGCCTCTGTTGCGATAAACCGGCTGCAAATGCAATGGCGGAACGTAGTGAAGCCCTGTTTCAATTCCACGTTTTGCTAGTTCTCGCCTTACGTAATCCCGTTTTGCCACACGTACAGTGTAATTGCGATAGACATGCTCGCATTTCACCGGCTCATACGGAAGAATAAGAGAAAGGTCACCCAAAAGTTGTGCGTAAAACTGCGCGATCTCACGCCGTTTAGCAATCCAGCTATCCAGTATTTTTAGTTTCTCTCGTAGGACAGCAGCATGCAGTGGGATCAACCTTGTGTAGTATCCTTCGGATTCGTAGCGGAAGCCAGTAAGCAGCTGAGTTTTACCCACAGTCTCAGTCTGCATAGTGCCGTCGTGATAGAGGTTGAGCTGACGAACCCGCTCTGCGAGCTTAGCATCATTGGTTAAGACCATTCCTGCATCACCGTAGGTTCCAAGCCCTTTACCGTACACAAAGCTGAAACATCCCATGTGTCCGATGGCTGACTGCTTCTCTTCTTTATAGCGAGCCCCCACTGCAAGTGCGTTATCAGTAATCACCCACAGCCTATGTGCTCTAGCAACCTCCATGATCGGATCCATGTCTGCTGGAAGACCGTAGAGATGCACAGGCAGAATCGCTTTTGTTTTTTTTGTAATTTTCTCTTCGATTCTTTTAGGGTCAATGTTATATGTGCGGCCATCAATCTCCGTCCAAACGAACTGTGCTCCGGTGTGGCTTATGGCTGCAGTTGTAGTAATATCCGTGTTGGGAACAGTGATAACTTCATCACCTGGACCCACACCACAAGCAAGTAGAGAGAGAAACATCGCTGCATAGCAAGAATTGGTGCCAATTCCGTGAGAAACGCCACAGTACTCCGCAAACTCGCACTCAAAGGCACTGACTTCCTCACCTCGTTGATAGGCACCGCTCTCTATCACCCGTTGGATAGCCCCATTAATTGTCTCTCGGTGTTGTTCATAATCCTGTTTGTACCCCAACCATGGAATGGGCAATTTGCCTCCTTTTCTTCTACACTATAGATATCAGACACCCTTCTAACATTGTCGTCCACATTTCTTTCTCAATAATGGCTTTCACTAAGGTTTGCCCTCATGTGATCAATAGCCAGTGCGACACTGGGACACCTGTTGTCAACGGTGATCACTTTATCCCCTTCTCCGATTCCCAAGGCAAGCAATGCTGACCGGATCGCGTCGAGCCCACAATTGACAGAGATCCCATACGCCATACCACAATAGCTCGCGAATTCTTGCTCAAAGCCAGTCACATCGTCGTTGAGTATATACACACCGCTCTCGATAACCCGTCGTAACGCTGTGTCGACATCCTCTTTAATCGACAGGTACTGCGCTTTGTGATCCATCCATAGAACAGCCATTCGAATTCCTCCTTTACATTCTACGTGTGATTAACCACCGCAATGACTTCAATCTCAAGGCGGATACCGCGCCGCTCCCAGTCGGCATCCACCTTTTTCGTCCCGGTATGTGGCGGGTAGTGATCGCCGAAGAACCGCTGTCGCACATCGTGAATCTTCGGCATGTCAGCGGTGTGCAAGAAATACGTATGCACGTAGACTACATCTTGAAGGCGGGCATCACCTTTGGCGAGGATCTTCTGCAAATCGGTCATAATGTGCTCAGTTTGAGTCGCCGCGTCATTGGGGGCAATAACCTTGCCATTGTGATCAAGCGGGACTCGGCCAGCAGTGAAAACCAGATTACCAGAACGAATCCCTGAGTAATACCGGGGCGAATTGTAAATGTCAGCAGGATTCAACGAACGTGGTTTCATGGACATCTCCTCCTTTGATGAATCGGCATTTGTGCTGTGGACAACTGCCATCACTTCAATCTCCACCTTGATATCTGGAGACCCCAGGCTCTCTACCTTGATTCCAGTATGTGGGGGACAGTGACCTCCCATATATCGCTCTCGTATCTCATGTATCTCCGGCCAATCAGCATCATCTATGTAGTACGTGGTCACCTTCACTACATCGCCAAGCGTTGCCCCTCCCTCTACCAGCACTGCCTTCAGACATTCCATGATGTGTTCTGCCTGCCGAGATGTATCTCCAGGCGCGAACACACTCCCATCCGGACATTTAGCGACGCGACCAGCGGTCGTAATGAGATTACCTGCTTTCACGCCTGACCAATACTTGGGAGAGTGATACCAGCCTTCTGGATTAAGTATTCTCATGCACGCCTCCTAGAGTTTACTCTCAAACCCCTACGGATTCAGAACTCGCCACTGCGGAACAAAATTGCCCAACGCACGTCCACCTTCGGATGTAACGATGTAGTTGTGGGTTGCTGATATACCAATCCCGTCCTCAGTCAGGATCCCAGGGTGGATGTTAATCATTGAATTAGCCTTCAATATCTCCTGGGAGTCAGGCAGTCCCACCGGCGGCAGAATAGAGTGTAGTCCTTGTCCGTGGAAGTCCCATAACCGTCGCCCAGTGATTCCCCAGCCATCTTGCTCGAAGGTTTCTCTAATAGTCTGGCATAAGTCGCTTACCTTGGCTCCTGGACACATTTGCTCGGCAGCACGCTTTACGGCTTTCACATCGGTATCAAACTTACGTCGTTGCTCTTCTGGCGGCTCCCGAAACGAGAACTGCCCCCCAGTTCAACCAAGAAGCCGCTCGGTCCCGCGAACTCCAAGAAGATCTTGATGATGTCATCCTCCTGAATTGGTCGATCGGTTCCGGGCATTGTCTTGCTGGCCATACCGCACCCCATATGGGCCATCCCATCAAGACATCCATAGCTTGCCGCTTCATGAATAGCTTCAGCCATCACTTCTTTGCCTGTTCGCCCGGGCTTTAGTGCAGTAGCAATTCGCTCGAGAACACGAACAACATAGCCGTGTGTCTCCTCAGCACACACAATCTCCTCTTCAAAGAGCACCGCTATGACCCCTTCCATCAAGCTTGTGGCCTCTTTCGAAACAAGCGTTGGGCAAAGCGAGCATCACCGCTGTAGCATCTCCATAGGGCATGATCCGATTCCACCCAACAGCTCCAAGTCGTTCTTTCTCAAACCCTTTTTCTTTGAGAACATTAATTAGGGTCTTTCGCAGAATGGCTGATCATGTTTCTAGCGCCTCCTGTCTGATCTTAAGGTAGAGGTATTTCAAGTCACGGTAGCCACATGCACGGCGAACGATACGTGCGATAGTAGCATTGAACGCCTCGATCTTTGCGCTAGTAATACGGTGTTTACAGAAGGCTAATATACCATCACGTGCCCTATCAACACCACGAGCAAACTTCTTGATAGCCTCAATACCTGTCTCCATTGCCCAGAAGATCCACTGGTCAAGGTACTTGCTGGCACTCTTGGCATACTTGTACGTCCACATCTGTCTCAACGCATCCTTGAGCACGTACGCCTTGTTTAGGTTCTCATTTACTGACAATAGTTTGGCCAATGAGATCTCCTGCTCAGCCTTCAGATTCTCTGGATTTCGGAACAGGTTGTAACGTTGTCCCTTGATGAACGTTTTGTCCTGCTTGCTGGCAGCACGCCACTGCACTCTCCTGATTTTGTCGATTACTGTGTTGTAGTTTGAAATGAGATGAAACTTGTCGTAGACGATCCTAGCATGGGGGATCTCCTTCTCTACCACGGCTTTGTATGCTCCCGCACGATCAATCCCTACTGCGTTAATCGATACTTTCTGTTTCTTTGTTAGTTGGTCAAAGAATCCTTGCAGAGAGGATTTCTTCTTACCCTCGGCTAAGTGTAGGACCTCACCGGTTTCTGCGTTCAACACAACGGCGAGGTAGTGGTGACCCTTACCGATGGACTTCTCATCCACGAGGATGGCTTAAATCCCATCTAGCTTAGGCTCTCCTAATGTGGCCATCAACACCTCTTTATCCCACCGGCGGGCTGTATCCGCTGAGATGGGAACGATCCTTGGCGCCTTGTCTACGGGCATGAACTGACACAGTAGACTAACATAGCGCTTAAGCCGAGTAGTCCCTTGTGCTTTAGCATCGATCCCTGGTGGGCGAAACGTATGAATGTTCCCGCAGTGCGCGCACCGGCCTTGATAGGCGGTGAAGACGAGATAGACCACCGAGGCTGTTCCCAGTGGAAGATCTAAAACCTCACGCTGATGTTCACGCATCTTTCCCATCCGATGCTTGCAGCAAGGACAACGGAATCCGTTGCGCCGACCATCCACACGGAGATAAACCCAGACTTTATGTCCACTTGAGTTAACTGAGATGTCCTTTACAACCCACCCTTATAAACTGGTACAATGGATTAAATGAAAGAGTTGCTGACATGGGGGCCTCCTTGGTAGTAGTCTCTTGTCTTTTGTAACCTGTTACTACTCCAAGGTTCCCCATGTTGCAACTCCTTTTTCCATCAGCTATCTTGCGAAAGACCCCCATTAATTAACTCTCGATTCTTGTTGAGGACTGCACGCGTGTCGGAGATAGCGGATAGCTCTTTAGCCCATTCTGCTTGGGCTCCGAGTCCCATGATAAGAACCGGGTCTTCCTTCAGTGCAAAAACAATATACGCTGTTCCTCCAAAGAGTCGCCAATCAGACAAATACCTAACGTATCCACGCTCGTTGCCTTCCGAATTACCAACCACAATCAAGGCATTATATCCAGCTTCCTTCATTGCATTTCGTAAAGAAGTGTAACGTTGTTCGATGAGGCGCTTACTTATGTGCATATCAACCTCCTAAGTCGTTGTCTGCTGTGGTGAACAAAGGGCGTCACTGAGAACCTGAGCAACGTACTCGATCTTCTTTTCTTCCAGTTCCGGGTATATTGGAAGCGTGATTAACTCTCTTGCAACCCTTTCCGTGACCGGGAAGTCACCTTCTTGATATCCAAATCGCTTCATGGCAGGTTGGAGGTGAACGGGTGGTAGATAAAGGGTTGCTGCATCTACGCCGTGTGCTTTAAGAGCAGCCAGTATGCGACTTCTTTCTTTCACGCGTATGACATACCCCCGGTAGGCACACGTAACGTTCTCCTGTACATACGGCGTAATCACATCAAGATTCGCCAGTAATTTATCGTATAGTTTGCCACGTTCTGCGCGTTGCTCAAGCCACCGATCCAAGTAACGCAGTTTCACCCGTAGTACGGCAGCTTGAATGGAATCCAGTGCACTGTTATAGCCGGGTCGAAGCCACGCTATGCCGTTAGCTGGCAGGAATCCCTCTTTCAGAGAACTTGAGGCAATTGCACCGCACCCATAATTGGCAAGACTTCGCACCTTGTTTGCAATGGAGCGGGAACCGGCAAGTACTATACCACCGCCGTTCCCAATAGAGTTCAAGATTTTCCCATGACCAAAGCTAGCTACCGCAACATCGCCAAACTGTCCAACACGTTCTCCTTCGATCCGCGTTCCCGGTGCAAGAGAGATGTCTTCAAGAACGAGTAGACCGTTCTTGTGGCCAAGGCGGCTAAGCGTCAGCATATCACACGGCTGTCCATAGGCGTGGACAGCATGGATTACCTTTGTTTTCGGCCCTATCTGCTCCGCAAGCTTGCCAGGAGCAACATTGTAGGTGCGCTCGTCGATGTCCACCGGGACAGGTGTAGCATGAGCCTGCACGATAGCGTTGGGTTCACTTAGACACGAATTGTCTGGAAGGAGAACTTCGTCTCCCTCGCTGATCCCCAGAGCAATTAGAGCCAATGCAATCGCATCACTTCCAGAACGTACGCCTACACCATAGCGAACGCCGCAGTAGTGCGCAAACTCTTCCTCAAAAGCAAATACATCCTCACTGAGTACATATCTCCCGGAGGATAGAACGCCTTGAATAGCTTCGTCGACTTCCTCCTTGATGGACTCGTATTGAGCTCTGAGATCGAGCCACTCTACTCGATCGATTGGGGAGAAGTCCCGACCTATCGAACGATGAGAATCCATTTGAGCCGAACCAGATGTTTCGCTACCAGAAATCATCTTTGTCTCCTCCCCAGCTCTAGTCGCGGATCAAGCACATCTCCAAGGCCATCTCCGACTAGGTTAAAAGAGAGAACGACCAAGAGGACAGCAAATCCGGGAAAGGTTGAAACCCACCAAGCCAACCCAATCAGATCTCTCCCCTGAGAGGCTATCAACCCCCATTCGGGAGCTGGCGGCTGAGCGCCCAACCCGAGGAAACTCAGCCCTGCTACAGTTACAATAGCGTTTCCTACCTAATTGAAGAGTTGTATAGACCAACAGTGAACCAATAAGATTCGGAAAGATATGACAAACCATGATGCGAAAGCTTTTGCAGCCAATTGCCCGTGCAGCCTCTATATAGCCCTCCTCGCGGGTGGACAATATGCCCTGTTCGAGTAGTTTACCCACCAAAATGTGTGAATGTTGGATCCAATACATCTCGAAGCCCGTCTCCTAACAAATTTAATCCTAACACTAAAACAAGTATTCCCAGTCCTGGGAATACGGAAGCCCACCACGCCGACGTAAGATAGGCTCGGTCAAGACTTAACATGTAACCCAAGCTGATTGTAGGTGGATTTAACCCCATTCCTAGGAAACTAAGAAGCGTTTCGCCCAAGATAGGATAAGCCATATTCATTGAGCTATATACGAGCAATGTGGAAGCGAAATTCGGCATGATATGTTTGAGCATCAATCGTAAATTTGACGACCCTACTGCCCTTGATGCCTCGACAAAATCTTGCTCCTTGAGCGTGAGGACTTCACTTCGAGTTATGCGGGTAAAACTAGTCCACCCTTTAAGGCTGAGGGCTATAACCAAATTAGTGAAGCCTTTACCCAAAGTTGCCATCACTACCATAGCAAGTAACAGGGTCGGTATTGATAGAAATATGTCAGTCATCCGCATAATTACGGTTTCAATCCAGCTGCCAAAATATCCGGCTAAGAGACCCAAAGTTACACCTATGAGAAGACGAATACTCACCACTACGCAACCAATTATTATGGATATGCGAAACCCTAAAATCACCCGGCTGAGCACATCTCTGCCAAAACCATCTGTGCCAAATAGATGCTTTGCACTCGGTGGTGCATGCATCTCTTGAGTGTTCACATTATACGCGTTGGGCAAAGGCAAATAAGGCCCTACTGTAACAACTATGACTAAGCAGAGAAGAATGAAACTTCCTGCTACTACTGATTTGTTTCGTTTAGCCTTTTGGAAGAACCGACTTCTCTTATTCATGATAAAGAGCCCCCGCTTCTCTATTGTTTGTATTGACTACATGACTTCTCTTAGGGACAAAGGCTTTAATAACCCACAGCTTGTTGCAGGATTCTTTACGTGCCTTGCCCGTGCAAATAATGCCTTCGGCTTCTCTCAAGTATGGTAAACGGCGAAAAGACGACAAACGCTTATCTGGTAAGTATCGCATTGCTTTTCCCAAAAAGTTACAGCTACTCATACCGTATCCGCGGATCAATAAAGGCGTATGAAAGATCAGTAATCATATTTATAATTGCGAAGAAGAAGGAAAAGAACAACAGGGATCCTAGTATTACTGGATAATCTGCTGATAACATTCGCGTCCAAGTTAGCAGTCCTATTCCCGGATAAGCAAATACTGTTTCGATAGCGACTGTTCCACCAAGAAGGTAGCCAATATCCAAACCTACAACAGTTATGATAGGGAGCAGGGCGTTCCTCAAACAGTGCTTGATGAGAACAACTCGTTCTGTTGCACCTTTTGCTCGGGCTGTACGAATATAGTCCTTAGAGAAAATATCCAATAAATTGGATCTGAGAAGACGGGCAGTAAGAGCCGACAATCTAAACCCAAGTGCAAAGCTTGGTAAGATCGTATAAATGAGACTGCTCCCCCCTCCACTTGGGAAGATAGGTAAGTAATATGCAAAAATTAGTATCATAACCATACCAAACCAGAATGCTGGTGTTGAGACGCCCAATAGAGCAAAAGTGCGAGTTAAGAAATCGCGCCAAGAGTTGGGTCGCAAAGCCGCGACTATTCCTAATGGGAAAGCTACAATTTGTGCTATTATTACTGCGCTAATCATCAGTCTAAGTGTTGCAGGAAATTTTTGCAGCAATAATCTCAAAACATCTTGATGATCCATTAGGGCCCGCCCCAAATTACCCTGTAATATATTGGCAAACCAACTAAAATATTGTACCACTAATGATCTATTCAAACCCATCTTTTCCGCGAGCTCCTCGGCCTGTGCCTGAGTTCCGGCTTCCCCCAATAGGATATACGTAGGGTCGGCTGGGCTAATATGCAGGAGCGTAAATATGATTATACTCACCCCCAACACAACCAACGGCACCTGGAGAAATCTCCTTATTATATAGGCAGTCATTGAGCCACCATTACTTTTCTGATCTAGTAGATCGATTCATCTTTATCATATCAACACCGCTATACCACTGAAATTGTTTTCCAGTCTGTGTTTCCAATGTAAGATCACGGACGCTTAATTGATTCCCTCCAAGTACTGTTGAACCAGTGCTTTTAGTTCATCTATGGAGTGAACACGCAGGCCCCGGAGCATGTTGAGAGTCATCTTGGAAAAGAACGCCTCGATAAGATTCAGCCATGAGCCGTGTTTCGGGGTAAAGATGAACTCAAAGCGATTTGGTACAGTTGCCCGGTAGGGGCGGGTCTGCTTAGAGATGTGCGTGGAATGATTGTCAAGCACAATCTCTATCTTGATTGCCTCCGAATGATGAGCGTTGACCATCTTTAACCACAAGATGAACTCACGGCTACGATGCTGTTGCTCCATCCGACCAGGCACCTGACCCTTTAGAAAATCGATCCCCGCGAACAGGCTTAGTGTGCCGTGTCGCACATATTCATAGTCACGGGAGATCTGTGGATACAGACCTGGAATAGGGGGCAGATCCGGCGCCTTGCTCTCCAGACCTTGAATAGTGGGCGTCTCATCGTAGGAAAGAATAACCCACATTACTTCATCTATTTCCCCTTTTTTCTCACTTAACCGCTCTACTACCTTGTACACATGGAGTACCTGTGACATTTTCGTTTCAAACTCTGGGTCACACAGCTCCAGGTGGTAGTGTCCTGAAACCGCACATAGTTGACTGGAAGTCATATCATTCACAGCTTCGGTCATAGACAACTGTTTAGACTTCTGGCAGGCTAATAATACCAACCAAGCATGTGCCTCATCAGAGATCCTTCGGGTCGTCGGACCAGGGCGTGGTAGGCCATCAAGTGCTGTTTGGGCTCCCCACTGGAGGGCTTTGTAAATTGTGCGCTCCACCTTGGATTGGTTAGTGTGCAATACTCGGGCAATGGTAGAGACCGTTTCTCCATCTGAGCAGGAAAAAAGCATCTTAGCCCGCTCCACATGCGCTTTCGCCTCGGTACATGAACGGCTCACTGTAGTCAATTATTTCCCTCCCGTATCATCAATCCCTAGCTTGGCCCTCCGACTTTCAAATCACATCACTTTCTTTCCTTCTTTTCACGAAGAGAACCGTCCCTCTGAAGGAAAGTATACCACTCCGCTAAAAAAGAATTGCAAAGTCATTTAGGAATCGCAATACTAGTTGTATGCTCCAGAACTAAAGCCAACCAGCTTTGGAACCCCAAGCTGGTTGGCTACCTGAAAAGCACACACACTAAATGCTATTCTCCTTTTTTATGGGTATTCATGACAAAGTTGTAAAAGTATCTAGCATAGTCGAGCTGAAAGTCAACAAGTGTTTCTGGATCATAAACAAAGAATAGTTGTTTAATGTAAAGAGGAAATATTGGACACTCTTCATTAATGATCTCTTGTATTTCCCAATATATCTCTTTCTGCTTCTCTCGATCCACGGTTACACGTGATTCATCCAACAACTTATCCACTCGCTCATTCTCGTAGTGCCAGTAGTTAAAGCCGTAGGGGGGCTGCATAGAGGAATGGTACAGTCTGTAAAGCATTTGATCTGGACTATAACAGTTGCTCTTGCTCATCCCCATGAAGGCTTCAAGTTTTCCTGCTTTCAGTAGTGGCCAAACCACATCCCAATGCATGATATTTAATTGCGGACTAAGGCCAACCTTTCTAAATTGTAAAGCTGATACCTCAAGCTCAGGTACAGATCTCCAATGGTAGTCCGTAGTATATTTAAATTCGAAACCCTCTGGCACACCAGCCTCTTGTAGCAACTGCCTCGCTTTCTCTAAATCTTGCTCGTAGCAGTTAATATTTGGATTGTATGCCCAGTTGGTACTCGTAACCACTCCACATTGCTTCACATATGTATCATTTGTAGCGATCGTATTTATTTCATCAGTATCTATTGCATACCTTAGAGCTTGCCGTACCCTTTTGTCATCAAAAGGTGGTACAGCATTATCAACATACCCAAACATTACAGTGCTAGTACTCTCACACGAGTAGAGTTCGAGTTTGGGATCAGCTCTTATCTCATCTAGTTTCTTAATAGGTGGGGAAGTTGCAGCGTCAGCGTCACCTGTGCTTACCTGTATAAGCCTGGATGATGCGTCCAACACCGTTTTGAATACAAGCCTATCCACTGCCGGTTTGCCTCTAAAGTAATCGTCAAATGATTCGAGTATTAGATGCGATATCGATTCCAACTCCACGAACTTCATGGGGCCTGATCCTATTGGATCAGTTTCTAATCTATAGGGATCCCCCTCAGCAATATGTTTAGGTACAATACAAATCGTTAAGTAGTCTAGGATACTACTAAATACTCGCTTTAAGTTTATTTTAACGGTATAATCGTCAACAACCTCTACAGATTCAATCGGTTCCAACTGCGCTCTTTTGGTGACCCATCTCGAGTCTGGGTCAAGAATAGAATCAAAAGTGTATTTGACGTCCTCAGCTGTTAACTCATGACCATCATGAAATTTAACTCCTTCGTACAAGTGAAAGATATAGCTTTTGTCAGTCAGATTCTCCCAGGTTTTTGCCAAATCACCTTCAATATCCCAGGTATCCGAATTGTAGTTTAACAGCTGGCTGTAGAGCAATGTAGACATAAAGTGTCCATTATCCTCAAGAGCGGCTCTCGGGTCGAACCCCCTCCAATCTTGATGTACCAAAAAAACTATTTCATTCTCACCTGAACTTCCATTTGAGCTAAAAGCTACAGCACTAAGCAACATTACAAAACACGCCACTGTAACTATTATGTAAATCCTTCTTAGCATAATACAACCTCCTCTCAGTTTGGCAAAGACAATTTTCGGAACGCAATTAAGCCAACTTTGTCGCTACACCTACTACAACCAGTACCATTTCACTAATTTTAAGGACGAACTCTTCTCTATACCACCTCCCTTCGGCATCATTTTAAGAAGAGGAAAAAACAGCGGGTTGTTTTTGGTAAAGGGCCTGCCTGGACAAAAAGCGGGTATCTTTCTTACGCCAAAAGGTTACCCGTAGTTGCCTCCGTCGCAAATAATGCACCAGTTCCTCCTGTATGCAGAAAAGCTATTTTGCTTTCCTTAGATACTTTGCCCTCTCTAATGTAGCTCAAAAGTCCCGCGAAACCTTTTCCTGTGTAGATAGGATCTAGGAATAAACCCTCTTCTCTTGCCATCTCCTGAATTGCTTCCGTACCTGCTTTACTTGGCCCACTGTAATTACCATCGATCAAGTTAAGATTCCAATCAATATTAATTTCACTTAAGATCTCCTCACGGCTTGGAGGATCTACGCCTAATTGATGGAATATCCCCTCTGTCCTATCACAAAGTAGCCCTTCTTCCTCTGCCCTATATTGGACCCTATGCTCGGCATCTTCCCCACCTCGTGGGTGACCAATTGAAACAGAAACTATTTTAATATCAGATTTTAGCAACAATTTACCGGCCAAAAGGCCTGGTAATGTACCTCCGGTCCCAATCGCGTGAAAAAGATAATCAAGAGCTACACCTCTTTGCGTCGATTGGTCTATTATCTCCTTAAATCCTAGAACATAAGAAACAAATGCTTCAGGCGCACAAGCCCCCTCTGGAAGAACCATGGCTTTGTGCCCTTCTCTTTCTAGTTCTTCTTTCCTTTTTTCGCACAACTCTAGACATCTACGTTCCATAACCCTCTTGGCCTCACCAATTGGAAAATCTACAAGATGAATTTCACATCCTAGGATTTTGTCAAGCATTAAATTGCTTCTGTATTCTTTAGGAGGTATTCCTTCGCGAAGCGAGTCACCCAGGTATAAGATTGGTTTTAAACCACATTTTCTGCAACACTCGGCTACCTCCATCCCAGAATTTGTTTGATACCTACCGGTAGTTATAAAATATTCGACGCCCTTCTTCAGACCACTCCCTAAAATAAACTCAAGGTACCTTGTTTTATTACCGCCATAAGGACTTGGTCCAGTAAGATCGTCTCTCTTTATATATATCTCTACTCCGTATTTTTTTGATAATCTTTCAAGTTTATGGAATGGAGTTGGTAAGAATATCAATTTTTTTCTGGGTATTCCTTCAAATAATGCTTCTACGTTATCTATTTTCATAACCACTCCTTCTTATCAACGCTAAGGATAATATCCCCTTTGCGTCAAAGATACCTAGCCATTTTGCTCTCACAAAATGTTTATTGTGCTCACCTAACACCTGCCATTCTCACCACTTGACCCTGTCAAGGGACAATTTATTCCGCAATACGGTACCATATTCCACAACTGTTATAATATATATCACATTTTCCTGCCTTTGTCAACTCGCCGCATTGCCTCACCAAAAATAGGCTCATATGACCCGTCAAGTCATCAACCGCTGATCTCATCTTGTACCTCCACCTTCGGACCCCGTCTGGATGCTGCTGCAACTGCCTCCAGGGGAGCAAAAGAGGGTTGTTGTCAAGGGTCGGGTAGGTTTCCCCGGTCTACGGTCACCTACATGTCCCCCGCCCTTTATGTTCTCTTCCATCTGTTAATTGTGCCTCTCATGGCCGATCGACTCCTCTAGTAATTCTGGTTGTGTG
>Ga0315543_1002076_pt1 | contig 20214 bp, 15 predicted proteins | sample SalMarSW160210MG_2_FD_203098 | JGI IMG/M metagenome (GOLD analysis project Ga0315543, IMG submission 203098) | Salt marsh sediment microbial communities from the Plum Island Ecosystem LTER, Massachusetts, United States - Salt Marsh Sediment SW1601-210 ...
AAGGAACTTAGAATAAAGTCAGTAGAGAACGCCTGGCAGGAACCAGGGAGAAGACTATTCAGAGTTGTTACTGAGGATGGTAAACTATTTAAACTGTGTTACAATGAAGCAGATGACCAATGGTCTGCTGTTGAATTGATGCTTTAAGGAGGACTCGTGAAAGAGATTTTTAAAATTCTGGAACAGAATGGCCGGGCAACTCCGGAACAGATTTCCACCATGGTGGATGAACCTGTCAGGGAGGTAGAGAAAATAATTAAACAGGCTGAGAAAGATGGGACTATTCTGAAATATAAAACCATAATAAACTGGCCTAAATTAGGAGAAGAAGATATATGGGCTTTAATCGAAGTCAGAGTAACACCGCAGCGTGATGTCGGGTTCGATGCCATTGCCGAGCGCATTTATCAATTTCCTGAAGTGCATTCTGCATATCTGGTCTCAGGTACCTATGACCTGGCTATACTGGTGAAAGGCAAAAATATGCAGGAAATTTCCAGTTTTGTCACGGAGAAACTAGCCCCTCTGGAGATGGTGCAAAGCACTGTCACCCACTTTCTTCTCAAACGATATAAGGAAAACGGGGAGACCTTTCACCTTCCCAAGGAAATAAATAAACGTTTACCGATAACACCGTAATATGCTGAACACGAAGTCCGCTCCAACTCAAGCCCGGGATAACCTGATTTCACAAAAGGTGACTAGCCTTCCGCCATCGGGCATCAGGAAATTCTTCGACCTGCTTTCCTCAATGGAAGACATTATCTCGCTTGGTATAGGTGAACCTGATTTCGTTACTCCCTGGCATATTCGGGAGGCAGGCACATATTCTCTGGAAAAAGGCTATACCATGTATACCTCGAACTCCGGCATGCCGGAACTACGCCAGGAATTAGCCAGCTATCTGGAGCTTCGTTATGGGGTGAGTTATCATCCTGAGCATGAAATTCTTGTTACCACAGGAACTAGTGAAGGATTAGACCTTGCTCTGAGAGCAATTATCAATCCCGGTGACGAAGTCATAATTCCCGACCCTTGTTATGTGGCTTATCCTGCCGACATCATTCTGGCCGGTGGCGTGCCTATTCTTGTTCCCACAAACGAAGAAAACAACTTTGTCGTCAAGGCAACCGATATTGAAGCCAGGATCACGAAGCAGACGAAGGCTATTTTGATAGGTTACCCAGCAAATCCCACTGGCGCAGTCATGTCCAGAAAAGAGGCTGACGCTATTGCCGGGCTGGCTAAAAAGTATGACTTACTGGTAATATCTGATGAGCTATATGCTCGTTTAGTCTATGGAGCGGAGCATATTTGTTTTCCCAGCCTTCCCGAGATGAAGGAACGTACCATCCTGATTCGCGGATTTTCCAAATCTCATGCCATGACCGGTTGGCGTATTGGCTATGTGGCAGCCGACCGCCGTTTCATCCAAGCCCTGGCAAAAATCCATCAATACACCATGCTCAGTGCACCAACGATGGCGCAGTTGGCAGCCATCGAGGCCCTAAGAAACGGTGAGAGCGAGGTCGAAAAGATGGTTCAAGAATATAACAGACGCCGTCGCTTCATGGTCAAGAGATTGAATGAGATCGGTTTACCTTGTTTCGAGCCCAAGGGCGCGTTCTATGCCTTTCCCTCTATAAAAGCTACCGGAATGAATTCAGAAGAGTTTGCCGAAAGGCTGCTGCTGGAAGAAAAAGTTGCCGTAGTCCCGGGCACTGCTTTTGGACTGTGCGGTGAAGGTTTTGTCCGTTGCTGTTACGCTACTTCGTTATCTAGCATCGAGGAAGCACTGAGAAGAATGGACAGGTTTGTAAAAAAAGTAGGCTAAACACAGCATAAGAGGCAAATTAGAAACAAGCTTGAGTTTTATCCATTTCTTCGGGAAAGGCGCACCGGCTTTGCCACTTGGCAGGACAGGAGTTCTCAGTTGTGACCTCATTGACAAAGGGAACAAGGACTATACCGCATCCTGTAATTATGATGTAATCAAAAGGTCCATAAATTTGTGATGGGTTGGCAACAATTAACAGCAGGATATGTCACTTGCTAGGGTCGATTTGTCTGAAAACTACTGAAACACTACGTGAATTTTCTCAGGAGGTGAATCAGTTATGGTCGAAGAGAAGGAAAAGAAGGCGATAAACAGGCTGAAATCAATGCACCCGCTCAGAGCCAAGGTAAATGAAACATATCTAAAGAGTGTTGAAGCTATGCAAGCGGGCAAACCTACTGTCTGGGCTATGCTCAATTGGTACTATGGCGACCCCATCTTAAAAGCCATGGACATAGAAGTGGTCTATCCTGAAAACTATGGCGCCATTGCCGCAGCCACGGGAGCTGCTCAGCAATACCTGGAGCGGGCTGATGCCGATGGTTTTCCCAGCCATCTTTGCGGTTACAGCCTGAATACTCTTGGCTATACTGCTCGCATGATGAAAGATTTGAACGGGCAGATACCTCCCGAAGCGCCCTTTGGAGGAATGCCAAAACCTTTATTTCTGTTGTCTTCGGCTGCTATCTGCGATGCAAGATACAAGTGGTTCCAGGCGCTGGGGCGTTACATAGACGCCCCCGTATGGGCACTGGAAGCGCCTACCCCCGGCGTCAAGGAATTTTTTATCGAGGGTTACTACGACAAAATGGTGGATCTGGAAGTCAAGCACCTCAGGGACTTTGTTGCCTTTGTGGAAGGCATGGTGGGCAAAAAGATGGATTGGGGCAAGCTGGAAAAAACAACGGACCTCATGATAGAGGTCAATCGCGTTTGGTACGAAGTCAACGAGTTGCGTAAGGCCAAGCCATGTCCCATGCACAGCCGCGACTTTTGGAGCGCCATGCCCGCCGCCTTGTTCCTGGCTGGCGACCTTGAGGATTCGCTGAGACTTTACCAGGATATGTACAATGAGGTCAGAGACAGAGTCGATAGACACATAAGCGCCATTCCCGAGGAAAAATACCGGCTGGTATTCGCCGAGCTCCCGCCGTGGCATAGCCTGGGCTTTTTCAACAAGCTGGCTGAGCGGGGATGGAACTTCGTCGTTGAGAGCTTTGGTTACCGCCCACCCATACCAATTGACCTCAGCAAGGTGAGCGATCCTCTGGAGCGCATCACCAGGTTCAATCTCCAATTTTATGTCGGCTACTATGAAGATGCCCGGAAACAGAACGTGCTCGGCAGCAGCCTTGCTTACCCTTACGTGAAGTATGCCAGAGAATGGAAGTGCGACGGGGCATTTCTTCATCCACTCATTAGCTGCCGCAGCGCCTCTACCCACCTTCCATACGTCGCAGACATGCTCATGGAGGAACTGAAGGTGCCGTCACTGACCGTCGAAGGCGATATCGTAGACCTTCGCTTGTTTAACCCCGAAGATGCTTTAGCCAGGGCAGAGCCATTCGAGGAAGCTATGGAGCACTACAGAAAGATAAGGAAAGAAGAAGGGTTCGACTGGTAAAATAACCGAGGATTTCAATCTAACAAGGAGGCAGGGATGTCAGATAAAAATAAGGGCCTCAGCAAAGCCCGAGAAATTTATTCAACCCGTTCACAGAGAGTTAGAGAGCTCAAGGCAGCGGGCAAAAAAATAATAGGCTATCCGTGTGTCTACGTCCCGCTGGAGATGCTTACTGCCCTTGGCCTTGTCCCGTACCGGACATACGGTGATATAAAAGAACCCATCAGTGAAGTAGACAGGGCTTTACCCAGTTCATTCTGTCCTATCATGCGGAGCTGCCTCGATTGTGCCATGAAGGGTAAAGACGATTTCCTCGATGGCATGGTTACTATCCACTCGTGCGATCCTCAGGAAAAAACGGCTCACGTCTGGGAGTCTTATATCAACTATCCCTACTTTCACTACATCGACATGCCTATCACAGTTCGTCCTGAGGCTCTGGAATACTTCAAAAGCCAACTAAATGATTTTAGAAAGACTCTCGAGGCTTTCGCCGGGGAAAAATTGTCCACCGACAAACTTCAGGCAGCTATCAAATCCCATAACAGGCAGCGTGCTCTGGTCAAAGAACTATATGAACTGACGAAGCCACCTCCGCCCCTTATCTCCGGAACAGAAATCGTTCAGGTAGTAAAAGCCCTGATGAGCTTGCCCGTAACCGAAGGGAATGACCTGTTAACTGAGATTATAGACGAAGTCAAAAACCGTACCGATAAACCCGAAAAAAAATCAGCACGTCTCTTCATCTGGACCGGCACCCTCGACGACACCGATGTCATGAAAGTATTCGAAGGCAAGGCAAACGTGGTGATGGACGAAAGCTGTGGCGGCATAAGGTCTTACAGAGGCGAGGTGAAAATTACCGCTGACCCGCTGGAAGCGCTGGCAAAGTACTATCTCTATGAAATCACCTGCGCCCGCAGCTTCAGGCAGGCTACCATCGGCGAGACCAGAAAAGATTATGACAGAGACCTGCAAAGCCGCTTCGGATATCTTAAAGGCATCATCAAAGAATGGGAAATCAACGGCGCCATAATACTGCTCGTCAGGTATTGTGACCCCTTTGCCTTTGAAATACCGGATCTCAGGGACTATTTAAACAGTCTGGGCATCCCCAGCACCTACATAGAATACGACTACACTACAGGAGCCCTGGCCCCAATGAGAACCAGGGTCGAAGCTTTTCTTGAAACAATCAGCTAACGGTAACCCACCAGGAGGTCTATTTGTACTTTGCCGGTGTTGACATTGGTTCTACCATGACCAAGGTCATGCTCATAGACAAGAGCGACAATTTACTTTCAGCTATCAAGGGCCCTACTGGTCCCGAGCATCGCCAGCTTGCCAACGAGGTTATGCGGCAGGCACTGGAGCAAGCCAGCCTGCAGATTGATGACATTTCCTATATCGTAGCTACAGGCTACGGACGACTCAATGTCCCTTTCGCAGACCGCCAGATAACAGAACTTTCCTGCCATGCCAGAGGCGTTTCGAGCCTTTTCCCTAATGCCAGGACCGCCATTGATATAGGTGGACAGGACACCAAGTGTTTGAAAATTGATAATGGCAAGCTCATCAACTTCGTTATGAATGACAAGTGCGCCGCCGGGACCGGTAGGTTCCTTGAGCTGACTGCCGCTGCACTTGGTATCGAGCTGCAAGACATGGGGGACATCTCCTTGAAAGCCGACAAGAAAATCCAGATAAGCAACTTGTGCACTATCTTTGCCCAGCAAGAAGTAGTGGCCCTGCTCTCCCACGGGGAGAAGCTGGAAAACATTCTGGCTGGACTTCACGCTGCCCTCGCCAGCCGCGTAGCGGCGCTGGCACGGCGGCTCGGGATAGAGCCTGATTTAGTGCTCACCGGCGGCGTGGCCAAGAACACCGGCATGGTTAAGGCAATGAAAGAAAGCCTGGACTGCGAACTCTTCGTTCCTGAAGAGCCACTTCTCACCGGGGCACTTGGCGCTGCTATCCTGGCAAAGGAAACCTACATGAAAGCAGTGGCAGAGGGTGAGGCCTTGCCCACGAAGTCACGGCGGTTAGAAAAAGCCACCTTTTTTAGTTAAGAGCAGCGATGAGCTGGTTTATTGGCATCGACATTGGCTCGGCATACAGCAAAGGAGTCATAACTAAAGACTTTGAACCTGTTGCCTCACATGTAATCATATCTGGAGCTAATTACCGAACATCTGCCGAGGCCATAAGGACGGAGCTAATAAGGCAGGTCAACCTGAGTCAGGATGATATAACCAATACTGTTGCCACGGGTGCCGGTGCCGACAATGTCTATTTTGCCAGCCAGAAGGCAAGCGATATAGTCTGTACTGCCCGAGGCATAAATAATGCCTTCCCGCAGGCCAGGACTGTAATCGATGTAGCCAGTCAATCCACCAAGGTGATACGGCTAAGTGGAGAAGGGAAGGTGGCCAACTTTACCGTCAGCGAGAAATGTGCCGGCGGCAGTGGCCGCTTTATTGAGGTCATTGCCAACGTGCTGCGAATAAATTTGAGCGATTTCGGCCCGCTTTCCGCCAGGTCAAGGACCCCCATTACATTTAGTACGGGCTGCGCTGTTTTCGGCGAATCCGAAGCCATCACCAGAGTAAGCGAAGGCATCCCAAAAGAGGACATTGCCGCTGGTGTTAATAAAGCCCTGGCAAGCAAGATTTCGTCACTGGTCAAGAAAATTAAACTAGAGGAGCCTTGCGCCATCTGTGGCGGCGGTGCCCTTAACATCGCCCTCGTCAAGACCATAGAAGGCGAATTGAACACCACCCTCCTGGTATCACCGTATCCCCAGATCATAACCGCTCTTGGTGCCGCCATAACCGCTGCAACATCAGCGACTTCGGAATAGAGCAAAAAACAGGACTGGTAGGTGCTTTAAACTGGTGCTTTGTGCGCCTGGCAATTGGACCTTAATTCGTGGATTTTTCAGGAGTTTGGAAGCGGAACATAGGTCTTGACAAGAGCTGAGGAGGGTTGTAGCATTTTACCGTAGTCGATTTGTCCGAAAGCGACTGACCCAATACGGTAAGCAGAATTTTTTCAAATTCGAAAGGGTAGATGAAAGCAGTAATCACGAGTATTGTGGTAGCCATTATCCTAGCCTTAATATTTTCCCTGCCGGCTCTGGCCCAGGATAGCGACGCCATAACCATCACCATGACAGGAGTCAATGACATTTCCATCAGCCTGGATAAAACACAATGGCCGCTGGGAAACGTGGCTTCAAACACAGAGTATGTGACAAGCCCGCCGATAGAATGGTGCACTTTGACTGTAGAGGGCAATTGTAATGTGAATATCTTTATCGTGGGTGAGGGTGCTGAGTGGATTACTAATCCTGCCGCCTATAAATGGACGTTGAGCAATGACGGTACTAATGGGGAAAACGTGTATGGGTTGAAGTTCCGCATATCTGGCGATACCGCACGGGGTTATGTTCCTATCACTAAGACAGAAGGCGAATTTTGGCCTTATGATGATGGCTCAAGCTTGGCTCCCGGAGATACCAAGCAATTTGGCCTGAAATTGCTAACGCCGACCTACTTCGTTGGTGGCAGGCAGATGCAAACCCAAATCACCATAAGCGCAGTGACTGCCTGATGATGGGGCGTATTAAATTAGCTGGGCTCATTGCCGCTGTACTGGTCATCTTCCTGCCCTCTTTCACTTCGGCTCAAGACTTCAGCTTCGGCGTCTCCTCCGACGAGGTGAGTATATATAGCTTGGCGCCGGGAGAAGCAACAGAATTCGAACTGACCATTCACAATAAAGCTGAGATAGCTCATAATTTTACCATCGCTACCTTTCAGCCTCTGGAAGAGGAAAGAAGGGAAGGGAGGGCTGAATTCCCCGATGAGAACTGGATAAGCTTTTCCTCTCAAGAAATCGAAGTGCCTGCTAACTCTGCAGCCAATGTAACAGTAACGGTAGCTATACCGCGAGAGCAAAAATGGGCAGGCGAGGACTGGGAGATATGGCTGGGAGTTGATGCCGAATCCAGTGACCTATTGGCCGTAAGGTTGTATGTTCGCCTGCTGGTGTCCACAGGTGGGACCAAGTTCAATGCCGGATTGGTCGCTGGGATTGTCGTGGGAATAGTACTCCTTGGCTGTGGTGGTTATTATTACTTCAGGCGCAGAGCCAAGCCCGAATGACCGTTAAGCTTCAGCGCACGAGGCTAAAGCCTAGGATGTCATTGTTGTTCTCTTTCTGTCGTTGTGAGCCCCAACTTGTCGGGGCGCGGCAATCTCCTGCCCCTCCACGAGATTGCTTTGGCTGACAAAGCCAGCCTCGCAATGACAGAAGAGAGGTGTCATTCCGGGCCCTTCGCTTCATGTCATTTTAAGCGGAGCAAAGAATCTAACTCCGCTCAGGATAAACTCCGCGAAGAATCCCATAGCGCTCAGGATAGGCTTCTCGAGCAATCTCAGGAGATTTGCTACGCCTTCGGTTCACAATAACAAAGCGGCAATACTGAGTATGCAGGCGTTATCTCCAGGGGGGCATAGTACTATTTTCTACTGCAAAACAGTACTGATGGGTGATTCCCATAAGCCTGGCTGTCTGATATTCTAAAAATACTGCGGGAGCAGAATGTAATAGATAGAGGCGACATGAAAGTAGCTGATTCTACCTCTCAAAGTTATGAAGCTAAGCTGGTCGAGAAGCTGAGCTCGGGCGACAGCGCAGCCATGGAGGAATTCTATAATATTTATAGGAGCAGACTCTACACTCTGGTATTGGAACAAGTAGACCGAGACCATGCCGTAGCTGAGGATTTGGTTCAGGAAACATTCCTTGCTGCCCTGGGTTCACTGGATAAATTCCGTGGTGACAGCCAGCTTTATACCTGGCTGCGCAGCATCGCATTGCACAAGATAAATGACTTTTATCGTCGCAAGTCGCGAGAGCCTAAACCTCAGGAATCGCCCCCGGATTTTGATGCCATGAAGCAGCTGGAGCAAACCGGGGGCGATGAACCAGCGCCCCTCACTGTGATGGAGTCCGAAGAGATTCGCCAGTCAGTTCACCAGGCTTTGGTGGACCTGCCTCAGGATTATCAAGAGGTACTGGTATTGAAATACCTCGAAGAGATGCCCGTGCTGGAGATAAGTCAGGTTATGGGTCGTTCACCAAAGTCGGTTGAGGGATTGCTGGCGCGGGCTCGGAAGGCTATGCGCGATAACCTGGTGGAAAACAACCACGAGGGAAACAACCACGAATCTTGATTATAGCCTCCCGCATAATTTCGGTACATAATCCCCCTTCAGATTATATAGCTGTTTAGTTTTGTTCTAGCTTCGGATTCAGATTTATCTTGAATATCCAGGGAATTCTTCACCTCCAAATTCTGTAGTGCGACCCTTCAGGGTCGTGAAGCACAGGACTAAAGCCTCGGACGTCATTGAGAGCACATGGAAGGTGCGCGGCAATCCCCTGCCCCTCCACGAGATTGCTTCGGCTGACAAAGTCAGCCTCGCAATGACAGAAGAGAGGTGTCATTCAGGGCTCTTCACTCCATGTCATTCTGACCCTGAACGAAGTGAAGGGAAGGAATCTCATAATGCTCAGGATAGGCTTCTCGAGCAATCTCAAGAAATTGCCACGCCTTCAGCTCGCAATGACTAATCGTAGTGGCGGAGTTCATCTCCGCCTCAGGTCGGGGACAAGCTCCGACCCTACAGACTCCCGCCAGGGGAGGGATAACCATATTTAAGCTCCACGAGGCTGTTTAAAAAGTGCTTTCGTAGGGAGGGACTTGTCCCTCAATCTGCGGGAGCCCGCAAAGGGCTCCCGCTTCGCGATAGAAGGAGGTTTAGAGTAAAGGTGAAGATATTGTCTCTGTTACCGCCTGGAAGGCGTTGACCAGCCCCTGCCCCACACCATCCTCAGCGATGGGAGTACAACTATTTTCAATAGCCCAACGCACATCGTCATTGACTGCTCCGTTGCCATTGGTATCCTCAGCGACGCTGAAAACCAGGGCAGCTACGCCTGAGACATGAGCCCCGGCTGCCGAGGTGCCAGTCTTATAGCCGTATTGATTCTGAGGCAATTCAGAGTAAATGTTAAAGCCCGGAGCAGCTACATCCACCCAGTCGCCGTAGCTGGATAACAAAGCTAAGGAATTGTTTTCATTGGTGCCGGCCACCGCAAGGCAATTGACATAATAAGCCGGGTAGGAAGGCTCCGACCCACCTTTATTGCCCGCCGCTGCTATAAGTATCGCTCCCTGGCTCCAGGCATAGTTTACCGCTTCTTCCAAATTCGGCGATGCTACCAGGGACAGGCTTAAGTTGATAACTTTGGCTCCGTGGTCCACCGCCCAGATGATGCCTCTGGCTACCAACGATGGCTCACACTTCCCCATATCATCAGCCACTTTCACATTCATTAGCCGGCATTCCGGAGCGATGGCGACAATGGTGCCTGCCATGTGGGTTCCATGTCCATAAAGGTCATCGCTTGTCGGGCTATCGGTGAAATTGACCTCAGCCACCACCCTATCGGCCAAATCCAGGTTATCCTTACTAATGCCCGTGTCCAGCACAGCCACTATAATTGACTGGTCCCCTCTGGTTGTTTGCCAGGCCTGGGGTGCCTCGATCTTGGTTACCCCCCACCTCTCAGCCAGATAGCTGTCATCAAGAGAATACGTCGCCTGCGTGGAAGGACCATAGCTTGAAGAATCGATATTATCGGAATTTGCCACATAATAAGCGGGCGAATAACTATAGGCTGACACGCTTTCTCTGGCAAGGAACACATCGAGTGCTAACGCAGCAACGAGTATTACCTCAACCAGCGTCAGGGCTATGGCTAAATATTTTAGCCTCTTCATATATATTATATATAACAGTCATCCAATTCCATGAGAATCACCCATCGGTACCGTTTTGGTACTGTTTTGTCTAGAATTTAGTAATGCCACCTTTTACCTAGGACTCATTGACTAGGGATGTTTATAGTCTTGCGCATGACCTCATATAGAATTCCTGTCCCTAGGGTTGTGCAACATGAGGCTAAAGCCCCGGTTGTCATTGCGAGCCCCGACTTGTCGGGGCGTGGCAATCCCAGGTCTCAACAGTCCCGCCGAGATTGCTTCGTCGCTTCGCTCCTCGCAATGACAAATGGAGAGCACGTCTCACAATGACTAATCGTAGTAGCGGAGTTCATCTCCGCTTCGGGTCTACGCGATTGGCTGAGGTTCCGAGGCGTGAAGGAATCATTTCCCTCACGTTCGAAATGCTAAACAACACAGCCGCCTCTTTCTAAAAGTTTTACATTTTGAGTTGTCATTTTGCTTTTTAACCTTTGATTTTTGAATTTCTATCTTATCCCACAGCCTGGTCCTGGTACTTTCTACCCAGTACTATATTGACAAAAAAAAGGGGGCCGTGCTAGCATTAGACATAATACTTGGAAGGGAGGCAGGGCAAAGAAAGTAGATTCCATAGTACTTCTGGTATCTACTGCTTGGTTGATAAATCCCGAAAAAATCCCCCAAAAGTACTGGGAAAAGTGAGGGATTTTCCCTTTTTTTGCGACTATATATATACAAAGGTAATAGCTAATTGGTAATAGCTAATTAGTACTGGCCAGGAGGATGGATATGAGAAAGAGAATATTTGCTTTAATAACCGTGGTCATGTTGATTTTCATGACCTTGCCCGCCGTCAGCCCGTCGCCTGTTGCGGCGGCGCCAGTACCCGGCGACGTAACAATCAATAAAACGGCCGAATGGGTCGACGAATCAAACAACATCGCTATGGTGACTCTGGCGGTCGATGGCGTAAACACGGTTAGTACCACTGATGTCGTACTTGTTATAGATCGGTCGGGCAGCATGGGTTGGGACCTCCCGGGCACCGGAGGTACCCGTCTGGACGCTGCGAAGAGTGCGGCCATAGAGTTTGTTAACACTTTGCTGGCGGATGAATATGAAGATTTAAATCAAATTGCGGTCGTATCCTTTGGTAGCGCAGAGTATGGTGCCGGAGAGGTAACTGCAAATATTGGATTGACCGGCACAACTGGAAGAAACAGCGTGATTTCCGCCATAAATGGTCTTAGCGCAAGTGGTGGCACAACTACCCAGGCTGGTATTCAGCGGGCTGATAGCATTTTAGACGGCAGCACTGCTGACAATAAAGTTATTGTGCTGCTTTCCGATGGTCAACCCACTTACAGCTACCGGGCCACTGCTGCCTCACCTGCTGTGCAAGGGGATTGGGACCTGAATTATCCGACTGTGAATGCAGATGGCAGCGCTTTAGCTAATAAGCTGACAGAATTCGGTACGACAAGGTTGGGAAGCGGTAGTAGTTATTATTATTTTACTGGTAGCTACACGATAGATGGTCAATATGTAAATAACAATGGTCTGCCCACGATCTCTCAGGCATTGATTGCAAAGCAGCAAGGCTACGTAATCTATACGGTGGGCTTTGCGTTAGCAGGCTCAACCGAAGGTCAATATACAATGCAGTATTGTGCCAGTTCTGCAGACAAGTACTACGAAACGGCAGACGACCTCTCAACGGTATTTGCAGAAATCGCTGGCAGTATCATAGACGCTGGCCGTGACGCAGTCATTGAAGACATAATGGGCTACGGCTTTTCTCCGGATTATGAATGGGAACTGATCAAGCCAGGCGATCCGGACTATGCTGGGCATGGAATATCCGTTTCCCGGGGAACGTATGAATTATCAGTTGTCGATCCTACTCCGCCGGGTGTCGATAAGATCACCTGGAATCTGGGCACAATAACAGAAGAAACAGCAACTCTCACTTACTATGTTCGTTTGAAACCAACGTCACTTTTCAGCGGCAGTGATATGCCGCTTGATACCAACTCAGAGGCTATAATCACTTATGAAAACTATCTGAATGAAACAATAACAACACCTTTCCCTGAACCAGCACTGAGCTGTCCCTTAGGCAGTATACAAGTTTCTAAGATCGATCAATACGAAGACCCATTGACGGGTGCCGGATTCACACTGTATAGCAATGAAGCTTGTACTGATGTGGTTGGAACCGAGCAGTTCGTCACTGCGAATCCAACTACACTATTCTCAAGTATGGTACCCGGAACGTACTACATGAAGGAGACAACTCCAGCTCCGAATTGCGAAGCCAATCCAAATGTTTATAAGGTGGTTGTAACTATAGACGAATCAGAACCACCGTTGGCAGTAGTATCAGTGTACGTCAAAGTCGGCGATACTTATCAACCTGTTGCGTTAGACGAAGGAGTTCTGGTTATTGAAAACATCCTCCAAGAGCCGTCCATTGATGTGACCAAGACGGCCGATCCCACCACCTATGATGAGGTAGGGGATGTAATCACCTACACCGTGACCATCGAAAACGATGGCAACGTGAGCCTGACCAACGTGAGCCTCAATGACACCCTGGTGGATGTCAGCGGCGTCATACCAGTGGAATCGATGACAGATGACGACATCCTGGAGGTCGGCGAGACCTGGACCTACACCTATAATTACACCATCACCCAGGGCGACCTGGATGCTGGGCAGGTAGACAACACTGCCACCGGGTCGGCCTACTTTGGCGAGGATAAATACAGCGACAGTGACGACGAGACGGTGACGGCCACTCAGGAGCCGTCCATTGATGTGACCAAGGATGCTGACGTGGCCAACTATGACGAGGTAGGGGATGTAATCACCTACACCGTGACCATCGAAAACGATGGCAACGTGAGCCTGACCAACGTGAGCCTCAATGACACCCTGGTGGATGTCAGCGGCGTCATACCAGTGGAATCGATGACAGATGACGACATCCTGGAGGTCGGCGAGACCTGGACCTATACCTATAATTACACCATCACCCAGGACGACCTGGATGTCGGCCAGGTAGACAATACCGCTACCGGCTCCGCCTACTTCGGCGAGGATGAATACAGCGACTGGGACGACGAGACGGTGACGGCCACTCAGGAGCCGTCCATTGATGTGACCAAGGATGCTGACGTGGCCAACTATGACGAGGTAGGGGATGTAATCACCTACACCGTGACCATCGAAAACGATGGCAACGTGAGCCTGACCAACGTGAGCCTCAATGACACCCTGGTGGATGTCAGCGGCGTGACAGCGACCGAATCGATGACAGATGACGATATTCTGGAGGTAGGCGAGACCTGGACCTACACCTATAATTACACCATCACCCAGGACGACCTGGATGCTGGGCAGGTAGACAATACCGCTACCGGCTTCGCCTACTTCGGTGAGACCGAATACAGCGACTGGGACGACGAGACGGTGACGGCCACTCAGGAGCCGTCCATTGATGTGACCAAGGATGCTGACGTGGCCAACTATGACGAGGTAGGGGATGTAATCACCTACACCGTGACCATCGAAAACGATGGCAACGTGAGCCTGACCAACGTGAGCCTCAATGACACCCTGGTGGATGTCAGCGGCGTGACAGCGACCGAATCGATGACAGATGACGATATTCTGGAGGTAGGCGAGACCTGGACCTACACCTATAATTACACCATCACCCAGGGCGACCTGGATGCTGGGCAGGTAGACAACACTGCCACCGGGTCGGCCTACTTTGGCGAGGATAAATACAGCGACAGTGACGACGAGACGGTGACGGCCACGCAGGCCCCGTCCCTTGATGTGACCAAGACGGCCGATCCCACCACCTATGATGAGGTAGGGGATGTAATCACCTACACGGTGACCATCGAAAACGATGGCAACGTGAGCCTGGACAATGTGAGCCTCAATGACACCCTGGTGGATGCCAGCGGCGTGACAGCGACCGAATCGATGACAGATGATGATATTCTGGAGATAGGCGAGGCGTGGATCTACACGTATCAGTACACCATCACCCAGGGCGACTTGGATGCCGGGCAGGTAGACAATACCGCTACCGGGTCGGCCTACTTCGGCGAGGATGAATACAGCGACAGTGACGACGAGACGGTGACGGCCACTCAGGAGCCGTCCATTGATGTGACCAAGGATGCTGACGTGGCCAACTATGACGAGGTAGGGGATGTAATCACCTACACCGTGACCATCGAAAACGATGACAATGTGAGCCTGGACAATGTGAGCCTGAACGACACCCTGGTGGATGTCAGCCTAGTCACGCCCACGGGCGATAACGGCAACGGCATCCTGGATCCCGGCGAGACCTGGACCTACACCTATAATTACACCATCACCCAGGACGACCTGGATGTCGGCCAGGTAGACAATACCGCTACCGGCTCCGCCTACTTCGGTGAGACCGAATACAGCGACTGGGACGACGAGACGGTGACGGCCACTCAGGAGCCGTCCATTGATGTGACCAAGGATGCCGATCCAACTACCTACGACACGGTCGGCCAGAACATCACCTACACCGTCACCATCCACAACGAGGACAATGTGAACTTGACCAATGTGAGCCTCAATGACACCCTGGTGGATGTCAGCCTAGTCACGCCCACGGGCGATAACGGCAACGGCATCCTGGATCCCGGCGAGACCTGGACCTACACCTATAATTACACCATCACCCAGGACGACCTGGATGTCGGCCAGGTAGACAATACTGCCACCGGCTCGGCCTACTTCGGCGAGGATGAATACACCGACAGTGATGACGAGACGGTTACTAGAGCGTTTCCTCGTCCACCCGCCGGTGGTGGCGGTGGTGGTTGTCCTACGGCCAAATACCTCACGGTGGACTGGGAAGGAAATAACACCACGGAGCCCCTTTACAGCAATGATAAGCTAGCGGTAGATTTGCTTGGGCCTAGCCCCGATCTCAGTAACCGCTTGCTGCTAGAGCGGGGGACTCACGCACCCGTTGTTGGTAGAACGACATATTACCTGATAGTAATCAGAGAGCTCGAGGAAATACCTGCTCCTCCAGAAAATACTGTGGCGCTTGTGGCTTTTAACATAACTCCTCCGGGCGCTGAGTTCGACAGGGATATTTTCCTGACACTGGGCTTGGATGAATTGCAATTGCCCGAGAATGCTCTAAATGTAACCATGGCTTATTATGATGATGTTAATGATGTATGGGTATTCCTAGAGAGTGAAGTAGGCGGACCAAATGGTGTGGCAGAACTGACTTTATCTGCGCCGATAAATCACTTCTCCATATTCGGCGTACTGGCTGAGCTTGCTCCAACACCTCCACAGCCTGCCCATTTTGTGGCCAGCGGCTTGAGCATTGCGCCGAGCGTGGAAAAGATATGGGAACTTGTCACCTTCGTGACCAAGACCGGAGAAAGCGTTACCATTACCGCCAACGTAGCCAACGACGGTGGGCAGGAAGGTACCTATACTGTTGTGCTAAAGCTAAATGGGGAAACAGTAGATACCAAGATAGTGACAGTGGGTGCAGGACAGAGCCAGCCGGTGAGTTTCACCGTGTCTGGATTAGATTACGGGCAATATGAGGTTGAGGTTGCCGGATTAAGCGGCGAATTCACGGCATCACGAACCATCACCTGGTGGCTTATCATTGTCATAATAGCTGCGATTGGCTTGATTATCTGGGGAGTGGTCTGGGGGAGAAGAAGGCGCAAGGCGGCGCAGCAAGAGGCATAGAAAGATAAAACGGGGATAACCGAGCCCTCAGGCTCGGTTATCCCCCATCCCTCTTTCACACTGCCAAATCTGGTTAAGTATAAATGTGGGATAGCTTTATAGAGAAGAGATTTGGCTAAGGAAAATTGCTGGCTGTGTGCCTATAAGTTAGGTGGTAACAGCGATAAATACCATAATCATAAGGAAATCATTCGACAGAGGTTAGGTAAACTGGTGAAAAAAAAGAGGGCAACAGACATAAAGCGCGCATTAGCTCTCGTCATTCTTGTCTCGCTGGTGGCTTTGTTAATAATTACTTCTGGATGTGTGGCAGCTGGAGCTCAAACCAGGGAGCCGTATACCTATTCCTCTGAGATTTACGATGCCTCTAAGGTTTCGCCAGCAACTGAGCAGGAGGTTCTGGATTTCCTCGCTCAAGACGCCACAGATAAGAATTTGTGGAGAGAGGGAGTCTATGAGTGTGGACATTTCTCCGCTGATGTCTGGTGGAATGCCTATATGCAAGGACTGGAGGCCTGCATGGTCTGGGTAAAGCGTATGAAATGGGGTGAGGAACAACTTCACTGGGTAGTTAAGTTTTGCGTTGGAAACGAAACTCAGAACTATTGGCTCTGGGTAGAGCCATCAAGTGATGAGGTTGTTGACGAAGACGACTACGCAATCCAGGACACTTTTTGCGGAGAGGAAGCTTTCAATCTTTGCAAAACCTGGTGGGAGGAAAGCCTTAGCTAGGTCAAAGCTTGCCTATTACTCCCCTTCTCTGATAATCTCAAACAGCTTTTCCGTGCTCTCTAGATGGTCAATATATAGAATGCCATCGAGATGCTCAATTTCCTGTTCAAGAGCCTGAGCCAGAAGCCCTTGTGCTTTGAGGCGAAATTGCTTACCGTATCGGTTTTGCGCTTTGACCTTCACTGTTACCGCTCTTTTTATTTCCCCAAAGTAGCCGGGTACGGATAAGCAGCCTTCCTGGACTATTCGTTCACCTTCCCTTTTTACTATTTCTGGGTTAACCATAGTGATGAGTTCCTGTTCTGGCACCTCGATGACTGCTACACGGAGCAACACTCCTACCTGTGGGGCAGCGAGACCGGCTCTATTTGGGTCAGCGCGTAAAGTATCAATCATGTCATCGATTAACTTTTGAATGGAGTCATCGATTTTAGTTACTCTTTTGGCCTTTTGCCGCAACACGGGGTCAGGCAAAGTGCGAATCTGTAAAACTGCCATACTTCCTCTGAAAACGCGCCTGAATTTTTATTCCATTCTGATTATACCCTGCTTGCTGACGAAAATCACCTTAAATATTCGAGATTGATTCGTAACGTCTCTCTGCTATGCGAGTTTTTGTCTCTATCATTCTGAGCTTAGAGGCTGTGGTGAGTGGATACGGGGGAAAACAATTGACCTTGGGCGGAGCTGCGATGTAAAATCAGCGAAAGTGAACAAAAGTAGCCGAAGGGAGTAATAGCCCTCAAGAAACAACGGTTAAAAGATGCTGGCGACAAGCAATGGTTGTTAATTAACATCCAGCAAGAGGGATTTTAGATAGTCTGAAAGTAATCTATGAAAGGGGAGATGAATGGCAAATCAAGACGCTGTTCGACTGGATATTGAAGATACTATTGCCACGGTGCTGTTGAATCGACCGGAGGCATTGAATGCTTTTAACCAGGAGGTCTTATTAGGGCTTCAACAAACAGCGCAGGCTATCAAGGAGAACCCTGAGGTCAGGGTTGTTATCATAACCGGTGCCGGTGATAAGGCATTTAGCGCCGGGCTGGACTTGAAGATGGTGGCCTCCGGGAGCGGCCCCACGGAAATTGTTCCCAGTTATCGTCAGGGCTATGATTCCCTGTACAACTTGAAGATGATATTTACCATGTACGAAGAGCTGGCCGCACCGGTTATCGCTGCCGTAAACGGGTACTGTTTAGGGGCAGCCCTGGAACTCATTCTTTGCTGCGATATACGCCTGGCTTGTGATGCTGCCGTATTCGGGCTTCCTGAGATTCAGTTAGGGGTTATCCCTGACCTGGGAAGCACGCAGCGGTTACCCCGGATAGTGGGACTTGGCATTGCTAAGGAGTTGATTCTTACCGGACGGAGAATCGACGCTGCCGAAGCGCTCCGGGTTAGGCTGGTAGATCATGTATATTCCAAAGACCAGCTAATGGTTGAAGCCAAGAAGCTGGCCGAAGAAATAGCCAAAATCAATCCCCGCCTTATTCAGGGTGCCAAAAGAGCGACTACTCTTGCTCTGTCGACCCCGCTCGACATAGGGCTCCGCATGGAGACCGACATATGTCTTGGCTCAGGCAGTGGTGCCGAAATGGGTGAAGCCGCCCAACAGTTTACTAAGAAAGAGTAGTCTCAACATGCCTCGGGGACGGAGTTAGGCTGGTCAGATGCGAACGCGAAGCCAAGCTTCTATATTAGTTAACAATTCGATAATACCACCAAGTGAGAAGGACTGAACGTCAGGAAGCAGCAAAGTTTCATTGACTAACAACAGAAAAGCAAGGTAAAATTTATGGTAATGTACAACAAGGCTGTGCTCGATAATGGCTTGAGAGTTATCACCAGTACTATGCCCCACAGCCGCTCAGTATGCCTTGCAATCCTCGTAGGTGCTGGTTCCTGCTACGAAAGTGAAGAAGAGGCGGGCATCTCCCACTTCGCCGAGCATTTGTTTTTCAAAGGCACACAGCGGCGACCAACGTCCAAGGAAATAACTCAGGATATTGAAGGCGTTGGTGGCATAATCAATGCTGGCACAGACAAGGAATTAACTGTCTTCTGGTGTAAGGTTGCTAAGCCTCATTTCCCCATAGCCCTTGACGTGCTATCTGACCTCTTGCTCAATTCTCTCTTTGATAGCAAAGAAATAGAGCAAGAGAGGCGGATTATCAGCGAGGAAATCAATATGAACCTGGACCTTCCTCAGCAAAGGATAAGCATGCTCATAGACGAGCTGTTATGGCCAGAACAACCTCTGGGGCGCGAGGTCATCGGATACAAGGAAACTGTATCTTCGATAACAAGGGAGCAACTATTAAACTACGTTGCTCGCAGATATATGCCCAATAACACCGTGCTTAGCATTGCTGGCAACATACAACATGAAGAAGCAGTGGCTCAAATTGAGTCCCTGTTTAATAAATGGGCTGCCGGGGAGCTAATTACTGGCTATATAACTGATGACAAGCAAACGGAAGCCAGGTTGCGTATTGAGCCCAAAGATGTCGAGCAAGCGCATCTTTGCCTTGCTGTTCACGGCTTTTCTCGCTCTCACCCGCAACGTTTTACCATTGACTTGTTTAACACAGTGCTTGGCGGTGGCATGAGCAGCCGCCTATTTACGGAGATACGAGAGCATAGGGGGCTAGCATATGATATTCACAGCTATGCCGAGCACTTCCTCAAGTCGGGGTCATTTGCCATTTATGCTGGCGTTGACCCCCAAAAAATAGAAACTGCTGTGGTAGCTATCCTCGAAGAGATGTCTCAAATTAAACAAGGAATTACCGCCAATGAGCTTACCAGGGCTAAAGAATTGTCAAAAGGAAGATTATATTTGCGGTTTGAGGATAGCCAGAATGTAGCGTTATGGTACGGTGGTCAGGAGATATTAACGCAGCAAATCCTGGACATAGACGATGTTATTTCTATTGTGGATGCCATTACCATAGATGAGCTAGAAGGGGTGGCCGAGGAGATTATAACCGATAGGGGGCTTAATTTAGCTGTAACAGGACCGATTAAGAAAGACAATCTTATCAAGGAAAAGCCTTTAAGGCAATTGTTTAAGCTCTAATATTATAGAGGAAGAACCGCCTCATGGCGGTTCTTCCTGTTTCTGGTGAATTTAGTTGAATTCCAGCCACAGAGGCTACATCATGCCCTCGTATCCTCCTCCTCCTCCCGGCATCGCCGGCATCTTTTCCTTCTCAGGAATGTCGGTTACCAAGCACTCCGTAGTCAGAATCATAGTGGCAATGCTAGCACCATTCTGTAGAGCGCTCCTGGTGACCTTGAGAGGGTCTACAATGCCCCTTTCTACCATATTTACACCCATTTCATCTTTGAAGGCGTCGTAGCCTATGCCAGGCTTGCTTTCCTTTATGGCAT
>Ga0315543_1002077_pt1 | contig 20207 bp, 19 predicted proteins | sample SalMarSW160210MG_2_FD_203098 | JGI IMG/M metagenome (GOLD analysis project Ga0315543, IMG submission 203098) | Salt marsh sediment microbial communities from the Plum Island Ecosystem LTER, Massachusetts, United States - Salt Marsh Sediment SW1601-210 ...
TCCCATTTGCCCTCAGCTTGACAGTTTGTTCCATCAGACAAGCACACAAGTTTCCCGTTTGACTGTATATCACCTGCGACGTCCAGTTTCGCTGCCGGCGTCGTCGTCCCGATGCCGACGTTGCCTGCTGCATCTATTATCATTCTTGAGTCAGCACCGTAGTCATAAAAGCTCAGCCCCCCGTTTGCCCAGCCATGATTTGTTAATATCCCCCATATCCTGCCACCTGTTCCAGTATCAACAAGATGTATGCTTGGTTCGCCATCTACAACACTCCTGATGGTTCCTGTTACATCCAACTTTGCTCCCGGAATTTCCGTCCCTATGCCTACCCTGCTGTTGGCCGTATCTATGTGCAATGGAGCCAAATGCAGCTCGTCAACAGAGTGTCCCATCGTCTGGGGCGGACCGCCTGAGCTGTATGCGGCTGCCACCCCTAACGCGAGAATTAGCGAAACGGATGTTATAAGGAAGAGGAGATGTCTGTTTCCTGTTCTGATTTCAACCTGCATATGATATATTTTGTTTTTGCTGGATAAAAAGGTTGGTTATGAGGCAGTGTTTTACATCGTTGCCCTCATGTTGTCCCCGAGATTTTCTACTTTTCGATATTATCTTATTTATACAATCCTTGTAATTATTTATTATATAAGCTATAAGCGGGGGCTATAGGCGGAGGCGTCCGGGAAAAATTCTGTAAATTCGGATGGAAAATATGGAAAAAATCGGAAGTTACATGGGGGGTAACAAAAAGCTGTTCATGATTATATCCGCTTTTCTGGTAATCGTTCTTCTGTGTGCCGTTATATTTCCCTTCATGCAATATCTTGGATCGCATCCTCAGGTTCCGTCCCAGCAGCAACAGCTTGCTGAAGACATAAGCGGAACGGGCCAGGGAGGGGTTGAAGACCAGCAGGAGAAACCCATAGCAGAAATAATTTCGGAAAAGGTTGAGCAGTGCGTAGCCGGTAATCCGTCACTGACAGAGGAGCAGTGCTGGGACCTGAAGTACCACGGCATGGCAATAGCGAAGAATAATCAAAGCCTGTGTGAAAAGATAAAAAGCGAACAGGTCAAGGAGCACTGCGAAAGGTATTTTAAATGAACCTTATGAAATCAAAAAAGATTACAGAGCCCGATTGGAGGAGACTTGTCTTATTTTTTTCATTATTCTTTGCTATCACAGTGCTTGCGTCTCCTCCTGTGGTCAGGGCAGATTTGACTTGCAGTGTCAGGTTCAATACCCCATCATGCGTGGGAGACGAAGTGCCTCTGTTCAGAATGTACGATACGGGCAATAGCCATGCAGAAACCGTCGGCAATAACAATTATGATTACACGGTCTGCTGCGGAGGCCTCGGTCCCGGTGTGCTTGGCACAGATTGCAGTGGTATTCATGACGTTGTGCTAAGGCTCTCTGCCGCTACCAATGCACATGCCGAGGACCCCCTTGTTGTTCCTCCGATTTATACGACAGAAGTCTGCCTGAATGCGAGCTATGGCAATGTTTTTTGCACCGTTCATGATTCTACTTTAACCCCCGGCTCTGATTGCCCTTCCTCCGAATACCAGTGTCTTGCTTCCATCAACGACTCCACCAATGCGCATGTCGGAGACTGCAATGCTTACGATTTTAAGGTCTGCTGCAAGGCAGGAGGGGATACTGAGGAGCCTAATACGACACTGACAGGCATGCCGCCCGATCCAACGAATGACAGTACCCCGGGTTATTCCGGAAATGCCAATGATACCAATACAAACGTTGTTTCAATTAATTACAGCGTGTCAGGTGCAACCACCATACCTTGGACACCTGTTGATTCGTTCACACCAAGCAAAATCGTGTCCTTTACGTTCACAACATTACTGCTGAATAATGGACCTAATACAATTTGGGTTAGAGCAATGGACAAGGCCGGCAATCTGGAGAGCACTCCTGCGACACATTCCTTAACTGTTGACACAGTGGAGCCTAATACGACACTGACTCCCTACTTGCCCGATCCAACGAATGAAAGCGCGCTTGCCTATTCCGGGAATGCTGAGGATACAGCAACAAACATAGTGCAGGTCCAGTACCAATACAAGCTCGAAGGGGGCCCATGGAGCTCATGGGCTGATGCAACACCAACGGACGGTTCCTTTAATTCAATCAATGAAGGTTTCACATTCACAAAAACAGTTCCAGCTGACGGAAAATATACATTCCGGACAAGGGCAAAGGACGAGGCCGGCAACTGGGAGACCAGTTATGCGAGCGACGATGTGACCGTTGACACCGGAGAGCCGGATACGATCCTGAATGCTTACTGGCCAGATCCAACGAATATCACTAGTCTGGATTATTCCGGAAATGCTATGGATACAAGAACTAACGTAACTGTCATTCAATATAGAGTGGATAGTGGAGCTTGGACAGATGTTAATCCTTTCTCAGCAGATACGAGCGTTGCCTTTGCATTTACAGCATCGATAGCATCTGACGGGACTCATGCAATTGAAACTAGGGCAAAGGACGAGGCCGGCAACTGGGAGACCAGTTATGCGAGCGACGATGTGACCGTTGACACCGGAGTGCCTAATACAGTCTGGATAAGCACACCGCCCACATCACCCGCTACAACGGATGATGACACGCCGACTTATGATGGAAGAGCGACGGATGCAATAACAAACATAGTCGATATCGAATACAGAGTGGACGGTGGAGTCTGGACAGATGTTAATCCTTTCTCACCAGCTACGGGCGTGGACTTTACGTTCACGACATCGATGCTGTCTGACGGAGATCATAAAATCGAGGCCAGGGCAATGGACGAGGCCGGCAACTGGGAAACAAGCCCTTATCTGAGTCACGATGTGACCATAGCTGTAGGGCCACAGGTTTCCGTTGGCCATCTGCCACTTTCACCCACTCATAAAAAATCGGTAACCTATATGGCAATAGCAACAGATCCGTCAGGTGTATCAGAAATTATGTTGTATGTCGATGGTGTTTTGAAAAATACAAGCACAATGTCACCGTGCACATTCACGGGAGGACCTTATGCTTCTGAAACAACCCATCACTACAATGCATCAGCAAAAGACACGCTTGGCAACATTGGCTGGTCGGCGACAAAAAGCTTCACGGTAGGTGCGGAACCGTCTGTTGGCGGCGGAGCCCCGTCCTTCGAATTGACGCTATTCACCGCTGTTGTTCTTGTCCTTTTCATCTCGATTCTCTCCGCCTTTCACATGACTGAGCGAAACTGAATTACCCACGGCTTAAAGCCGGGAGGGTGTAACAGCTGCCAACCTGCATCCAATCACCATGCTGAACTACTCTGGCATTTAGGCCCACATGGTCTACTGTTATCCGACATCCGACTTTCATCCATTCTCCAAGCTGAAGCATGGGGCGTCTTGATGCGACATGCGTGAACCCCGGGGGGTTTCAATGCAACTGGTAATCAGAAATCCGCACTTTTTCTGAACGAGAACATGGATTCAAAGGGAACCTTCGATATAAATAGGAGCAGGGGGATATCTATGAAATTCTGTTGTTCAGGCCGCCTTTCTTATACTGTTTTCATCATCTTCTTGGCGAACTCCTACGTATATCCTCAATTTTCTACGCCTTTTCCGAAGATTCCTTCCGGTTCTTATTCGTCTATATATTGGTTTTTGAGAGTTGTAGACCGTAAAAATCCTAAAGGCGGCTGGGTTGTACTTCTTCGCAATAATAGCCGCTTCCCTCACTTCGCCGTCTATTTCTGCCATATTGCCAAGGGTGTTTTCACGCGCAAATTTATTTAGTTTTTTTGTTTTAATATTAAACACTTCGTCTACTCCGGTATCCATATACGGTCGATACAGAGAAAAGCGATCTGGTCGCCTATAATTGGCAGAAGCATCGTCCATAATAGGTCTAGGGATAGAACTAAGAAAAGGGGGCGGAGGCTCTTCTGAGAGCGACTCCTCTTGTGTTTGGTTGTTTGTGCACGGTCTGTATGCCATAATGAGGCTTAAATTAGGGTATTTAAATATGTTTTTATCGATTTGTGGGTGGATATTTCCGTTATTACGTCATTTTTAATGAAAAGTATTTCATTAATTTTAAAAATATGAAAATTTATAGCAAGTATTTCTGAAGCAAATCGAGCCAATCTGATACCAGCCTCGTTATTAAAAAATTCTTTTTTATATGCTCTCTCCCGTTTTTCCCGAGTTTGTTCCTCAACTTATTATCTTCAATAATCTTTGTTACATATCTGGCAAATCCCTCATTGTCTTCTGGGCCAAGCAGGAATCCGTTTACGCCATTAATTACCTGTGAAGGTATCCCGCCAACCTTCGAAGCCACAACCGGCGTCCCCTTGTAAAGGGCCTCTGAGATGGTTAACCCGAAGCCCTCCTTTATAGATTTCTGGATAACAACAGCCGAAGCCCTCTGCAAACAATTGACCAAAAAATCGTTTTCTAGAAAAAGTAGTTTTATGTCATCGCCATATTTGCTTTTTTTTGCTTTTTTATCAACCTTTTCAAACAATATTTGACCCTCAGGATCGTCCGAAGCGAATGAGCCAAGTAAAACCAACTGACAATCCGTTTTTCTCCTCACTCGTTCAAAAACATTAACGACCCCGAGCGGATCTTTCCATTTATCAAATCTCGATATTTGCGAAAAAATGGGTTTATCATCGATTATTCCATACTTTCCCAAATATTTATAGACAACCTTCCATGGTATTTCCTTGTTTTTTTGGGATATTGGATCTATCGCGGGGGGGATAATATTTTGTGGGAGTTTTAAATCTTTTTTCAAAAATTTCTTGTAAGAAACAACGAAGTGGTCGTATTTTTTTATAAATCGCTTGATGTAACCCCAAACTTCGGGATTTGGGGTGGATAGATCAACGTGAGATCTGAATATCCAAGGTTGTGATTTTTCATAAAAATCAATCAATGGTAAAGGTTGTGTATCGTGGATTATGACCAAGTCGTGGTCTATATGTGTGAATTTTGAAAATCTCCTGTTTGTTTCATAATACAGCTTTTTCTTTCTATCAGAAAAATTTATATCTTCACCTTGCAGGGCATTATGGATTTTCTTGGTAACTGTAAAGAAATCGGGATTGCCGTGCAGAATCCTCCAGCCGAAATTTACACCAATCCCGTTAAACAACAACACAGCACTATCGAGAATTTCAGCAACACCTCCACCCTGAAAAGTTGAATTAATGCAAAGTATGTGTTTATCAGAAATCCTTTCTGCCTTTGCCACAATTTTTTCCATTGTCTGTTTGGCAACAATTTTTCTGTAGCTTTTTAGAACATCTATCATATACTTGATTTTATTTTAATCTGGTATTAAAAACATTCAGAAAATTTTAACGCTTGATAAATACTCCGTGCTGAAAGAACAGTGAAGCACTGCGTCTAAAGCCAAACACAGGACAGCTATTTCAATTGCAATGGGCAAAAATATTGGGGGGACAAAAATCTTATCCCTGCCTTAGCGGTACGAAGATGCATCCCCCGTGGTTCTCCTGCTTGAAGCCGTCCTTCGTTTTGTGTAACAAAATGAGGTCCTGGTGGTAGAAGCCTCCGACGGGCGCCAGTATTATTCCACCCTCCTTTACCTGTTCTTTCCAAGCCTGGAATATCTCCGGGGTTGCGCAAGTTACTATTATCTTGTCGTAGGGTGTGCCGGGTTCGTATCCTTTGCTGCCGTCCCCCACCATAACGTGCACGTTTTTGCATCCGGTTCTTTCCATGTTGTTTTTGGCGGACATGGCAAGTTCTGTCTCAATTTCGACGGTGTAAACAGAATTAACTAGTTTGGAAAGTATGGCTCCCTGGTAGCCTGATCCAGACCCTATCTCCAGCACCTTGTCTCTGGATCTTGGCTTTAACAGCTCTGTCATGATTGCTACCATGTGGGGCGCCGATATTGTTTGGCCGTGCCCTATCTGCAACGGGTAATCGGAGTATGCAAAGCTTCTGTCGCTGGCCGACACGAACTCTTCTCTCGGAACTTGCCTGAATGCCTGGATAACCCTTTCGCTCTTTAGGTACCCTTCCCCGATGAGCCTGCTTAAAAGCATTTCCCTGTCGGCAGCGATGTCCATAGTTAATATTTTGAACAGGGATTTAAAGTAGTTTTTGCTGGTTTATTTTTTAGTTGTCCCGGCAATTTCTTATCATGCAACTCTACGATTACTGCGTCTTGGCGGATTCGGATTTAGCAGAAATTGCGAAAAGGGGTGCTCTGCTGGGATGGAACGGCCTGTGCCTGCTGAGCGAACAAGTTGCTGGCAAGTTGAAGGTGAAAAATAAAATTGATCTTGTGCCGGGCGCGCTCATCGAAACAGACAAGCCAAACTATATCAGGAGAGAGGCAGACAGGAAGAGGTCACGCTTTCCCATCATAGTTGCCAGAGGCCTGAACGAGGATATCAACAGGGCCGCGGTGGAAACGCCCGCTATCGACATACTGTTGCCGGCGGAAAACGCGAAAATCGACTACGTCATGGTAAAGCTGGCCAAAAAAAACGACGTGGCGATTGGATTCGAGTTCAGGTTCCTGCTGCAGTCATGCGGGGAGGAAAGAAGCAGGATATTTTCCTGGCTGCGTGAAACCGCGAAAATGGTGAAAAAGTTCGGGGCTCCTTTCGTGCTGACGAGCGGGGCCATGTCAGAGTGGGATTTGAGGTCTCCTAGCGAATTGATGGCTTTCGGCAGGGTTCTGGGCTTCGAAGTACCCCAAATCAGGGCCAGCATGTCGGGAAAGATGATTGAAAATAACAGGAAAAAATTGGGTGAAAAATGGGTAATGCCGGGAGTCGAGGTGGAATAAGGTGAAATAAGAATGAAGCTTAAAAGAATGCCCAGTCTGAGGGAGAAAAGGCACTATGTCACGTTTAGATTGCATTCAGCCAAACCGGTTATGTACAGCGAGATGCGGGGGGCTGTCCTGAACTCCATTCTAAACTGGATGGGGGAAACGGGATTTTCGGGCGCGAGATGCAGGATTATCAAAAACCTGTGGGACCCGAAAAAGCAGACAGGCTGGCTTGGATGCTCGCCCCGCTCAGTTGATGACGTAAAGATTTCCCTTGCATTGATTCACCAGATAGGCGACGAGAGGGTCATATTCCAGGTTATAAGGGTATCTGGGACCGTAAAATCCGGGCGAGAGAAAATTTTTAAATAGCCATTCCTTTATTAAGACTATGAAAGACAGGGTCGTTCATCTCAATCTGAACATTGTGCTGGCACTTTTGCTTGTTGCTTCCGTTGCTGTCAGCGTGTACCTTTGCGTGCACATTCAGGGCGTTTACTCCATTCTGAGAGAATACAACGCCATGGCGACCCTGGTCCAGAGCGACATCAACGACATGAGCGCCCATGTGCAGGAGTGGAGAACAGCCGTGAGCTACCAGGAAACATATCTCAATTATTTTTATCTGAAGACTATTGCGGACGAATACAACGAGAAGCTGCCAACTGTAGAGCAGAACCTGCTCGATTACAAAAATTTCCTGGAAAGGAACAGTGATCTGCTTGTTTCCATATCCATTAATGCCCCACTGGAGATGAAAAACGTCGATACCTTGCTCGATAACTACGATGAAAACGTTGGCGATTTCTCCACCTATTTGCAGAACGTTTTGGAAATACAGCAGAACGCGACCGCTTCCTGATGATGAAAAACTTCTCAGTTATTATATAAATTTCCCACTAGGTGGGAACAAAAAGCAAAGGTTTTTATACCTTCCTGTCGAACAATACAAACATGTCAGAAGCAACTGAGTGGGATTTCGGTCCTGTAGAACACAGTGGGCAAAGATGGGGGTATCAGACTACTCCAAGGGGGGGTAGCTGGATTAATACGGATACTAACATAGTTGCTCCACTGTGTGTGACCCAAGCACTGAATTCGGCTTACAGAGGTAAGTTACCCGTTTACAGGATGGAAACTGTGGCAGCCAAGCAAGTCGTTAATGTTTAGCTTTATCGCTTTCTTTTTTAAGAAGATTCCTATAAATGTAGCTTATGAAAATCGACCTGCATACCCATACTTATTACTCTGATGATGCCATCAGCAGCCCCGAAGACATTGTCAAGGCTGCGAAGATGCTAGGCCTGGATGGGATAGCCATCACGGACCATAACACGAGCAAGGCCTGGAAAGGGGCCCTGGAAGCCGGGAAGAAGCACAAGCTCGGAATAATACCCGGCGAAGAGATAAAGGTCTCGCATGACGGGAAGAAAATCGGCGAGGTTATCGGGCTTTTCCTGAATGATGAGATAAGCCCCGGCGAGTTCCATGTGGTTAGGGAAAAAATCAAAGAACAGGGCGGTATCCTTATCACGGCCCATCCGTTCGATGCATTCAGGAACTCCTTCAGGATGCTGGAAGAGTTCAAGAGAGACATGGACGCGATTGAGGTCATCAACAGCAGGGTCGTGCTCAACAGGTTTAACGAGAAGGCCCTTGAGTTCGCGCGTAAAAATGATATGGCGATGACGGGCGGATCGGACGGCCACTGCTCATATGAAATAGGGAACGCCTACACCATAGCCGACATGGATGATATCAAGGATTTGTTCTCAGCGATAAAGCACAAGAAAACAGTGGCTGGAGGGAAGAAGACTAACCCGCTCATTCATTTGGTTTCCACCCTGGCCAACCTTGGCCTGATTGGCCGGTGATAGAAGAGATGCACACCATCTTTATTCAAGGGCCTTTATCTGTTTCTTGTAAAATTCCACAGCGGTTTTCAACTCCATTTTCCCTAGCGGGGTGATTTTGTATATCTTCCGCCTGCCGGCCGTCTTTTTGCTGACGAATCTCCTTCCCGTCAAATAATAGAGCACCCTGTACGCAGTCACGGTCCCTGGCTTGAATCCGAATCTCTTTTCGATTTCATGTCTGAGCATGTAGGCGTGCGTTTCCTTGTCAAGCAGTATCCTGAGAATATATATCCAAAGACAATCTTTCGTATTGAGGTCAGCCAGCCTCTTCAGCAATTTATTGGACATGATTATCAATTATTTTACTGGCGTAAAATATATAAATCTATTTGGCTATATTTTATACAGGTAAAATATATGGCAAAAGAGATAAGATTTGCAGTCTCGGGTGTTGGGAACTGTTGCAGCAGCCTGATTCAGGGTCTGTCATATTACAAAGACAAGGAATCGGGCGACATCCCCGGTCTGATGCATGTCAACTTCGGGGACTACCTGATCAAGCATTTGAAACCTGTCGCTGCATTTGATGTTGATTCGAGAAAGGTAGGCAAGGATTTTAGCGAAGCCATATTCGCAAACCCTAATTGCACCACTATATTTCACCCCGATGTCCCGAAACTGGGAGTTGAGGTGAGAAAGGGTCCCGTGCTCGACGGGGTTGCCCCCCACATGCATGAACATCCTGAGGATAAGACGTTTGTCCTGTCCGACGAGTCTCCCGTTGACGTTGCAAAGGAACTGCTTGAAAGCGGCGCCGAGATTCTGATAAACTACATGCCTGTCGGTTCCGAAAAGGCCACGAGGTTTTACGCCCAGGCTGCCCTGGACGCAGGCTGCGCATTCATAAACTGCATGCCCGCATTCATAGCCTCAACGCCCCATTGGGTAAAGAAATTTGAGGAGCATAAGCTGCCAATGGTCGGCGATGACATCAAATCGCAGGTAGGCGCAACTATCGTTCATAGGACCTTGGCAAAGCTTTTCGCGGACAGGGGCGTCAAAATAGTTTCCAGCTATCAATTGAACGTTGGCGGTAACACCGATTTCAGCAATATGCTTGCCAGGGACAGGCTGAAGTCCAAAAAGATAAGCAAGACCCAGGCAGTCCAGTCCATCCTGCCCGTGCCGATAGACCCGTATAATCTGCACATATCGCCGAGTGACTACGTCCCATGGCTCAAGGACAAAAAGCTATGCTTCCTGCGGATAGAAGGCCGGAAGTTCGGTGACGTTCCGATGAACGTAGAGGTGAGGCTCGAGGTAGAAGACTCCCCAAATTCCGCTGGTGTCGTAATCGACGTCTTGAGGGCTGCAAAGATTGGCCTTGACAGGGGAATCGGCGGCCCGCTTTATTCCATATCCGCGTACTGCATGAAGAGCCCGCCAGAACAGTATCCCGATCCCGTCGCAAGGGAAATGGTGGAAGAATTTATCAGAGGGGACAGGGAAAGATAGGCGCCTATAGCTGAGTTGCTGTTGCTGAACTTATAAGAGACGCGTAAAAAATATAATATGAAAAAAGTCATATTCTTGCTGCAGTTTTTGTGGTCAAGCGGATTTAACTTGCTGTACAGGATTATGCCCTCTTTCTTGTCAACTTATATCAGCTCCGCTTTCCAGATAGGACTGGTTCACACGGCCTACTCCGCATCGAGACTGCTGAACTTGCCATGCGGAGCTTTGGCCGACAAGTTGGACAAGAGAAAGATCGTGTTCATGGTCTTCTTTTTGTTGCCTTTCATAGCAATATCTTTCACGGTTTCGGGGGGCCTGCTACACTTCGTGTTCATGTTTTTCATTTTTGGGTTGCTCGCCAATTTCTACTACTCAACAATCGGCTCCCTTACAACGCTTTTATTCAAGAGAAAGGTACGGTCTTTGTTCAGCTTGGAGGCCATGTACCAGCTAGGATTTGCAATCGGGCCCATAGCCGGAGGCTGGCTCACCTTGGAGTACGGTATAGAGGCCGCGTTCTACACCTGGACCGCTCTCGGAGTAATAGGCATGCTGCTTAGTACCCTGCTATTCAGGGAAAAGGAAACGAGACAAGAGGGGGGCGGAAAAATGAAATTCTGGGCAGTGTTCAAGGAGCACAGGCTGGCATGTATAATCTTCCTGGTTGCGGGGGGGTTTCTGACGGGCTGGCTGGACGCGATAGCTGGGCTGGGGATACCCTTGTACGCGACCGGCATCGGGTTCGACATATACCAAGTAGGACTGATACTGGGCATCTCCGCCATGATCAGCGTTTTCGGTTTCTACGTCTTTGGCAGGTTTCTTGAAGGCCTGCCGAAAGAACTTTCACTGGTTTTGTTGCTCTTGCTCATGGGTTTGCCATTCCTGCTCTTCACAAGCGCCCGGGATGTCCTATCCCTGTCGTTGCTTGCAGGCATCTTCACCCTTGGGAGGGCAGGCTCCCTGAACATCGCAAGGGCGTTCGTCGCGTCCCGCACGAGTCCCGGCAACAGGGCCAAGGGAATAGCAACCGTTGACACAACAATGTACGTCGGGAGGTTAACTGGCCCCATATACGCCGGTGCTTTGATAGACCTGATATCAATACGATTCGCATTTCTTTCTGCCTCGGCCGTAGCGTTAGGGGTAATTGTCTTCGTGGTGGCCGCTAGTCGGCTGAAAGGATTTAAGAATAAGATATAATGGGTGATATAGGATATATTATATGAATTCCAAAAACCCTGCTAAAAATCGTCAGAACATGGGAACCCAAAAAGAAACCGGTATACAGGAGTTTCAAATGCGGGCTCTGCAACAAGTTTATAAGAAAGGCCTGGCACATCTGGCTGCTCGACGGCGGATATAATGTTGAACTAGATCCGTGCAACAAATGCTGGAAAAAGTTAAATAGAAAGAAAAACAAGGAATAACTATGACCTTCTACGAAAACAGGCAGCGGTTCGAAAACCTCAGTGTGAAGATAGGCATGGTCTTCAGCAAGTTCAGGTTGTCTCCCAACCAGTGGACATTTCTGAGCATCGTTCCCGCCTTCGTCGCGCTGTATTTCCTTGTAAATTCACAATTCTTGTATGCGGCCCTTTTCTTCATATTTTCCGGGTTCCTGGACATGGTGGACGGTGCCGTGGCGAGGGTCATGGGAAAGGTCACAAAGCTGGGAGCCTACCTCGACACCATGATGGACAGATATGTTGAAGCATTGATAATTCTGGGCTTGCTTTTTGTTTCGTTGCCGGACTTTTATCTCCCGGCCACTGCATGGCTGTTCCTTTATTTTATTGGCTCCATGATGACTACATATGCCAAGTCAGCCGCAAAGGAAAAAGAACTCGTGGACAAGGAGCTTAAAGGCGGTATTCTGGAGAGGGCGGAGAGGCTGCTCATATTGTTCGTGGGTATCCTGCTGGCAATCTTCGACAAAACGTACCTGACATACGTGCTGGTCCTGCTTGCGGTTCTTACAAATTTTTCCGCGATACAAAGGGCGTACATTGCGAAGAAAGGGGCGGAAAAGAAGTGGTCTGTTTGAAATTTTGACATAAATCGAATTGAGCAGTTAATTTAATAATATCTTTTAAATCACCCCAGGAAATAATAAAATATGAACCAAGAAGAAAGGGCTATAGTGATCTGGTCTATCTTTTTCGTTGTCTCAGGTTTCGTCTTCATTCTGGCCTTCGTGTTCTCTCCTATAATAGGTACTCTGGTAACGCTGGCCTATACTATGCTTTATGTCGGACTCTGTGCTGTTTTCATATTAGTTTTCAGGGAGATTGATACCCTGAGGAAGGACACGGTCGAAAAACTGCGTGAACGGAAAGATGAACTGGAGGAAGTGAAAAGCGCAATCAAAAGCAAGTACTACAAGAAGAAGATTGACGCTCCTGCATTCAGGCAGATAATACAGGACTATGAGAAGAAGTTGACGGAAATCGAGGTCAAGATAAAGCGGCTTGAGGGGAAGAGATAGGCTTTTTCTATCATCGCCCGCCCTTCTGCTGCGTGTACATCTTGCTTATCCGGTCTATGTCGTCCGCCTCTTCCGGGCTTTTGTCCGGCCTGAGTTTGACGAGACGGGGAAATCGGAGTGCATAGCCAGAATCATAATTTGGTGATTTCTGTATTTCCTCGTATGCTATCTCAAGGACTATTTTTGGTTTAATTTTTACGGTATTCCCTTTACCACTAACGATATCAGGCCTTAACATCTCGGTCAGGTCCTTGAATGTGATGTCAGTCTCCACCGTTTTCTTTTCCTTCACCCCCGTTCCCATCATGCCGCAGTCAAGGAACTCTCCGCTGGCCTGGTCCCTGCAGGCAAGAACAAGGGAACCCAGCCACCCTGCCCTCTTACCTGTTCCCCACTGGGCCCCTGTTATTACAAGGTCCAGGGTCTCCATGACGGGCTTTACCTTAAGCCAGCCTCCGGCCACCCTCTTTCCGGGCTGGTACGTGGCATCGAGGTTCTTCACCATCACCCCTTCCTGCCCGGCATACAGCGCATCCTGGTAGAATTTCTCAGCCTTAGGCAGGTCTTTTGTAACCAGGGGCTCCGCCAGCTGGAACCTTCCGTGTGTTGTCTTTATCACGGATTGCAGCAGGCGCCTTCTCTCCCTGAAGGTTTTGCCGAACAATTGTTTTCCCTCCAGATAAACTATATCAAACCAGTTCATCTGTATGGGGATTTCCTTGACTATCCTGTCTATCTCATACTTCCTGTGAATCCTCTGCGAAAGGACCTGGAATGGCATGGGCTTGCCTGTTTTCAGGTTCATGGCCATAGCCTCCCCTTCTATAATGCACTTCTTGGCCTTGACGCCCTTCTTGACCATATCGGCCAGGTCAGGGAACTGCGTCGTGACATTTTCAAGCCTCCTGGTGAACAGCCAGACCTTGTCACCATCCTTATGGCATTGTATGCGAGCACCGTCAAATTTGACTTCTATCTGTGTATTTTCAAAGGATTCTAGGGCCTCTTTAAGGCCGGGTGCCTTCTCAGCTAGCAACACATGGAATGGCTTCCCCAGTTTGAGGGTCGCCCTCTTCAACCCTTCAAGCCCCCTCTCCTTCGCTATGCACGCCACCTCCCCGTAATCAGGTCTGAGGAACCATGCCCACTCGATGGCCTTTATGGCCTCTTTCTTCTCGTCCCCTTCTTTGCCAGGGAAGAAGGCCTTGGCGATTGCGTCTCTGATCACGCCCTCGGCAACTCCCACACGCAGCTGGCCGAGCGATGTCCTTACGATATACCTTGCCTCTTCGGGTGAGGAATGCATTATCAGCTCCTTGACTATGCTTATCTTCACCTCCTGGCTTCCCTTCCCCTCCACAGCAGCGAGCTTCTGCAAGTTCTTGAAGACCTTCTCTATATCGATGTGCTTTAAGCCGAGAGTCTGCTGCTGCTTCTTTCCCATCAGGACCTCCACCGTCAATCCAAGGTCTCCAGTCTCATTGTAGCTCTTAATGACCTCCGATTCCGGGAAGCCTGTTGCCGTTGCTACTATCTTTATGACCATCTTATCGGCAATCCCGATGACCATCTCGCTCCATGAGGGGAAGACCTTCCCCTGCAGTAGCAGAACTATGCGTGGAAGGTTCTCAGAATCGGATTCTTTGAGCAGCCCTGCGACGGCATCGATTTTCGCCAGCCTGGAAGGAGTCTTTTCGAGCTTCGCGTAAACCTCGACGAGCTTTGAATACAACATATCCATATTTTGTTTTCGTTTTTAATAAAATTGGAAATGGGAAGATAGCGGGGAGTGGATTTGAACCACTGACCTTTGGGTTATGAGCCCAACGAGCACTCCAGGCTTCGAGGACAAACCGAATCAACGGTCTTGCCTTGCTCTACCCCGCTGTTGCTATTATAATGAAAGGGTGGTTTTAAAAGTTTAACCAAATCAAGAATATATTGCTGTTTGATAAAAATTAAGACGTTGGTCGTGTTTATGAGAAGCGAGATTATCGCTGGCTGTGATGAAGCGGGCAGAGGTTGTATCATAGGCCCCCTTGTTATCGCTGGCGTTTCCGTAAGTCATGAAAATGAGAAAGAGCTGAAGAGGATAGGGGTCAGGGATTCGAAGGAGCTGTCCCATCCCAAAAGGGAGGAACTAGCCAAGCATATAGAGGATCTGGCGAAGGATATCGTTGTTTTCAAAGTGGGTCCCTGTAAGATAGATACTTTTCGCAAGCAGGGCGTTGGCTTGAACAGGATAGAGGCCATGAAGTTCGCTGACATAATAAGATTGCTGAATCCTCATCTGGCGTACATAGATTGCCCAGATACGAACATCAACAAGTTCCATCTCTTCATGAACAAGCTTGTCGGCGGGGGCCCGGAGCTGATAGTGAAGCACAAGGCGGACAGGGACCATCCGGTAGTTTCCGCCGCGAGCATCATAGCCAAGGTGGAGAGGGAGCTGGAGATAGCCAAGCTCAAGGAGGAGTACGGGGATTTCGGAACAGGCTACACATCCGATGAGAGAACTATAGAATGGTTGCGGGAATGGCTGCAAAGCAACAAGGAGTTTCCCGAGCACCTGGTCAGAAGGAGCTGGATAACATCGTCAATCCTGAAAGGTGAAAAAGAGCAGACCAACCTGTTGGACTGGTTCAGAGGGCTGGTCAGGAAATAACCAATAAAAAGATGAGTTGCTTATATGGTGTATAGGTGTATATGCAAAGGACGTATTCCAACGAAGTGAAGGGCGGCAAAAAGGTCCTGGTAAAAGGATGGGTAGCCAAGGTCAGGGACCTCGGCGGCCTGCAATTCTTTTTGCTAAGGGACAGAATGGGTGTAATCCAGATAACCGCCAAAAAGGGCAAGGTAGCTGACAAGATTTTCAAGCTCATAAGCGAACTTGGCAGGGAGGACTGCGTAGCCGTGGATGGGAAAGCCGTGGAATCCAGGCAGGCTCCCGGGGGGCTTGAAATAGTTCCTGAGAAAATCGAGATAATCAGCAAGGCTGCAACATCCTTACCAATAGACGTTTTTGGGAAGATTGAATCAGGGAAGGACAAGAGGTTCGATTTCCGGTGGATGGACATCAGGGACCCCAAACTGCAGGCCGTTTTCAGGGTGAAGTCCGTTGCCCTGAAGTACATCCGGGACTATTTTGAAAAAGCAGGCTTCGTTGAGGTTCACACGCCCGTTGTGCAGGCCGCGGGAGCAGAAGGCGGAGCTACCATGTTCCCGGTGATATATTACCAGAGGGAGGCCTTCCTGAGGCAGAGCCCCCAGCTGTACAAGCAGATGCTGATGGCATCGGGCCTGGACAGGGTCTGGGAGATAGGGCAGGCGTTCAGGGCTGAGAAGTTCCACACGTCAAGGCATGTTTCCGAATTCGTCTCCGTGGATTTCGAGCAGGCATGGATAGACAGCGAGCATGATGTGATGCTTACCCTTGAAAACATGGTCGTCCATTCGCTGCGCGGCATCGCCAAGGACTGCAAACAAGAACTGAAAATGCTCGGCAAAAAAATAAAAATCCCTAAACTGCCTTTGCTTAGGCTGACCTATGATGAGGCTGTTACGATGTTGAAAAAATCCGGCGTTGCCATGGAATGGGGGGACGACATGGAGGATGCCCAAGAGAAAAAACTCGGGGAAATAATGGCCAAGAAAGGTCATGAATGGTATTTCATCACAAAATTCCCTAGCAAAATAAAGCCATTCTACATCATGCTTGACGGCAAAGTCTCAAGGGGTATCGATCTGGACTACAAAGGCATGGAGATGGCGAGCGGCGGCCAGAGGGAGCATCGCTACGAGGTGCTAAAGAAGGTCATGAAGCAGAAAGGCCTCGATCCCCACAAGTTTGAATTTTATCTGGATGCCTTTAGGTACGGGATAGTGCCGCACGGTGGGATAGGTTTCGGCGTGGAAAGGATGATCGAAAAGATTCTGGACTTGCCGGACATAAAAGAAGTCATTTTGTTCCCGAGAACGCCGGAGAGGCTGGTGCCTTAGGATTGAGAGCTTAGGGTTTCTGGTATTCTTTGTAAAAGTGTCCAAGTTCGAATTTAACAAGAGGGCAGCCGCCTCTGCAATAAACACCATACTGCTTGCACTTGATGCACTCTTTGCTTGGATATCCCCTAAGAGTTGTCCTAATTTTGTTCAATCTTGGCGAGTTCCATTTCTTTAGGAATTCGTCTGGTGAAATGATTTTTCCGTGCTTTTTCAGATTGAACATGTGATAACCAGTCCAATTAATGCAAGGAAGCAAATTCCCATCAACATCTATGTTCAGTGAATTCCCATCCATGACGTGGCAAAGGTTTTCAAAAGCCCTGTCCAGCTTCATCTCCTCGACAATGGATTTGCTGAACTGGCATAGTGGCATCCTGATGTAGAAGCCTGCGGACACTCCTTTCTTTTTGGAATACGAGTATAACTTCTCTACGAGCTCTGCTGTTTCCTTGTTTGATAGAACGTTCTGCTGAGACAGCTTATTTACCTGAGGTGTCTCCCTGAAGAACACAAATCCTGTTTTCAAGTATGTGAATTTGTCGATTATATCCTTGTAAATTCTGCAATCATTATAGCACAAAACCGTCAACAGCCTCAATTTTATTCCGGCCTTTTTGCAGTTTTTTATCCCGGCAAGTGTTTCTGCATAACTGCCCTTTACCCTTGTAATCCAGTCGTGCTTTTCGGGGTCTGTGCTCTGTATACCTATCTGCACAATATATACACCCGAATTTTTCAGTTTCTTTACATAATCCATGTCGGAGAGCTTTCTGCCGTTCGTGTACAGTGAAATTCTTAAGCCGAGGTTGGATGCAAAGCGGATTATCTCAAAAAGGTCTGGATGCATGGTGGGATCCCCTCCTAAGAATCCTATGTCTTTAATCCCCAGTGATTTGCACAATTTCAGGTACTCGTGTACGTTTTCCGGATCCATCATTTCCTTTTTAAATCTCATTGGACTCGCATAGCACCACCTGCATCTGTTGTTGCAAGCAAAAGTTAGATTAAATAAAGCAAAATCTGGACTGATCAGAAAAATCACCCTGACTATCCATCGCTAAGGGGATTCACCCATTTCTTTCAGGCCGAATTTTGGATTCCTCGAATTTGCCCAAGCCCAGGCAGGACTCTCTGAAGGCGTCTCCCGTTGCCAGGCAGGACTCTCTAAATGAATCTCCAAGTTTTATGCAGGCCTCATTTTGTGGGGTCTTGTTTTCGATGGAGCCTTGTTTGAGTTCCTGTACAAGCCTTTCCAATTCTTTCAAGTTATTCACCTCTTGGTTACAAATTTGGAACCAAGTAAATATAAAATTATTTATTAATTTTTTTATCAAAATAACAAAAATATTTAAATATTGAGTAACTATGATAAATTATGACTAATAATAGCTACAAATTGGATGTAAAGAACAGGAAAATCCTGCACGAGCTGGATAAAAATGCCAGGCAGTCGAACTCTGAAATAGGCAGAAAGGTCTGGCTGAGTAAAGAGGTTGTCAAGTATAGGATTGACAGGATGATGGAAAGCGGCCCTATAGTAAGGTTCTACACTCTTACGAACTACTTTAAGCTAGGAATCGTGAAGTACAAGCTTTACCTGCGCCTGCGGGATGTGAACAGTGAAAAAATCAAAGAAATAGGCAAGTACTTTAAAGACCATGAAAAGACCGAGTGGGTCGTTACGTGCACTGGAAGATGGGACATGATCGTTGGTTTCTTGGTCAGCAACATCAACGAATTCGATCGAGAAGTCCAGCATATGATGAACAGATTTAGCAGGCACATCCAGGAAAAGGCAATGACGATAACACTTTATCTTGCACATCATTTGAGGGAATATCTAAGTGATTCGCCGGTAAATGGAAGGAAGAACATTATCTATCACACATCAGCCGATAAGCGGATAAGCGTTGAGGATATTGACCTGAAAATATTGAAAATCATAACGAACAATGGGAGGATGCCCGTCAGGGAAATTGCAGCTAGGCTTAAAACCACACCAAGGATTGTGCAGTACAGGATGAAGAGGATGGAGAAGAACGATATAATTCTCGCATATAAGGTCCATCTGGATCCGAAGAAGATTGGAAACATCTTTTGCAAGGCGATAGTTTATCTGACCAGCTCGACGCCTGAAAGACTTAACGAGTTCGTCAGCTACTGCTCTTCGCTGTCCCAAGCAGTGTGGCCACAGAGGGTTATGGGCACATGGGATTTTGAGCTTGATTTTGAACTTGAGAACTATGACAAGTTCCAGAGCATCATGTTCGATATAAAAGAAAGGTTTTCGGATATAATCCGGAACTATGAGTTCGTCATAGTTTCAAAGGAGTTCAAGCTCGACTTTTTTCCAGGCTGTTATCCAGAATTTAAAAAGCGGGATTTCGATTAAAAATTAATCAATCCAACTCCACTTCCGAACCCAGTTCATGTTGAACGAAACCGGAGATTTCACGCTTCTTCTCAAGCAACTCGCTGCTCTTTTCCTTGAGCTTTTTCTCGAGCTCAGATTCTTGCCTGCGCAAGATGTCGAGCTCCGCCCTGTTCTTTTCCAGCCCGCGTTCCGATTCCCTTTTTAGCACGATCACGTTTATTTCGTCTTTTTTCTTGTTCGCTTCGGCAACTTCGAGCTGCATCTTCGCGTGTTCTGATCTGGCAAGCGAAACCCAGCCTGATTCAAGAATATGCTTGAGTTCGCCTGTTTTGCCGCCGTCCTTCTTGGAAAGCCTGAATGTCCCGCTCTCGATATCCTGCTCCAATTTATTCAAGATGTTCTCAATCGATCTGGCATCGCTGGACATGAATGCCTTGAGAGGGGAGTGGGACAGATCCTCAAACAGCTTTTTCTCTTCTTTTTCCAAATTGGTGGCGTCGTGGGCGAACAGCTTGAAGACCCTTTTCATCGAGCCAAGCTTGGCTGCAACCTCAAGTTCGATCTCTTCACGTCTGGCCATACCGTCTTTTATTTTTTTGTCAAGCTGAGCCAATTCTTTCCACTCAGGATCTTTCTCTATGGACGAAATCTCCTTGCTAAGATTTTCTATTTCGAGTTCCTTTCTCGAGATGGCGGACCTTGCGTTTTCGATGTCCTTCCCGATCCTTGCTGTTTCTTCTCCCAGAGACCCTAACTGGTCCAGCATGTTCTTGACGCGGTTAACGCCCTTGAGAGTGCCGCTACCGCTGACTGCCAACCTCATACTTTCTACCAGCGTGCCAAGGGAGTGCAAAATCTCGGACATCCTCTTGCTCTCAAGCTCGAAATACCTGCTCAGGACCAATTTCTGCCTGGGAATCATCGATATCTCGTTCATGAGCCTGACCGTGTTGTGGTAGATATCCCTGAAGACCGGGAAGTCTATCTTTTCGGGCGAGATTTTTTCTTTTCGTATTTCCCTGTTGTAAGAAGAGAAGCTCATCAATGCCTTCTTAGCCCACGTGTCCTTTATCATGTTCACGGCGGCATAGGTCCTGTCCCCCGCCTCAAAGCTTTTTTGCCTGATATTTTCCACGGTTTTCCGCA
>Ga0315543_1002079_pt1 | contig 20199 bp, 17 predicted proteins | sample SalMarSW160210MG_2_FD_203098 | JGI IMG/M metagenome (GOLD analysis project Ga0315543, IMG submission 203098) | Salt marsh sediment microbial communities from the Plum Island Ecosystem LTER, Massachusetts, United States - Salt Marsh Sediment SW1601-210 ...
ACGGCTCCATCTAACCTCCTACGCACATGAAACTCCAAAAAAGCCATCTGCTTTCTGCATGTCCCTCAGAAAATATCTCAATAATGGCGTAGTCAAAGAGGTTCGGCAACATGAATTCGAGCGAATAGCAATAACGGAAATCAGCACGCGGCAAGGCGACTTTCAGTTGGTTTCAGAGCTTTTCGGTGGAGGAAACGTTATCCTAGTTGATCCGGAAGGCAAGATTCTGCAAGCTATGACCTATAAGAGAATGCGGGACAGAAACATTTTGCGCGGCGAAATCTTCCAGCACCCCCCTGCAAGAGGAAGGAACCCGCTTAAGCTGAGCCCTCAAGAGTTTGTGGAAATCAAAAAGCTTGGAGAAACTGAAATAGTGAGGGCTCTAACTAAATTTTTGAGCATCAGCGGAACCTACGCTGAAGAAATCCTTCTCCGCGCAGAGGTTAACAAAAAGACGGAATGTAGTTCTCTCACGGAACAGGAACTTGACAGCATCTTCAACCAGCTCCAGAAGCTTCTCTCCCTCATTGACTCAGGAACAATGGAGCCTCATATCGTAAGCGACAAAAAGAACGTGTGGATTGACGTAACTCCTGTGCCGCTGAAAAAGTATGGTCAGTTTGATCAAAAAGAGTATGAGAACTTCAACAGTGCCCTTGACGACTACTACGCTAAGATAACCGATGCGGAGAGGGGCGAAGAAAACACCGAAGAAGTTGAGAGCGAGGTCGCCAGACACAGACGGATTCTTCAGAAGCAAGAGAAAGCTTTAGAGACCTTGAAGGAACCGATCATAAAAAACAAGACTATCGGAGACCTAATTTACCTGCACTTCGGAGACCTACAATCTCTACTCCAAAAAATCATGGAAAAGAAAAGAAGCGGCAAATCTTGGGAAGAAATAATCTCAACTATCGAGGAGGGAAAACGAGCCAAACGTCTTCCAGATGTTTACTTCCACTCTCTGGAGCCCGCAAACCAAGTTCTTCATGTATCAGTGGAAAAACAAGTTTTCTCCATCAACCTCCGCCATTCCATCCAAGCCAACGCGGACAAATATTACTCGCGGTCCAAGAAGGCTGAGAAGAAGCTTAGGGGCGCCGAGAAGAAAATGCAAGAGACCAGAGCCAAAATCGAAGAGGTGAAAAAGCAGGTTACATTGGCAAAATCTATTCAGCGACCCCTTGCCAAGAGAAGAAAAAAAGAGTGGTTTGAGAAATTCAGGTGGTTCCACTCCTCTGACGGTTTCCTCGTGATTGGAGGCAGAGATGCTACATCAAACGAGATTCTCATCAAAAAACACATGGAACCGCACGACATTGTTTTCCACGCCGAGATTCTGGGAGCCCCCTTTGTGCTTATCAAAACAGAGGAAAAAACTGCGCCAGAACAGACCATCAACGAAGCAGCCCAGCTCGCAGCCTCCTACTCTCGAGCATGGAGGGAAATGTTGAGCGCAGTAAATGTCTACTGGGTCAATCCTGATCAGGTGAGTAAAACTCCTCCTTCTGGACAGTTCCTCAAGAAGGGCTCCTTCATGATCCGCGGATCCAAAAATTTTGTTCGCGGTGTTCCTTTGCAGGTTGCTATTGGAGTAAAAATTGGCGAGGAGGAAACGATGGTTGTTGGGGGACCGGTGGATGCTATCGCCTTTCAGACGAAAGTTTACGTGGAGGTTGTTCCGGGAGAGCAGAAAAGTAGCCAGCTTGCCAAAAAGATAAGACATCAGTTGTCCACTAAAGTTTCTGAAGATTTGAAAAGAAGTATTACTGCTCTTTCCATAGAGGAGATACAGCATTTTATTCCGTTAGGCAGAGGAAAAATGAAACAGAATCGTACATAGTTGCTGGATTGTAGATGCTAGACTGAAAAAACGAGTTTCTAAATAGACGAGAAAAGAATCTGAAAAGAGAAGTTGAAATTATATTATTTTTTGTTCTTTTTGCAGTAGCAGTCCCAGCAGAGTATTTCGCAGTTTTGTTGTGTAGGTTTTCCGCCGTTTTCTGGGCTTACTATAAAATGTGCTTCCCAGCCTTTTTCGCCGTCGGGTGCCTTGAAAGATTGTCCTCGTTTATTCCAGTCGAGTACTCTCATGCACATAGAATTGTAGGTATGTCCATGTTCTACAAGTAGGCATTCACATCTACCGTCTGCAGCGCCAAACGCTTTCTTTACAACTTCCTCTGGAAATTCAACCATTTCCTGTTCCACCAACAAGATTACAGCTTTTAACCAAATATCTCTTTTAAACCTTATTGTGAGAACGGAAAAAAATTTGCCAATTGGTTTAATCAATCAAATGATTAATTTTTTGGTGTACACACGAAAACTTACATTATTGTCTGTGATTATTAGAAGTGATTTTAGTAGAGATAACAGCATCTCGCTAGAGAAGAATAAGAGGTAGTATATATGGACATGGCAACAAAGCAGATGAAATGGAAACAATTCAAGGTCACCGATCTAGGAGAAGAATCATACGTATCGATGGTGTTCTTTGCTTCGAACATTCTTTACATAGACCGATTACTTATTTTGGAAGGAGTATTCTTAGACGATTTTGAAAAAGGGAAACTAGAACCCCAAATTCCGCCAGATCAACGTTTAAAAATAGTCCAAGCTGGACAGATGGATGCTCTATCTAAAATAATGATTATGATGGAATCTATGTTCGTCACAATTGGCACTTTTAAGAACGATAAGAAAAAACTCTCTCTAAAACTACAAGAATATCGTCCGCAATACGTTTGGAAAGTGGTAAATGATATACTAGATGAAAAGTTTTCAATCGCCGACTATTGGAAAATCATGGGTTTTCCAGACACAAAGAAACTAGGTCTCATACCACTGAAGGCAAGTTTGGTCGAGAAGATGCTGAATGAAATTGTTAAGGAGTATGTCGAGATGATAAGGTGGTTGGCAACGTTTTATGAGCAACATAGCAGATTGTACACTAAATTCAAACACGGTTTATCAATTAGGTTCGGATATAAAAAACAAATACCTGAAATTGGAGGTCCTAAAGAATTACTCATGGCTTTCGACTCTAGACACTTGAACAGAACAAACAGGAGGACAATAATCCCAATTCGCACATCAGCCACAGGTTCTAAGCCAAGTATTATTGTATCGAAAACTGACGACTCGGTATGGGAAAAATACTCGAAGGCTATGAGCTACACGAGGAAAGCGATACTTTTTATTGTAAAAAACAACATGGTACGACTGCAAAACTGCAACGAAAAATTCATTCCATACGACTTCGATACAGAAGGAAAGAAGGAATCACTACACTTTCCTGCCACTTTGAATGATGATGAGGTCAGAGATTTAAAACCAATCTTATTGAAGTTAGAAAAGGTAACTTACTATAAAGAAGACAAACTTCCTGATTATGGAATTCATAACAACGTCATTCTTAGCGATGTATTGCAACGATTGGAGAATGAAGAAGACGTAGTAGAAGTAGAATAGTTAGAGTTCCTTGCGAGCAGCTAAAAATGGAAAAATAGGAAAAACGATTTACTCACAGAGGGCTGTGGTTCTCTCCATAAAGGTCTAAAGTGTCAAATAGCCAAAAACGGAGAGATCATTGAACAGCGACTTCTAGAAATCGTAAAGTTCCGAATATTTGTCGTGTAGGTAGTTGAGGTAGGGGTCTACGGTGAGTTCTCTTCCAGCGATATTTTTTATGAGGTCGGATGGATCGTAGAGGTTTCCATAGCTGTGAACGTTTTTGACCAGCCACTGTTTAACGTTTCTGAAGGCGCCCTTAGAAATCTGCTCCCTCCAGTCCCTAATATCCTTCTCCAATCTGGCTAGTATTTGCCCGCTGTAGATGTTCCCCAGAGCGTAGGTGGGGAAGTAGCCGTATAATCCGCTGGCCCAATGAGTATCCTGCATCACGCCCTCAGAGTCATCCTCAACATCCACACCCAGATACTGCCTATAACTTTCGTTCCAGATCTGCGGAAGCTCATCTATGGTTATTTTGTCTGCGAACAGGTCTCTTTCAAGGTTGAACCGTATTATAACGTGGAGACCATAAGTGACCTCGTCTGCCTCAACCCGGATCTTCGATGGCTTAACATGGTTAATTGCGTGGACAAAATCGTCCAAATCCACGTCAGACAGGACATTGCCAGCGAGGCTTTTCAACTTAGGCAAGAAATAAATCCAAAACTCGCGGGACCTTCCCACAATGTTCTCTACGAATCGGGACTGGGATTCATGGATGCCCATGGAGCACGCGTCTCCCACCGGCTGGAACATCCATTCTGATTTCAGGTTCTGTTCGTATAGGGCGTGACCCCCCTCATGCAGGATGGAGAAGATGGCGGAAGCGAACTTGTTTTTGTAGTAGTGTGTTGTGATTCGCACGTCGTCGTAGTATCCTGTTGTGAAGGGATGCTCCGTCTCGTCAATTCTGCCTCCGGACTTCGCCGATTTTACGTCGTAGCCGATGAATTCAGCAAGTAACTTGCTGATTTTCTGCTGCGTTTCGATGGGGACTCGACGCTTGAGGAGTGATGGGTCAGGCTGTTTCGGTGACGCTTCACATTTCCGTAGCAGAGAGGTTAAGCCTTCCTTCAGTTCTTTGAAGACTTTGCTGATGGACTCAGAGGTCATTTTTGGTTCGAAAATGTCTATCAGCGCGTCGTAGGGCGTAGCTGTTTCTTTGACTTTCATCAAAATTTCAGCCGCCTGTTTCTTCAGGTTAACGAGTTTTTCAAGTTCAGGCTTGAATTTGAGGAAATCTTTGGCGGCTTTCGATTTTTTCCATGTGTCAATTGTTATGGCTTCTTGTTTCGAGGTTTCGACGACGAGTTCTTCGGGAAGTTTTGTCTGCTCATTGTAATGTTTGTTTATTAGGTACAGGTTTCTTTTGTGAACAGAGTCGAGTCTGCTGTATTCTGGATTTTTTATGGTCTCTTCCAGTAAACGTCCGATCTCGGGGTCAGTGCTCATTTTGTGTCCGATTCGGCTAAGCATAGCCAGCTGTAGGCTCCGCAGCTTGATTCCCCGGGGAGGCATCATCGTCTCCATGTCCCAGTGGAGAATCGCGGCTGCTGAATGAAGAGTAACTATGTTCTTTGTCTTTTCCAGCAGCTTTTTGTAACTTGAAATTAAGGGTTCAGTCATTCTTTAACAAACTTCCAACAGGAATTTTTTTGTTATTATTATGTGTAGATATGAGTTCTGTTAAGGTCTTTTATTGAGGGGGAATCACTTTTAATATTTCTTCTTTCCGTTTAGAAGTGCAATAGGAATCTAACGAATAACCTGTGGGAGTTGAACTGTTTGAGAAAATGGAAACTGATTGATACAAAGGTTCTCTGTCGCTCAGACTTCGTGTCCGTGTTCGACGATGACGTGATTTTGCCCAGCGGTCAGGAGATAACGTTTACAAAAGTTGAGTTAAGAGATTTCGTGTCTGTTTTGCCCCTCACAGATAACAAGATTGTGATGATTGAGATTCTCCGGTATCCTAGAAATTGTTTGAGCCTTGAGATTCCCAGCGGACACATTGAAGATGGGGAGAGCCCTAAGGAAAGTGCATTCCGTGAACTTGAGGAAGAAACTGGTTACAGAGCTGGGCAATTTGTTAGTATGGGCTGTTTTCACCCTTTGTCGAGAAGCACTCAACGGGCTCATCTTTTTCTTGCAAAAGACCTAAAGAAGGGAGTGCAGAGGCTGGAGGAGACAGAGCAAATAAACGTAAAGCTCGTGTCCGTCAACGGCATAAAGAAAGTGCTTATGGCTGGCAAGATAACTCATGCTCCAACATTACTGGCTCTGCAAAGGTTCCTGTTGATGAGGCAAACGGGAGAATCCTTTTCTATTTCATAAGTTTCTGGCGCACTTGTCTATCTTTTTAGGAGTTTCTTGTTCGCTGTGTAGTTTTCCGGAAAAAGTACTGTTTTCAACAATACGCTGTTATTAGGAGCCTAATAGAACAGGTAATCAACAGTATCCGCTTACATTACTGTGCGCTATGACTTGAAGCTTTTTTGGTTTTTACTTCATTGTTAGATACAGTAGCACAGCTAAGGCTAAAGTTGTGAACAGGTCTGGCAACATTGCAAAGGGTCCAAGACCGAACGCCCGAAAGCCAAAGAGCCACTGCAGTAAGGGATTAGAGGAAAGGGCATAGAGAAGCAGAATCAGCGAGAAGATTATCAGTCCAATTGTGAATTCTGACTGCAGTTTTTTGTATATGTCAATGTATGTAGCCAATAGAAAAACTAAAAGTGTGGCGTTGATGGTGGAAAGTACTGTTTTGACTTTGTAGAACAACTCTATGTCTCCCATGACTGAATAGTATCTGTCGAAGTTGAATCTGTCAAAGGGAAGTTGTCTGGGTTCGAATATGGATGTTGGAGGAGAGGGTGCATTTTGGGTGGCTAAAAAATCTGAGAGCACAGCCACCACTAACAAAATCGCGAAGATTATCCAGATTTTCACGTATTTGTTCATATGTAGGTTCACTTCTTTTTCTTCCTTTTTTGTTTTTTCCACAATTTGTTCAGAATCTCCTCAAATAAGCCGTAATTTTCCTCCATTTCTGTAGACAAGAAATAGGTGGTGCCATACCCGTTTCCCGCGGAAGTGATTAGCCTGTTCTTTTGCAGGATTTTGAGATGGTGCCTTATCGTTCTGTAATCCATTCCAAGGAGGTTCGCCAATTGATTTGCGTTTTGCGGGTTTTCTCGTAAGGTTTCAAGTATCTTGGCACGAGTTACACCGCCTCTGGTTCCAGCAATAAGCCAACCAAGCAAATATTTCAACGGGCGAACACGAACAGACATTCATACCGCTCCAAGGAAACAGAGGAGATAATGAAGATAATTTGAAGTTTATAATAAATGTCACTATGTTATGGTGCGTTACGTCTTGTATGTTTAACATCTTATGTTAGGTTTAGATTTGGATTGAATTCGAGTCTAATTCTGAAAAAATCTTTTATAGCTAATCGATACTGATTAAGATTCAGCACATTAATTAAAAAGGGGAAAAATTTGGGCGTCTTCACGAAACCGTTTGGAACTGTTTCAGAACCAAAAAGAGTGCTCCTAGCTATTATATTGTGCTCTGTTTCAATTATAGCGTTTTGGCCAACATCTTTGTCGGCATACGGTGCATCGGAAATATCATGTGTTCGTGGCTATGTTGTAGATGAGGACGGTGCGATTCTTAGTGGCGTCACTGCGGAATTAAGCTCGGGTGGATGGATTGTAGCTACTGCATCCACCAATTCATATGGTTACTTTGTAATGATAGACGTAGAATGTGGAACGTATAGCTTGCGTCTTAAAAAACTCGGGTATGCTGAAGTTGTAAAGAGCATTATGTTACAGACCGAGTATACCAGCCTAGGCACCACCGTTCTGTTTAGAGCTTTAAAGCTGTCCACCTCGACCTTAAGACTAGTATCCACTCTAGGAGATCAGGTCACAATTCCGTTCACAGCAAAAAATTCTGGTGAAGAGACTGAAGTCGTGGATTTCTTAGTATCCAGCCCTAACGAATGGTCTGCAAGAGTAATGGCTCAGAGTTACGAGGTTACGAAAGTAAGCATCGCATCTGGACAGAGCATGTCACTTCAGCTAGAGATCACTGTTCCCTTAACGGCGCTTGCAGACCTAGACTACAACATTTCACTAACCGCTATTGGAATAACTAACTCATCTCTGACTTTTACAATACTGACCCGCACCCAACCTCCAGCTACTGCTACTGTATCCTGCAGAATCGTGGATGAATATGATAACGGAATGCAAGTCGCGGTCAATTCCTATTCATCTGATGGAAATCTTATCCAAAGTGACGAGACATCTTCAGACGGGTACTTCACTATTGAGTTACCACTAGACACTACCATCTCAATTCACTTTTCAAAGGACGGCTACGTTGCGGTCACTAAAACTGTTTCATTTGAATCTGCAGGTGAGGAACTTGAGTTTGGTGAAATACTCTTAGTTAAAGCCTTAACTTTATACGCTTCAATCTTGAACACGGTGGCAAATCCAAAAGAAAAGCTGTTATTACCGTTTGTGGTAAACAATATTGGCGAAGACCTAGAAATAGTGGAATTCTCTGTATCTAACCCTAACGAATGGTCTGCAAGAATATTGGATCAGAATGGTCGTGAGGTTAAAAACGCCGCACTATCATCAAGTACAACCTTAAACTTACAGTTAGAAGTCACGATTCCGCTGACGACTACCGGAGCCAACAAGTTAACACTAACCGCTATCGGAAAAACAATCTCTACAATAGACTTTCTGATAAATGTTGAACCAATAAATGAATCCATGATGTTTTGCCGATTTCCCGGAAAGTGGGCTATACTTGGCGATCCTGTTTTATTCCAAATGGAGCTAAGGAATCCCTTCGGCTTTGAAATGCATTTTAAGATATCAGTTGATTCTTTGCCCTCTGATTGGACCGCTTCCATAAAAACTGCAAACGACGAGCATGTGACAGAAATAATTCTTGGCGCTGACGAGTCTGTAGATCTCGTAGTTGAGGTGGAATCACCTACTTCAGCAACCGCAGGCGAAAACTATGAATTCTTAGTCAGGGTGGAATCTGTTGATTACAATGTTACAGACTCACTTCCGCTAATTCTTGCTTTAGACGAACCTGAAGCTGTTGAGGAAATTGTTATCACCACGAAATTTCCAGACGTAACAGTTGAAGCAGGAGAACCTGTTGAGTATCAGATTAAATTAGGCAACTTCGGAAATCTTAATAGAATTCTATTCTTATCCATTGAACCTCCCGCTGACTGGAAAGCAGTTTTCAAATCAGGATCATTAGAAATATCACAGCTTGATATAGCGCCTATGAGCATCGGGGGCGCTGAGGATCTCACTATTGAGGTCACTCCTCCAAGCACAGTCACCCTCGGTACTTATGATATACCTGTTCAGATTAAATCAGAAACTGGTGCTGTATTAGCGGAGATAGACCTAAAGGCAACGATAACTGGCTCCTATGACTTAAGACTATCAATGTCTACACTTCTAACCAGTACTACTAGTGGAGATTCCGCTTCCTTTACTGCAACAGTCACGAATACAGGATTTTCAACTTTAAGCGTCATTGGTCTCGACATAGAAGTTGAAGATGGTTGGGATGTCGAAATCAGCCCTACACAACTGGATTTGCTTAGACCCCAAGAGTCCTTTTCGTTTAAAGTGACTATATATACGCCGAAAGACACTGTTTCGGGCGACTATTTGGTTACTTTGACGGGTTTAAGTGACCAAGTAGACTCAAATCCAACTCAAGTTAGAGTCACAGTTAACACCCCAACTTCGTGGGGTATATACGGATTTGGGATAGCTATCATAATCATCATAGCGCTTGTGTTAGTTTTTAGGAAATTTAGGAGGAGATGAAAAAGGAAATGTCTGAACCCATGATACAGACCCAGCAGCTGACAAAACATTATGGGGACATAAAAGCGGTTGACCAGCTAGACCTAACAGTCAACAAAGGGGAGATTGTAGGTTTTCTCGGTCCAAACGGATCCGGAAAAACTACGACACTTCTGATGCTGATGGGGCTTTCCCTACCCACTTCAGGAACTGCTTCAGTAGGAGGGTATAATGTCATAAATGAATCAAAAGCAGTAAGGCAGATCGCAGCGATGTTGCCGGAAGGCGCAGGTTATTATGACGACCTAACTGCAAGGCAGAACCTCCGGTATATCGGGCAATTGAATGACATACCTGACCCTGAGATAGAGAAGCGCACGGAGGAGTTGCTTGAAGCTGTAAAGTTAACCAAGTGGGCGGATACGAAGATTGGGAAGTTTTCTAGGGGAATGAAGCAACGTCTAGGAATCATGGAGGTGCTGATTAAAAGACCTAAAGTTGCTTTCTTCGACGAGCCAACGCTTGGGTTGGATCCTAAAGCCACCAAAGAGTTGAGGGATATTCTGATCAAGTTGAACAAGGAGCAAAGTCTTACAATCTTGCTATCTTCCCATTTGTTGTACGAGATTCAACAAACATGCCAGAAGGTACTCATCTTACGTAAAGGAAAACTTGTAGTTGCCGACACAATAGAGAACCTGTCCAACCACTTGGCAGGTGAAGATAGAACAACCATTGAATTCGAGTTAACAAAGATGACCTCAGACTTAATTCAAAAGATCAAAGATATTGACGGTGTAACTTCGGTTGACAAAGAAAATCATAAGCTCTTTGTTCATACGGAAAGCGACAAGTCCAGAGAGATTTCGGAGACCATTACGAAGAATGGTTCAACGATTCTGTTAATGAAACCAAAGGAGCACAGCTTGGAGGAAATATTCCTCAAATACTATACGGAGGATTAAAAATGGCGGGTTTTATGGTTATATGCCGTAAAGAGCTTTCGGATCATCTTGGAAGTAAACGTTTCCTTCTGCTCTTCGGGTTGATAATAGTTTTATCGCTTTTCTCAGCGTACCAAGGCGCCGAATCCATAAGGAATAACTCCGCGGGTCTTTTTATAAACATATTTTCGGGGTATTATGGTGGGGGCTACTCTTTCCTAAATCTGATGTTCATGTTTGGGCCTATCATTGGCCTAGCCTTAGGGTTTGACGCTATTAATAGGGAGAGAAACCATGGTAGCCTCTCTGTGATTCTTTCCCAGCCGATATTCCGAGACTCTGTTATTAACGGAAAGTTCCTCGCAGGAATAGGTGCTCTTTCATTGTTAGCAGTAAGCACCATTGGAATAATGTCGGGTGTGGCAATTCCTCTTTTAGGGTTTGGTCCTGGACCCGATGAAATTGTAAGAATAGTTTTGTTTACATTGCTCACAATACTTTATCTGTCAGTCTGGCTTGCAATAGGACTTCTCTTCTCAACCGTGACTAAGAAAACAACAACGTCTGTGCTCATGTCTATATCCACATGGATCTTCTCAGTAATAGTCATCACAATAGTAGCATCACTAATAGCTAATGCCCTTGTGTCAACCCAAACGCCTGAAGGAATGTTTAGAATGGCGCCACCATCCAATAACGGAACAGCTTCTTTTGATCCCATTGATCAAACTATGATGGAAGAATGGCAGGAACGAATGAGAACAAACTCTGAAATCTCAACGATGATCCAAAGAATCTCACCAGCCATCCTTTACCAAGAAGCCGCAACATCCATCATCACCGTAATCAGATTCCCCGCCATGTCTGGATTCACGATCAGTGCTTCTTCGGGAACCATGTTCCGATCTTTAGATGCAGGCCAAGGTATGCTGTCGAACTGGCCGCAGATTGTAGTTTTAGCAGTTGTTCTAATTGTCTGCTTTGCTGCATCATACATGCTATTCTTACGTCAAGAAATCAGGGCTGGAGGCTAATGTGCTGGGCTTCAGTTGATTGGGGTAAAATTTAGGTCCCCAATCAAACTCACAAGATTTTGGCATAATTCTGAAAAAAATTTATATTAATTTTATTTGAAGTCTACGACAGAAAAATGAAAATTGATAAACGGAAATCCTTGATTCTAGTCTCGGTTGTATTTCTAATCGCCATTTTAAGCGTTGCCATTTTGGTAATGAACAATGACACTCCTACGGGTGAAGAAGAAATCGTTATTCCAGCGAATGAGGAACCAAACGATTCTACTAACGGTGATCTTCCGTCTAATTTCACCATTCCTGAAGGTGGATTCAATTTTACATTTCCTGAAGGCGGGTTTAATTTTACTGCTCCTGAAGGCAGATTTAATTTTACATTTCCTGACGGTGACTTCAATTTCACTGTTCCTGAGGATGGATTTAATGGTACTTTTCCGGGGGATGGATTTGATGGCGGACATCCTCCATTCATGGGTAATCTAACCGATGAGCAGAGGATGATACTTAACGAAAAGATGCAAGAACTGAGAGAGTCAGGAGCTACTCAAGAGGAGATTATGGCTGCGATGCGGGAACTAATGGAAGAATTTGGGATTCAAAATCCCTAAAACAGATGAAGTGTCAAGTATTGAGTGCATGCGCATAGCAAAGTTTAGTCTTAAGTGAATTCATCCTTTGATGTGAAAATTAAAACTCCGCTCAAGATTGAGAATATGAATATTGATATTTCAGAAAACAACAGGATGTCCGTAAAGCCGTATTGATAATATTGAATGGTTATGTAACTAACAAAGACCGAAACCAATAAGAGAATAACCCCTAGCATTGAAACTTTGATGCGTTTTCTTTTCAGCATGAATACTCCCCCAGCTAAGCCAAATGCAGAAGCTACAATACCAAAAACTCCTAAAATCAAAAATCCTTCTAATATAGAGGGACCATAGTAAGAAAGCAATGATACGTACTGGTAAATTGCAATATATCCTAAGCCACTGGAAAAGGCGGCTGCAATTATTGTCAAAATACCTGCCGCAAGCACTAAATCTGTGCGTTTTTGCTGTATTTCGTCCTCAGGTTCAAGGGGTTCTCCACATTTGGGACAAAAGGCGGCATCTTCATCAAGTATCTCTTTACCGCAGTTTGGGCAATTCAATAAACATTCAACCTTCTCAGATTCTTTTTATATTCACCGAATTGTAACCCCATTCGTTTTTCTATATATTTAAGTTTATTTCAAGATTTAGAACAACTAATAATCAAGCCCAAGGTTTGGTGACATCCGGAAATACTGTGCTACTTTCAAACGTATGCTCTGCGAAATTTGGCTAGGAGACAAAATTTGGGTCTAATTCTGAAAAATTCTTTTATAGCCTGCTTAAGGGTGATTCAACTTGGGCAGCATTAAAAAGGTGAAAGGTTTGGGTGTCTCCACGAGTGAAATGAGAGATGATTCAGGAAGAAAAATTCGCGCGGTTGTCGTAATAACTATTGTTCTAGCAAGCCTAGTTGCAGGATTGTTTGGCTATTTGATGTGCTATTCAACCATTTCCGGAGAAATTGATAACCTGCAAAATCAGGCGACATCACTTCAGGAACAACTCTCGCAACTGCAATCAGCACAAAATCTGGACTACCAAAATGTCACAGTCATTTCAGGAGAAAACGTTTCAGTTTCACAGCTATACGAGCAAGTTGAAGATTCAGTTGTCGTAATCCGCGGGATGATGCTATCGCAATACGACTTTTTTGGGCGAGCATACTACTCGCAAGTTCAAGGGTCTGGTTTCGTCTACAACTTCATGGGACAAATTGTGATTGTTACAAACTATCATGTGGTCAGTGACACAATCAACATCACCGTAACTTTCGCAAACGGCAACGCATACCCAGCAACGGTTCTAGGCTCAGATCCCTACGCGGAACTGGCAGTGCTTTCTGCAGACGCTCCAGAGGAGGAGTATAAGCCTCTCGAAATTGTCCGCTCATCAACTCTGAAGGTTGGCGATCAAGTTATGGTTGTCGGCACTCCGTACGGATTAGCTGGGTCAATGAGCACAGGGTTCGTCAGCTCATTGGGCAGAACATTAACTGCAGAAACAACAGGCGGATACGTGATAGCCAACGTCATCCAAACCACTGCACCCCTTAATCCAGGCAACTCGGGAGGTCCAGTTCTGAACTACAAAGGTCAAGTTGTAGGCATAGCCACGGCTATTGTGCAAGATTCGCAGGGAGTAGGATTCGCGATACCATCTAACACGATCTTGAGGGAAATTGAGGACTTGGTTAACACTGGCTCTTATGATGATCACACTTGGCTGGGCGCAGCAGGAATAGACATGACTTACGAAATTGCTGCAGAAATGGGCACCGACGTCACATATGGTTGGTTGATTGCTCAGATTACAAGCGGAGGACCAGCTGACAAAGCAGGTCTTCAAGGGGGAACACAGCAAGTTGAAATTGTGGAAAGTCTGGTGACTATTGGTGGTGACATAGTGATAGCTGTCAACGGAACACGAATAACTAGTATAGAGGATCTCTCAGCTTACCTAGAAAAATATAGCTTACCGGAGCAAACAGTCAACCTGAAAATAGTAAGAGACAACGAAACAACTATTATCCCGCTTGAGTTAGGAAGGCGTCCTACTACAAACACATCATAACTACTGCAGTCAAGAAATTCCAATTCCCTTTTCTCGAAAAACGAACTCCCTTTTCATTTAACGATAGTGTTCAGTATTGCTAAAGAAGCGTATAATGCCTCTTCGGTTCTAACGGTCTCGGTTCCCTGATCTGGAATAGTGTTAACAGTGAAATCCGTCACCTCATCCAACCTAAGGTTTTCTCGCGCCACAATCTCCTGAAGCCCCTGAGTTGGCGCACCAAAAGCCACCAGAACCCTACGGGATTTTTTCCATCGTTCCGCCAATTCATCAGTGACTTGTGTTAACGGAGTTCCTATCTTGGATGTGGCAACCACCAAATCGTAGGCATGTGATTTAGTTAGCTGTCCGAAAGAAACTTTTGAAGATGTTACAGTGTAGCCCCAGTAAGCTTCAATCTCCTTCCGGTTAGCTAGGGTAACTCGGGGGTGCTTTCCAAGTTTTGTTATTCTAATTGTGACTCTTTTGTTTACGGGTAGTTTCTTGTCAGGGATTAGCACTGGATGTTCGACGCCTATGTCCACGAGGGACCCGGATTCGGTAACGGATAATATGGCTCCTTCTCTGTATTCGCCAATCTTCAGTTTTTTTGCTCTTTTTTCTAGGGGATGGTGGGGTGTGCGTAGGGGTGGGAGAATGCCCGCGTATCGCAGTTCAGGTTTGATTTTGAAGAGACGTTTTCTTAGGTACTGGGGTGTCTCCAGATATGAGAGAAGGGTAACGATTAGATTCCTGTCCCGTTTCTGGTTGGTGCCTAGATTGTCTGGAAATACGATAATTTCTGTGACGCGGAAGATGGCTGCTGCTCTGCCAATCAAACCGATTTTAAGGGTTTTCTCTCGAAGATGGGGAATGTCAGAGACTATGGAAACGGGTATGGCTACGGCAAGTTTGCGATCGCGTCTTAACATCGTTTTTCAGCTCCTCAGGAATTTGGCATAAATCGAATTATGACCATTCGGCGTGGATAATCTCCAAACGCTGTCTCACAAGTGAATCTTCCTGAAAGAACCAGCCTATCTAACACATAATAGGACTTCCAATCTGAATGACAGTAGTTTTCGTCACCGTGCTCATACAGTAACAGATACTTAACATTCGAAGCTTCGCAGCGTTCAATCAAAAAGGTTTCATTAAGAACCGGCTCGTAAGCATCAGCAGCATCTTTAGGGTAAGGCCACAGCTCCCTTTCTCCCGAATCGTATCTCTGCAAGTAAAACTTCACCATGTCCATGCTGAAGAAATTTCCCATAAACAAAACCACTACAGTTTCATTTAACGCTGAATTCTCACTTACATATTGGGTTACCTCTTTCATGGGGATGTAAGCGTGCTCTTGTTCAACCCAAGAGTAGGCGTTCCCCCAGCTGTAAACGAGCGAAGCCCCAATCAATAACGCGAAAACAGCGGCAGCAATCTTGGGGGTAGACATTCTGTGCAAGCTGGTTTTGTATGCTCTCAAGCCATCCTTCAGTTTATCCCACATGTACAGAATGAACTCTGAAGCGGAAACCGCCAAGATGGGGAACACTGGTGTAACGTAACGCCAATCTTTGTTAGGGATAAGTGTGAAGACGCCGTAAACCACAAAGAACCAGATTAAAGAAAACTTGTCCTCTCTCCTTCTTCGCCATAACAAGAAACCTAAGCCAAACAAACCTAGGATATAGAGGGGCGGCGAAATCGGATGGATATGACCATAAGGGTAAGCCATCTCTATGAGATAGAATATGGGAGGAAAAAATCGTCCACTATAAGAAGCTCTTTCCTCGTTGCCCACCTGAATCGCATAAAACCAGTCTCCAAGAGTTTCTGAAGCGTACTGCTGATACACAAAAAAGAACCATGGCAGAACAACAGCAACCGCAACTATGGCTATAAGCAAAAATTTACCGAGTTTATTTGGAATCCGTTCTCTCCACATTAAGAAGATGCTAACCAGCATAACTATGCCGCCAACCAAGACCTGATACTTGGCGATGAATCCTAAGCCCATTGCTACTCCACTTAGAAGTAACAGTTTGTTGTTGTTTGTGCGCATCCAAGAGAAAAATAGGAACAGTGAGATTGAAAAAAAGAACATTAACATAGTTTCGATTAACGCCAGTCTGCAGAGGACTATGAAACCGGGCATTGAAGCTAACAAAATACTTGAAAGCAGGGCGTTCCTTGGTCCATAAAGTTGATAGGAATACTCGAAAACAACCCATACCGAAAGGATTCCAAACGTAAGGGCAACAAGCCTGACTGAGAACACGTTTGCACCTAAAATTATATAGTATAAAGCAGTTGTAGCGTCGAATAGTGGTGGATAAAATAGATACTTTTGCGTGTACTCTTGAATCTGTCCACGGCTTAACAGCAGTCCACCAACTAGGTGCGGTGTTTCATCCCATTGGATTGGTGCATAATCCAAGTACAGTAACAGAATAGCTGTATATGCTATAAGAAAAAATAAAAAAACTAAACGCCATCTGTTGAAACGTCGCGCAATACCAGACAGAACATGAGTCAACCTGAATATCAGTCCATATCAATTTATTCAATCTAATCTGCTAAGGCATTACTTAAAATTCTTTACGTATTATATAAAAAGGTGATAAGAACAACAGCGCGTGTTCTATGCCTTGTCGGAATTAAGTAATCGGTAAATGAGAAGCACACGCTCACTTTTCGTAAAGTGGTCATTGCGTTTTCTGCGCGCGTTTACAGGCGACCTCAACGGATTTTTGTTGTAATATCGCCATTAAGAATTCCGTAGATTCGAAGTAATTGTGGTTGAAAATGAAGGACATCAGTTAAGGTCATTAAACCAACCAAATTCCCATCTTGGGTTACGGGAAGTTTCTTAATTTTATGTTTAATCATTAGCCTCACCGCTTCTTCGAGCTTCATTTGTGCCGTTCCAACGATAAGGGGCTGAGACATGACCTTACCAACTTTAGTTTTCTTAGGATCGTTCGACGCAAGTAACACACGCGTTAGCATATCCCGCTCTGTCACGATTCCCGCAGGTTTTCCCCGCTCCACAACTACTAAACTTCCGATGCCATGGTCGTTCATCAGTTTCACCGCGTTCTCAATGGTCATCGTTCCTTTCACTGACACAACATTGCGCACCATAACGTCCTCAAGTTTCAACGACATAGTCACACCATCAGTCTGTATTATTTATTAGAGGGAATATATCGTATATATTAATATTTAATAAACTTTGCGTCTTTTCAGTCACACATAGAAAAAGGGTGAAATCAACGGCTTTTCACATACAGTTTTTTAACAATTAACTGTTTTTATTTTCGTAGTGTGCTCCTTAGCCTAATCATGCCAACTCCATGGATCATAACGTCCGAGACTAATCTTTTCAGGGACGTTCTTCTCCCTTTTTTTTCTTTCCACTCCACGGGAAACTCAACATATTTGTAATTGTCATGAATGCTACGGACGATTATTTCAGTGTCCCAGAACCAATCGTCGCTTCTGCAGTTATTCAGTTCATCTTTGATTAGGCGATTGGAGAACGCTTTGAATCCGATTTGATGATCGAACACATTATCTTTATATATCATTCTGATGAGCCTGTTGTAAATTCGCGACGTGAAATCCCGTATAAACGGTCGATTAACTTTAGCGCCTTTTGCGTATCTTGATCCCGTAGCCAAATCATTTCCTTCTCGTATAGAATTAATTAATTGAGGAAAATATTTCATGTCTGTAGCAAGGTCGCAGTCAACAAAAGCGTATATGTCAGCATCTACTTTGCTCCAAGCACGCTTCAATGCTAACCCTCTCCCCAGTTTCTGGGCTGAATGAAAATGGATGACCCTTGAGTGCATTCCCTCCAGGCATTTAGCAACGACGTCTGTTCCATCCGTACTTCCATCTTCAGCTATTACAACACAGAACTCCTCATTTAATGGAAGAATCTCTTGCAGCAGCGATTCTACGCATTTTCTTAGGTTTTTTGATTCGTTGTATGCTGGGACAGTTACAACAATCAAAGGTTATCTCCCTGCTTGTGTTGCAATAAGTGTGACTCCCAACAGAATGAAGAAGACGCCTGCCCAGCTAGTTAATCCGACTGGTTCCTTAAGGAATATTTTGGAGAACAGGAGGGTCCAGATATAGGAAGTAGCAACTATGGGATAGAGTATAGACAGATTCTCCTTGTTTAAGGCGTAAACGTACAAGACAGTGGACACGCAATACACTGCGACTGCAATGATCAGATGATAATTTGTAAGCAGCAGCTTGATATCGAACTGGAGGTTATCTGCTCCCCGCTTAAATTCCAGCTGCCCAATGCTTCCTATAAAAGCAGACAATGCAGTTAATAAGATAATTCTCCAATCCGCCACCCTTAACCCCTCACATTATCCCATTCAAGTTCCCTAAACTTAATAGATAAAAGCCTTACGTTTGACGGCGTGCCTGAAGATACAGGTTCACGTTTTTGTCGGTTCCGCTTTTTCCTCAGCACAAAAAATGCTGCTGTTAGCACAATCGCTAATCCGATTACTGCATGTAATATGCTGTTGGAGACGTGGATATTCGATACAGTTTTTGTGGATTGCTCAAAGTTTGGAGATTCCACCTCAACAAGGAAACTCTGAATTGGAGCCCAAACGTTTATTTCACACGCGTATATTCCAGATTCGATTTCGTTACATGGCTTTCCATTCACTGAAACATCTGCATTGACAAGCGGATTCTCAGTGTAATTATAGGCAACATAGACCTTTATGCTCGTCACCCCCAACGCATTCGTCTCAAATTCAATCTTGGTTATCTCAATTTTATCCCAAGTTACGTCTATTTTCCTAGGTTGGTTTTGAATCGTTGTGAGACCAAAAATTTCGTCGTCAACCGATGTAGCTTCATACACTTGTGGACCAAGGATGTTCGATGTTGCATTATACTCCCACCTTGAGTTTTGGTTAGACCATATCATCGGCTCGCCATTAAGAAAAATCGTTCCCTTTGAATCGTCGAAGCGTACAGAATCATACTCATACTCAGCTGTCAGCCACACAGTCTGTGACGAACCCACCTGAACAAGTCTATCGATTAAGATGGAATCCGTGACGTTAACCCTGTCCCAAATGATGTAAGGATCACTAACGGATTTCGCGTAATCAGTCAAAGTATTGTATGTGACTCCAGTAACGTTCCAAACAACTCTACCAACAGTATCATAGCTGGGGTTGAAACTGACCCAGCCTGTTTCGTTTGTCACATATTCGGCGCCATTAACTTCAACGCTTGCTCTCACCACATCAGAACCGTTGCACATCCACACCAAATGAAAGCCAACGGTCTGGATACTGCCAACGTCAGCACGCTCATCACTGACAAACACACGATCTACCTCAATTGGCTTGAAACCGAAAATAACTTCAACAGTCTCGGTTGGAAACGAAAAATTGGCAGACAGAACACCCGTTGAGGCATTGTGACTCCACGTTGAAGCCTCCGCGCCATCGACCTTAAAGTAGTAAGGTCTTAATTTTCCAGTCTGCAGTTGTATGAAGCTTTCTTGTCCAGCGGTTCCGTTTGCGGAAACGTTTAGAATCCCACGGGATGAATTCCATGAGACTTCCGTTAAGGGAACGGTTGATGCGACCACAGAGACTTCAGTTATATTCTCCCAACTGAAGGTGACGTTCGAGTTAGAAACCACTGTCAAAATCTTGTTCGCTGGGTCATAGAATTGTGATACATTAAAGGGTGTCCCAAGGATGTATCTTGGGCGCTCAAAATCTCCGCAATAAATTTTAGTCATGTTTGTTGCGTCTTCAAGACCATTAAGGGCAACTGTCAATCGCTGGTCAGTGAATAGTGGAGTCGAAGTTAAGATGGTGTCCGAGTATATTACCTGAGGCTTATCCTCATTTTCGAGTAACAGGAAAACTTTGCCTTCTTTGGTTTGCAATGTTACGTTGAGAGGAACCGTAGGTCCTTTATTGATGCCGTAGAACTCATTGTTGAGATAATCAAAGACAATATACTCTTTATTAGCGGTTAATCCTGCCTCAAACGCCCTGATGTAGTATATGAAAGTTTGAGGGGCTGTGGAGTTGTCGTGCATAAGGTAGACAGCTCGGTTAGCTTGCCCTTGGCTCAGCCAGTACTCAGTTTCGGGATATGGCACGTATGTCATAGGTCTCAC
>Ga0315543_1002085_pt1 | contig 20161 bp, 19 predicted proteins | sample SalMarSW160210MG_2_FD_203098 | JGI IMG/M metagenome (GOLD analysis project Ga0315543, IMG submission 203098) | Salt marsh sediment microbial communities from the Plum Island Ecosystem LTER, Massachusetts, United States - Salt Marsh Sediment SW1601-210 ...
CACTCGAAATCCTCCTTGCTTCGTGGTTTTGGTTCGTTTTCCGCGACCATTATACCCACAAAAACTCGGATGATTTCGAGTTTTTCTATGCAATCAGCCTGAAAGGTTCGCTTGGTTAAGGACTAGTGGATATTACTGGGTGCCCGGGAATGAGCGCAGCGAAGGCCCGGTTTTTCAAAGGCTGGGCCACCGCTGTGCTATGGCCCAGGCACCCGCATAACGGTTTTGAAACGCCCTCTAGTCTCGCGAGTATCAAATAAATGGCGGGGTCCGAAACGGGGACGCAGCTGTTCTGCAGAAGACCTCAGTCGGCAAGAAAATCATGACGTTGCGGGCCGACTACACCAAAGTCCCGGCCGAGGATTATGCGGCCGGCATGGTGACCTTCTACATGCTGATGGACCCGAAGCTCGTCCAAGAGGCGTGAGAGTCCATCGCCCCCATAGCCAGCCCGGGCTGATCTCTTCTGGCCGGGTCGGGGCCCCCTGTTGCCAGTCGTCTTGGCGGCAATCGGCCTGCTTGCCGATTGACCGCCGGGGGTTGGTGGTCAGATCCAGCACGATGTGGCCGGCAATCGCCGGCGCAGAAGCTCCAATACGCCGCCGAGGGCTTGTCAAGGACCTGCGGTTCTGCAATTATTGAATATGCAGTGGTGCAGATTCGCAAGCCCATACGGCGACTAGAAAGACGAACACTCCTGTTGGATCTGCTTTTGCAGGAACAACTTGCGTTATCACATTCCGCGACGTCCGTCTCTGTCGGCCCCCTGAGGGCGACGACCTTGCCCAAGAGCGCTCGGCTGGGGTTGTAAGAACGCTACGAGACGGTCCCCTTTTTCCAGAAGGTAACCATGAGTGGAATACCTGAAGAGGAGGTTCGAGAGATCATCCTCGACTCGATCGCCGACGGTGTCTTCACCGTTGACGGCGACTGGAACGTCACGTCGTTTAATCGTGCGGCCGAACGGATCACGGGCATCCCCCGAGAGCAGGCCATCGGCGAGAAGTGCTTCGACGTCTTCCATGCCAACATCTGCCAGGCCGCCTGCGCCCTGCGTGAGACGATGGCAAGCGGCCGGCAACGGGTGGACCGGCGGATCAATATCCTCAACAGCCAAGGCGAGAAGATTCCCGTCAGCGTCAGCACGGCCCTGTTGCGAAATGAGAAGACGGAAGTGATTGGAGGTGTGGAGACCTTCCGCGATCTCTCGGCCGTCGAGGCACTCCGCAAGGAAATTCACCAACATTACACGTTCCAGGATATCATCAGCAAGAACCACGAGATCCGCCGGATCCTCGACATCCTGCCGGACATCGCGACCAGCGAGAGCACCGTGCTGATCGAGGGGCCCACCGGCTCCGGCAAGGAACTGTTTGCCAAGGCAATCCACAACCTCAGCAGACGCGCCCGGCGCAAGTATGTGGCCGTCAACTGCGGCGCCCTGCCCGACACGCTCCTGGAGTCTGAACTGTTCGGATACAAGAAAGGCGCTTTTACCGACGCCAAGCAGGATAAGCCGGGCCGATTCGCACGGGCCGAAGGAGGAACACTCTTCCTTGACGAGATTGGCGGCATTTCGACCGCGTTGCAAGTCAAACTACTGCGGGTTCTCCAGGAAAAGGAATATGAATCACTGGGAGGGACTTCGACAGTCAAGACGAACGTGCGCGTGGTCACGGCGACGAACAAGCCATTGGCGGGTCTGGTGGCGCGGGGCGCGTTTCGCGAGGATCTCTATTACCGGCTGAACGTGTTGAAGGTGGTGCTGCCTCCGTTGGCGGATCGTCGGGAAGACATTCCGCTGCTGGTCGATCACTTTATTCGCAAGTGCAGCGCCCAGCAGGGCAAACAGATCGAAGGCATTTCGGAGGAAGCCCTGGGGGTGTTGATGGGCCACCCGTTCCCCGGGAACGTACGAGAGCTGCAAAACGTGATTGAACACGCCGTCGTCCTCTGCCGGGGCGAGCGGATCGAGATCGAGTGCTTGCCGGGAGAACTGATCGAAGGCAACTCAGCACGTAGTGGCGCTGCGCCGAAGTTGGCCGGCGGTCCGTTGCCGGAGGCCGAAGCGGCAGCCATCGTTCGGACCTTGCGAGAGCATGTCGGTCACCGGGGCAAAACAGCCGCGGCCCTGGGAATCGACAAGACCACGCTTTGGCGGAAGATGAGAAAGTACGGGATTACCTATTCATAACCAGGGTTTCCAGTGATGACTGCATATCTGCAATCCTGCAATGCCATATGCTGCGTATCTGCAATCATCTCCCGATCCGGCATGCTCGTCACTATCGGCGCATCTTTTTTTGAAGAAAGGACTTGCAGCGTTGTTGAATGCCGAATACTGAATGGCACACTTGCTGCGGTATTACTATGGGGAAAGGTGCTTCCCACCGAGGCCAAGCCCTCGCCCGTGGCTCGGTCGAGGCCGATCGGACTTGAGCCTCCAGCAACGTCGGGATTCGACGCAGCGCGCATTCGAGACGGTGTGGCCTTCGGAAAACGGCCCGTGAAGCCGCATCACCGGGAGAAGGCCAACCTCGTACGGGAATAATCGGAAGGAGAGAACGTCCGCAATGGCGAAGAAAGGAAAATACAGCTTCTACGTTGAGGAAAAAGCCCTTCAAGTGACCGAGCGGCCCCGGAAATTCCTGGAGGCCTTTGCCGCGGCCTTGGAACATTCCAACTACGGCGTTGTGTTGGATGTCTACACGCGCCTGAGCAGCAAATGCAGCCGATGTGCCGCGAGCTGCCAGCTTTATCAGTCAACCGGCGAAGATCAGGATATCCCCTGCCATCGTTCTGAGTTGCTGTTCAAGATCTTCCGGCGGTATTTCACTCGCTCGGGTGTGCTGCGCGCCAAGCTCTTTGGCGGATTCACTCTGACCGACGAGCATCTCGACCGCTTGGCCGAGGCCGTCTACCGATGTACGGCGTGCCGGCGGTGCAAGTCGACCTGCCCGATGGGCATCGATCACGGGCTGGTCACCCACCTGGGGCGATGGCTGCTTTCGGAGGTCGACTGCATTCCGAAGGCGTTGCTGGTTGCGACCCGGGCACAGCTTGAGGGAGTCGGCAATACGTCGGCCATTCCGGTTCCCGCGCTGAAGGACACCTGCGAGTTCCTGGAAGAGGAATTCCAGGACATCTATGGCCGCGACGACATCAAGTTCCCCATGGACGTGGAGGGAGCCGAGTACGTGTTCTTCCCGGCCGTCTCCGACTACCTTGTGGAGCCGGACACCCTGATGGGCAACGCCGCGGTGATGCACCTGACGGGCGGTTCCTGGACCATCGGCACGGGCAACTACGACGGGATCAACTATGGCCTGTTCTACAGCGACCGGATGATGGAACGCATCGTCAAGAACGTGGTTGCCGAAGTGCGCCGCCTGAAGGGCAAGAAGATCCTGATCGGTGAGTGTGGCCACGCGACGCGGAGCGCCTGGTTCGTGCCCACGTTCTGTGGCCCGGACGCGCCCGAGGTGGTGAACTTCATACAATACACCTGGGACCAGCTCCGGGCGGGGAACATTCCGTTGAAGGAGGAGCGTATCGAGGAGCGGGTAACGTACCACGACCCGTGCAACATCACCCGTGGCGGTCGACTCACGGAGGAGCCCCGGGAGATCCTGAAGATGATCTGCAAGGATTTCGTGGAGATGACCCCCAACCGCACGGAGAACTATTGTTGCGGCGGCGGCGGCGGGACCGTTTCGATCGACGAGATCCGCGCGTTTCGGACCGGCCCGATGGGCAAGCGAAAGGCCGACCAGATTCGCGCCACCGGCGCGAAATACCTTATTTCCCCGTGTGCGAACTGCAAGAAACAACTCCGCGAGATCTGCGAGGACAACGGATTGGACGAAGTTGAGGTCATGGGTTTGCACGATCTGCTGTTGAAGGTCATCGACTTCGGCACCGAACCACGCGCGGTCGATTTGGAGGATCAGTAGTTCCAAGTTCTATTGAAACCCGGTATTGTCACTGCTGAGCGCAGCGAAGAATCTCCTTGGACAATCGAGATCCTTCGCTGCGCTCAGGATGACCTGCTGCGGCATCAGCCCGTCAAACTTGGAACTACTGAGGATGGCGAGGCGGCAAGCAACAAGGCCGAAACCGTCGAGAACGAAAAAGGAGAAGACATCTGATGGAATCCTGGGTCGAGTGGGCCAAAGGGCCCGTTTTCATTTTTGCGTTTACGTTCATGCTGCTGGGCTTGATCCGCCACGTGGCCCTGACCGTCTGGGAGATCGCCAGGGCAATGCGCCGCGCCGGGGACAAGACGCTTCCCTACGGCCAGATATTCACGGCTACCGTAAAATGGCTGTTTCCCGTCGGCAAGTTGAGGGAGCGGCTCTTTTTCAGCGTGACCTCGGTGTTGTTCCACATTGCGATACTGATCGTGCCGATTTTCCTGGGCGGCCACATCGTGCTATGGGCGCGGAGTCTTGGGATTTCCTGGGCGGCCGTCAGTTGGCTGGCCATCCCAAATCAGGTGGCCGACGTGCTGACCATCGTTGCCATCGTTACGGCCGTGGCCTTGGTGATCCAGCGTGCCGCCGCCCGGGCGACCAGGGTGCTGTCCCGATTCCAAGACTATGCCCTTCCGTTGGTCATTGCCGTACCCTTTGCGTCGGGCTATCTTGTGATGCATCCGGCCGCCAACCCGTTTTCGTACGAGGCCATGCTTTTCGTTCACGTCATGAGCGCCAACCTCGTGTTCGTGCTGATACCGATTACCAAGCTGAGTCACATGGTGTTGATTCCCAGCGTTCAACTGGTGTCGGAGGTGGCCTGGCACTGGCCACCCGATGCCGGCAGTAAGCTGGCCGTGACCCTCGGAAAGGAAAATGAGCCGATATGAGCACCTGGGCGATCCTCACCGACACGACGCTTTGTACGGGCTGCCAGCAGTGCGTCGAGGCCTGTAAGCGCCAGAACGACCTGGGCAAAGACGTCGCTCGTCGTTGGAAGCGGCGCATCGATGCTCTGTCCTCAACTCGGTACACGACGATCCTCCGGCGCCCGGGCAACCATTTCGTGCGCGAGCAATGTCGCCACTGCCTGGATCCGGCCTGCGTGTCGGCCTGCCTTGTCGGCGCTCTGCAGAAGACCCCGGAGGGGCCGATCATCTATGACAGCGACAAGTGCATGGGGTGTCGCTATTGTATGGTGGCGTGCCCCTACGGCATTCCCCGTTACCAATGGGAAAAACCGATTCCCTACATTTGCAAGTGTGACATGTGCTATGAGCGCGTGAAAGAAGGTGGGCAGCCGGCCTGCGTGGAAGCCTGCCCGGAGAAGGCCACCATATTTGGTCCGCGCGACGTGTTACTGGACGAAGCCCGCCGTCGAATCCAGGACAACCCGGACAGGTACATTGACAGGGTATTTGGGGAGACCGAGATCGGCGGGACTTCGGTGATTTACATCTCCGACATCCCTTTGGACTTCCTCGCCTTCAAGCCGGAACTTGGAAAGGAGCCGCTGCCTGATCTCACCTGGGCGGCGCTTTCGAAGGTCCCTGCGCTCATTGTTGGGGTTGGTGGGGTGATGGCGGGCGTCTGGTGGATGATCGGTCGGCGCATGAAACTGGCCGAAGAAGCAGCAGGAGCCAGCACGACGGCCGAGGAGATGGCCCCGGACTCATTAAAACCTCCACAATCGTCCGAGAAAGACGAAGAGAAATAGAATATGAACGCGCGACTGAGGATAGTGAAAACCGTGCTTTGGGCACTCATCGGTGTGTTGACCGTGGTTACGTTGGCTCGCTTCCTGCGCGGGCTTGGCGCGACGACCGATTTGTCCGACGCAATGCCTTGGGGATTTTGGAATGCCTTTAAGATGGCAGCGGTTGCTCTTTCGGCGGGCGGATTCGTCGTGGCGGGCACGGTCTACATCTTCGGCCGGGAGAGATTTCATTCTTTTGCCCGACCGGCGGTACTCACGGCTTGCCTCGGCTATATCACCTTTGTCGTAGCCTTGCTGTACGATCTCGGTTTGCCATGGCACATCTGGTACCCGATCATCTACCCCCAGGTTCACTCCGTGCTGTTCGAAGTGGCCATGTGCGTCATGCTGTACCTCACGGTGCTGCTTCTGGAGTTTGCCCCGGTCGTGCTCGAGTCTCCCTGGTTCGACCGCCCGGTGTTTCGGACCGTCCACAAGCTGTTGCACCATGCCGTGATTCCCCTGGTGATCGCAGGCATTGTGCTTTCGACGTTGCACCAGTCTTCTCTGGGCTCGCTGTTTCTGATTACGCCGTATCGGCTGCACCCACTCTGGTACAGCCCGATCATTTGGATCTTGTTTCTCATCTCGGCGGTGGGGCTAGGACTCATGGTGGTCACGGTGGAATCGTTTTTCTCGGCGTGGTTGTTCGGCCGCGAGCTCCGCAGAGATCTTCTGTCAGTGCTGGGTGGGGCCACGTCCGTGGTGTTGTTCCTTTACGCCGGCCTGCGACTTGGGGATCTGGCTGTGCGGCATGACCTCGGCTTGGCGTTGGACGGCTCGTGGCTGGCTTTCGTTTTTCTCTTGGAGATCTTTCTCAGTGCGCTGATTCCGGCAACGCTCCTGTTGTTCCGCCGGGTGCGCACCAGTACGGCGGGCCTTGGCATATGTGCCGTCATGACCATCTTTGGCGTGGCCGGATATCGATTTAACGTGGCGGTCGTTGCTTTCGAAAGGCGCATGCCCTACTTCCCGACTTGGATGGAGCTGGTGGTCAGTGCCGGCATTGTGGCTTGCGCTCTGCTGGTTTACATTTTCTTCGTCGAGAAGCTGAAAGTCTATCCGAAAGAACCCAAGAGCGAACCGGCTGAAGCTTCACCTGCGCTCAAGAAAATTGATTACTGGCCGACCGCGACGTACAGTCTTCTGCCGGACTCTCTCGGTGCGCCGCGGCGCTATTCGCTGGCCGCCATCATCGCCGCGTCAGTGGTCGTTGCGTTTCTTCCCCATGCCGTCCTGTCCGGATGGCAACCCGAGCGCACCCCCGTTTCCACAACACGGACGTTGGATGGTTGGATGCAGGAGCGGGATGGGGAGCCCACACACGAGTTCTTCGTAGCCGCCCTGGAGACTCCCGTGCCCGACGGGGCCGAGCGTCTCCAGTTGCTGATGATTGACGGCAACCGCGACGGGCGGCTGGTCCTCTTTCCCCACCACAGGCACATCGCAAAACTTGGAGGGCAGAAGTCCTGCGGCATGTGCCATCATCAGAACATGCCCTTTGACAAGAATTCGTCCTGTTGCCAGTGCCATCGCGACATGTACGCGGCAACCGACATCTTCGACCATGCTCTGCACGTCAGCAAGCTGCGGGGCAACGAAGGCTGCGCCGACTGCCACCAAGACGCGATGGCAATCAAAAACCGGCAGACCGCCTTGGCCTGTGCCGAGTGCCACGAGGACATGACGGTGGCCGACTCCATGGTCAAGCCGTCGAAGGACGCCGTGAAGGGAATGGCCGCCGGTTACATGGATGCCATGCACGGATTGTGCATTTCCTGTCACGAGCAGGCGTCGACGGAGCGTCCACAGGTATATGGTTCTCGTTTTGCGGAGTGTGCCAATTGCCACCGAGACGTCGATGGTACGCTGTTTCAGCAGAGGAAACCTTACGTAGTGGGTCGATCGGAGAGGCCATGATCGCGGACAGTATTCGAAACTGGATGCACGCCAAATTGTGGTACCGGGTGCCGATCAGCATCAGCGTGATCGACCGGGACTTCAAGGTGGTCGAGGCCAATCCCCATTTCGCCGAGAACTACGGAGACTGGCAGGGCCGTTTCTGCTACGAGGTCTACAAGGGACTCTCCAAGCATTGTGAGAACTGCGCGGCGACCAAGACGTTTGCCGATGGGCTGGTTCGGGAAAGAGAGGAACAAGGGGTGATCCGCGGCGGCCGACCAACGCACTACCTCGTTCACATAGTTCCGCTGATCGCCGAGGACGGCAAGATTTCTCATGTCGTCGAGATGTCGACCGACGTCACCCGCGTCAAACTCTTGGAGCAAGAGAAACTCGAAGCGGAACGGCTGGCCGCCGTGGGACAAACCGTGGCGGGCCTGGCACACGGCGTGAAAAACCTGTTGATGGGGATCGACGGCGGCATGTACATGCTCCAGTCGGGCATCGAAAAAGGCGACCCGGATCGACTGGTCAACGGATGGGAAATGCTCAAGGAAGACATGGCCCGGATGACGTCGTTCGTCAAAGAGTTTCTGGAGTTTGCCAAGGGGCGCACCCCGGAAGTGCAACTCGTCGATCCCAACGAACTCGCCGGGGAGGTCTTCTCGTTGTTTCGTGACGCGGCCAAGCTCAAAGGCATCAAGATCAGCGTCAACCTCCGGGAAGGTGTCCCGCCCGCTCTGATGGACAAAGATGGAATCCACACCTGCCTGGCCAATCTCGTGTCCAACGCCCTGGATGCCTGCCAGCTAAGCGACAAACCCAATAGAAACGTGGTGCTGTCCACCAATGAACGGGAAGGAACGCTCGTCTTCACGGTCGCCGATGACGGCGTCGGAATAGACTACCAGATTAAGAAGAAGATTTTTTCCAGCTTTTTCAGCACGAAGGCCACCGGAAGGGGAACCGGCCTGGGACTTCTGACCACCAGGAAGATCGTTCAGGAACACGGCGGGAGGGTGTCCTTTGACTCCACGGAAGGGGCGGGGTCCGTCTTCCGTCTCGAATTTCCTCGGGATAAGCTCCCGCAGCCGACCGCCAACGGGGAGGGCAAAGACGAGTAGGCACTTCAACAACCATTTGCCGCTCAGGCAGCCACGCTCAGGAGACGTCCATATGGAACGCGCCGAAGACAAAACCATTCTCGTCGTGGATGACGAGCCGAACGTGAGGCAGTATCTCTCGACCGTCCTTGAGGACGCCGGCTTCAACGTCGTCTCCGCCGGTGACGGGGTGGAAGCCCTCGAAATCATCAAGAACAACCCGCCCGACTTCATCTCGCTCGACTTGATCATGCCGAAGAAGTCGGGCCACAAGCTGCTCCATGAGTTGAGAAGAAACAAAGAGTGGTCGCGCATTCCCGTACTCATCGTGACGGCCCACGCCCAGGATGAGTTGGGCAGGGCCGACTTACAGGACCTGCTGGATAGTCGGGTCATGTCGGGCCCCGGAACGTACCTCGAGAAACCGGTCAACCCCCTGAGCTACGTGCAGAGCATCCAGCGGGCCTTGGGAATCGAGGAGGCCGAGGAGGCCACGAATAAGATTACCCTCAAAGAGGAGCTGCAGGAAAGCCTTCGCAGCGCAAGCCCCGAGGCGCTCCGCAAGGCGCTTGAGGTGTTGAAGAAGAAAAGCGAAGACTGACCGCCACGGGCACGTCGTTGGTCGGAAAAGAGTCACTTGGGGGCTGTCCCCCTCCGAGATCCAGTGAAAGGAGCGAAGCGATGGCCGAGCCAGAACCCAATAAGAAAACGATATTGGTCCTGGATGACGAGCCCCACGTGGTGACCTATTTGGAAACCCTATTGCACGATAACGGTTACGAGACGCTCGCGGCATCCAACGGCAGGGAGGGTATGGAAAAGGTGCGCGGCGGAAAAGTGGATCTGGTGTGCCTGGACATCTCCATGCCCGAGCAGTCGGGAGTCCGCTTCTATCGCAACCTCAAGGACGATCCCGAGCTTTCCGCGATCCCCGTGGTGATCGTCACGGCCGTCACCGGATACGGCGGGGATCCGGAACCGTTCAAACAATTCATCAGCACGCGCAAGCAGGTCCCTCCGCCCGAGGGATTTGTTGCAAAGCCCATTGACCAGAAAGAATTCTTGGACACGATAGCAAAGATCTTGTCTTGAAAGGAAATCGTTATGGATGAGAGTCAACAACGTTCGGCAGACGCCGCCTCGCAGGAGATGATCGACCTTGCCTGCAAGACCGAGGTGCCCATCGTCTGGGACAGGCTTGCCGCACAGCAGCCACAATGCACCTTTGGCAAAAATGGAATATGCTGTCGAAACTGCACCATGGGGCCGTGCCGGATCACGAAAAAGGCAAGTGCGGGGGTCTGTGGCGCCACGCTCGACACCATCGCCGCAAAAAACTTGCTTCGTAGTTTGCTTGGGGGCGGGGCGGCGCACTCCGACCACGGACGGGACATCGTCCATGCCCTGGCCTTGGCGGCCGAGGGCAAATCGAGCGCCTACAGGATCAGAGGGTCCGTGAAGCTCCGCAGCCTTGCCGAAGAGTACGGCGTTGCCTGCGACGACCGCAGTGACGAGGAGATTGCCGGTGATCTTGCCGATCTGCTGCTGGTGGAATTCGGCAAGCAAAAGGGAATCCTCACCAACGTCCAGCGTGCTCCCGAGCAGCAACAGAAGAATTGGGCAGCCGCCGGCGCCACGCCGCGTGGCGTGGATCGCGAGATCGTCACTGGGATGCACATGACGCACATCGGCGTCGATAACGACCCGGAGCACCTCATAATGGGCGCGGTGCGAGCGGCGTTGGCCGACGGCTGGGGTGGCTCGATGATCGCCACCGACGTCTCGGACGTGCTCTTTGGAGAACCCCAGCCGCTTCGCTCGCGCGCCAACTTGGGCGTGCTCAAGGAGGATGAGGTCAACCTGATCGTGCACGGCCACGAGCCCACGCTCTCCGACGTCATCGTCGCGGTGGCACAAGACCCCGAACTGTTGGCCGAGGCTAAGGCCAAGGGCGCCAAAGGAATCAACCTGGCGGGCATCTGCTGCACGGCGAACGAAATCCTCATGCGGCACGGCGTCCCGATCGCTGGCAATTTCCTGCAGCAAGAGTTGGCCATCATGACGGGCGTCGTGGACGTGATGTTGGTCGACGTGCAGTGCATCATGCCCGCGGTCACCGAGCTGCAGAAGTGCTTCCACACGAAGGTCATCTCGACAAGCCCCAAGGCAAAGTTCCCCGGGGCCACCCACATTGAGTTCCACGAAGATCAAGCGATGGAAACGGCCAAGGAGATCATCCGGCTGGCCATCGAGAACTTCACGCGGCGCGACCCGGCGAAGGTCAATATCCCCCCAATCCAGGAACGGCTCGTCGCCGGCTTCACTACCGAAGTGGTTCATGAGATTCTCGGCGGTCGATACCGGCCCAGCTACCGGCCGCTGAACGACGGCATCCAGGCGGGCCGCCTGCGTGGAGTGGCCGGCGTGGTCGGCTGCAACAACGCCAAGTTCCCCCACGACAAGTACCATCTGGTCATGGTGAAAGAGCTGATCCGCAACGACGTCCTGGTGCTCCAGACCGGCTGCAGCGCGATCGCTTGCGCCAAGGCGGGCCTGATGGCCCCCGAGGCCGCAAAGGACTTCGCCGGCAAAGGGATCCAGGAAATCTGCGAGACGGTGGGCATCCCGCCCGTGCTGCACGTCGGAAGCTGCGTGGACAATTCACGCATCCTTACGGCTTGTGCCGAGCTGGTCAAAGAAGGTGGCATCGGTGATTCGTTCGACAAGCTGCCCGTCGCCGGCGCAGCCCCGGAATGGATGAGCGAAAAGGCGATTTCCATCGGCATGTACGTCGTGGCCAGCGGCATTTTCACCGTGGTCAACCCGGCACTGCCGATCCAGGGGAGCCCCTATGTTGAAGAGTTTCTCACAAGGACGTTCGAGAAGCACTTCGGTGCCACGTGGGCCTTCGAGGCCGATCCCATAAAAGCCGCGCATATGATGATCGACCATATCGACCGAAAGCGTGCCGATCTGGGGCTGCCGCCGCCGATGTACGAGGTGCCCTATGCTCCGAAGACGGTGCAAGATGCCGTTGCGGCAAGCTGAATGAGGTGCTGAATAAGAAACTATCTCAATAACCCGATTCATGGTTGTCATCCTGAGCGCAGCGAAGGATCTGCACAGCGAAGGATCTCAAGTCTTTCAGTGCCAAAGAGATCCTCCGCTGCGCTCAGGATGACAGATAAAGGCCAAAAGGAATTCTGAGATAATCGAGGGTGTCCGGGAATTCAGTGTGCCACTGCTTCGCAAAAAGCAGTGCGAAATGGCTGCGTAGCCAGCACTGTTTGCCGGTGGCAAGCAGTGGCACACATTTTGCCTCGAAAAACCTCGATTTCAATTCCAGGATGGTCTCACCCATGCAAGCATGGCCGTGGCACCCAGCTTACGTCATAGTGCCGCGCCGGCCCTGAGCCCTTCACACTACGACGACGACGAAGCAAAACGTCATGAGCAAAACGTCAAGCGAGCAAGCTCAAGACATTATCCTCGACTCGATCGCGGACGGCGTATTCACGGTCGACGATAATTGGAACGTTACGTCGTTCAATCGGGCGGCCGAACAGATCACCGGCGTCTCCTGCCGCCAGGCGATCGGCCAGAAATGCTTCGACGTGTTTCACGCCAACATCTGCCAGGATGCTTGCGCCCTGCGGGAAACGATGGCAAGCGGCCGGCAGCGGGTGAATCGCCGGGTGAATATCCTCAACAGCCGAGGGGAAAAGGTGCCCGTCAGCGTCAGCACCGCCGTCCTGCGCAGCGAGAATGGAAAAGTGATCGGAGGTGTGGAAACCTTCCGCGATCTCTCGAGGGTCGAAGCACTCCGCAAGGAAATCGACGAACACTATACCTTTCACGACATCATCAGCAAGAACCATGAGATCTGGCGCATTCTCGGGATCCTGCCCGACATCGCCGAAAGCGACAGCACCGTGTTGCTGGACGGACCCACCGGCTCCGGCAAGGAGCTGTTTGCCAAGGCCATCCATAACCTCAGCAAGCGTGCCCGGCGGAAGTACGTCGCCGTCAACTGCGGCGCCCTGCCCGACACGCTGTTGGAATCGGAGCTGTTCGGATACAAGAAAGGCGCTTTCACGGACGCCAAAAGGGATAAACCAGGCCGATTCGCGCTGGCCGAAGGAGGAACGCTGTTTCTGGACGAAATCGGCGATATCTCGACCGCGCTGCAAATCAAGCTGCTCCGGGTGCTCCAGGAAAAGGAATATGAACCGCTGGGAGGCACCATGTCCGTTAGGGCTAACGTGCGGGTGATTGCGGCCACGAACAGGCCGCTGGCGGAACTGGTAGCGCGCGGCACGTTCCGCGAAGACCTGTACTACCGGTTGAATGTACTGAAGATTGGGTTGCCGCCGCTCGCCCAGCGGCGAGAGGACATCCCGCTGTTGGCAGACCACTTCATTCACAAGTTTGGCATACAGCAAGGCAAGCAGATCGAAGGAATCTCCGAGGACGCGCTGGGCCTGTTGATGGACTACGAGTTTCCGGGGAACGTGCGTCAGTTGCAGAACGTCATCGAACATGCCGTCGTCCTCTGCCGTGGCAGTCGTATCGAGATCGATTGCCTGCCGGCGGAGTTGCAGCAAGAACCATCGGGCGGCAGAGGTGCTGAATCCCGCTCGGCCGCCGGTCTGTTGCCGGAGGCCGAAGCGGCGACGATTCTTCAGACGCTTCGACAGTATGACGGCCATCGAGGTAAGACGGCCGCGGCGCTGGAAATCGACAAGGCCACGCTCTGGCGGAAGATGAAGAAGTACGGCATCACCTATCCGTGAGTACAGCTTGGCCGTACCATTGCGCCCCTGCAATCATGCCATCATTCGGCTTTGCAGTTCTGCAATCTTGATCTTGCCGTGGCGGAATAGTCCCAGCCTCGGCATCTCTTGACTCTGAAACAAGTTACAGACGGTCTGCTCGTCAATCGGCCAGTGGCACGCTTCTTGCACCTTTCGTGGACGAGAGGTTTGTCGCCATGAAGATTGCCATTCCGACCTTTGCGACCCGCGTCTCGCCGCGGTTCGATTGTGCCCAGTCTGTCCTGATGGTAACCATCGACGACGGCGCGGCAACGGCGCGAGAGGAGCTTGCGGCCGGCGACTGGGCCCCGCACGAGCGAATCAATAGGCTGCTCGAACTGGGCGTGGATACGGTCATTTGCGGCGGCATCGACCGGTGGTCGGCCGCGTCGCTTCAGTCGTCGGGCGTGACCGTCTATGGCTGGGTTACCGGCGAGGTTGAAGACGCGCTGGCCGCGTTGCTCCGAGGAGACCTGGACGCCGAGGCTGCCATCAACGGTCGTGGCCGTGGCGTGTGTCGCCGGTTTTTAGGTGATGAGGTTACAGGCACGGGACCACCCGGTCGTGGCCAGGGTATGAGAGGTCGGGGCCGACGCGGCAGGAAACACGGCGGTGATCGCCGCGGTGACCCCGGCGGCCCGTGGGGCTACTGAAAACCGACATGGAAACCACCGTCGACATGGGAAGTACACGATGTCAATACCCCGTCGCTGATTTGTGGTAGGGCCGTAAACACGGCGGGGTTGCGATGGCGGCTGGGGTTTCCGCGACTGCCCGTGGTGCAGGCGCGGAGCCCCATCGCCGCTTCGTTTTGCGATGCAACGATTTTCAATGTAATTAAGTGACAATCCTAACAGGAGAATAGTCAATGTCGCCGAGTGAAAAGGACTCCAACAACGTGCAGGTCATCGCGATTCCGGTCGTGGATGGCCGGTTGTGCCTGCACTTTGGGCATTCCGAACAGTTCGCCTTGCTCGACGTGAATACCGTGGAGCGGACCATCCTCAACTTCCGGCAAGCTGCCCCGCCGGCTCACGAGCCGGGCGTGCTTCCGCAGTGGCTGCATGAGCAGGGAGTGAACCTCGTGATTGCCGGCGGCATGGGAGGACGCGCCCAAGGCATTCTCGTCCAGCAGGGAATCGAGGTCATCATTGGGGCTCCGGCCGAACCGCCCGAAAGCTTAGTCCGAAGTTATCTCGACGGCACCTTGCAGATAGGTGAGAACATTTGTGACCATTAAGAGACTATCTCAGAATTCCTTTTGGCCTTTATCTGTCATCCTGGCCCCTATCTGTCATCCTGAGCGAAGCGAAGGATCTCAGGTTTTTCAGTGCCAAAGAGATCCTTCGCTTCGCTCAGGATGACAACCATGAACTGGGTTTTGAGATAGTTCCTAATTATCGAGAGGAGGTGTGCCGTGAAGATCCTTATAACATCACAAGGCCCCGACTTGAGCAGCCCGGTCGATCCGCGTTTTGGGCGCGCGAGGAATTTCATTGTCGTGGACACGGATACCGGGGAGTTCTCAGTACACGACAACACGCAGAACCTCAATGCTGCCCAAGGGGCGGGAATCCAGGCCGGCCGAACCGTCGTCGACCTTGGCGCCGAGGCCGTCGTTACCGGCAACGTGGGCCCCAAGGCCTTCGCCACGCTCCAGGCCGCCCAGGTCAAGATCTATCTGGGCGCGTCCGGAACCGTTAAAGAAGCCATTGAGAAATTCAAGGCCGGGCAGTTGCAGGATGCCGGCAAGGCCAACGTGGAAGGACACTGGATGTAAAAGACGCCGATGAAAACCTTCTTTGACTGCATTCCCTGTTTCATTCGCCAAGCGCTGGAATCCGCGCGCTTGGCGACGTCGGACGAAACCGTTCAGGAGCGCGTGCTTCGCGAGGCGCTTCGGGCCGGCGCGGAAATGGATTTGCGTCAAACTCCACCGGCGATGGGTCAGCGAATTCACCGGGTGATCCGGGAGTGTACAGGCGGGGACGATCCCTATCGCCAGGTCAAGGACCGCTTCAACCGGATGGCGCTGGAGCTGTACCCGACGTTGCAAGGCTGGGTTGAAGACTCAGACAACCCGATGGAGACGGCGGTCAGACTCGCGATTGCAGGCAACGTGATCGACCTTGGTGTGAAAACCCGCTTGAACGAGACCCAGGTTCGCGAGTCGATCATGAATGCCCTGTCGGCTTCGTTGGAAGGAAACATCGGGGAGTTTGCCTCCGCGGTCCGGGCCGTGGATGAGATCCTCTATTTGGCGGACAACGCCGGAGAAATCGTCTTCGACCGATTGCTCATCGAGCAATTACGGCCTGCCAAAGTAACCGTTGCCGTCCGAGGCTTTCCGGTGATCAACGACGCCACTATGGCCGACGCGAGCGTTGCGGGCATCGACGAGGTCGCGGAAGTCATCGACAACGGTTCGGACGCTCCCGGCACGATTCTCGACGATTGCAGCGAGCCGTTTCGGGACCGCTTTGAGGGAGCCGATCTGGTTATTGCCAAGGGGCAAGGGAACTACGAAACGCTCAGTGACGTCGACAAAAACATTTTCTTTCTGCTCCGGGCGAAATGCCCGGTGATTGCCCGGGACATCGGATGCCAACAGGGCGCCATGATCTTGAGACGCTCCGAGGTGTCGGTGGCCACGGGTGGGAAGGGTCAGTAGTTCCAAATGCTATTGAGACCTGGCATTGTCATTCTGAGCGCAGCGAAGAATCTGCGCAGCCGAAGAATCTCCTTGGACAATCGAGATCCTTCGCTACGCTCAGGATGACCTGCTGAGGTGTCAGTCAGCTAAATTTGGAACTACTGAGGGTTGATTTTCAAGCTACGGTACCTATTATTTTCTGACACAAACAAACATTTACAAGAGGGAGACTTATCATGCCACGAGGTGATGGAACAGGACCACAAGGAGAAGGCCCCGGCACGGGCAGGGGCATGGGCCCTTGCGGCGCGGGCAAAGGAAAAGGAAAAGGCCGCGGAAAAGGACAAGGACAGGGCCGTGGCCAGGGGCAAGGAAAAGGTAAAGGTAAAGGTCGCGGCCAAGGGCAAGGCCGCGGAAACAATCAGTAAAGTCTTTTCAACACGAGGAGCTTAACGATGCCAGGTGGAGATGGAACAGGACCCATGGGCATGGGACCGATGACGGGACGCGCCGCGGGCTATTGCGCGGGATATCCGACTCCCGGATTCACGAATGCCCCCGGCGGACGTGGATTCAGGGGGCGTGGATTTGGCGGAGGTGGATTTGGCGGAGGTGGATTTGGACGCCGCAACTGGTTTTACGCCACCGGTTTGACCGGTTGGCAACGGGCGGCGGCCGGCGTGCCGGCCTTCGGAGCCGTCCCAAACGGCTATCCGGCTGGCGTAAGCCAGCAGCAGGAGCTTGACCTGCTGAAGCAACAGGCCCAGGTCATGGAGCAACAGATGAAACAGCTCCAAGAGCGAATCCGCGAGTTGCAAACGGAAAAAACGGCCCAGTAGCAGGATCATACGCCTTATGCAGATTGCCATTGCAAGCGGCAAGGGCGGCACGGGCAAGACGACGGTTGCCACGAATCTTGCCTACGTGGCTTCCCGCACCGGGCTGCGCACGGCCTATCTCGATTGCGACGTCGAAGAGCCCAACGGCCACATCTTCCTGAAGCCGGAAATCGTCGATCGAAAACCGGTCGGGAACCCGATCCCCCGGGTCGACGCCGAGAAGTGCACCCTTTGCGGCGAGTGCGGTGAAATCTGCCAATACAGCGCAATCGTCCACGTGGGTGAAAGGGTGCTCGTTTACCCCGAGCTTTGCCATGGCTGCGGCGGGTGCTCGCTGGTTTGTCCCGCCGATGCAATCACCGAGGTGTCTCGGGAAATCGGGGTGCTCGAGACGGGCCGGGCCGGGCCCATCGAGTTCGCACAAGGCTTGCTGCACATCGGTCAGGCGATGAGCCCCCCGCTGATCAGGGCCGTCAAGTCGACGGATTTGCGGGCCGAGCTGACGATCGTCGACGCCCCGCCCGGGACCTCCTGCCCGGTCATCGAGGCCGTTCGGGGAGCCGACTTCGTCATCCTCGTGACCGAACCGACGCCGTTCGGGTTGCACGACCTGAAACTCGCCGTCGAGATGGTTCGCGTCTTGAAGCTTCCCCTGGGTGTGGTGATCAACCGCGCCGGGCTCGACGGAATCGACGTGCATTCCTACTGCGCCGCCCGGCGGATTCCCATCCTGCGGGAAATCCCCGACGATCGGCGACTGGCCGAAGCTTACTCCCGGGGCGTGATGGCCTGTGATGCCCTGCCCGAATACGAATTGATGTTTGCCGAGCTGTTGGAATCGGCACGTACCGTGGGGAGTTGCGCCGGATGAAAGAGCTTGTGGTTATCAGCGGCAAAGGCGGGACGGGTAAAACGTCCGTGGTCGCTTCGTTTGCGGCCCTGGCCGAAAGGGCCGTGCTGGCCGACTGCGACGTCGACGCCGCCGATCTGCACCTGGTGCTCGAGCCGAGCGTGGTCCAGCGTGGTTCGTTTTCCGGTGGTTCCCGTGCAAGAATCATGTCGGGCCATTGCACGGCCTGTGGCAAGTGCGAGGAAATCTGCCGTTTCGACGCCATTTTCTACGACGGGCCGGGCAACGGCCGGGTTCGGAAGACCTTTCGCGTGGACCCGATCGCCTGCGAGGGCTGTGGCGTATGTGCCTGGTTCTGCACCGACGGTGCCATTGAATTTGCTGCGGCCGACAACGGCCGGTGGTTCGTCTCCGACACACGGTTTGGTCCGATGGTTCATGCCGAGTTGGGGATTGCCGAAGAAAACTCCGGCAAGCTGGTCAGCCTCGTCCGCACCGAGGCCAAGAAAGTTGCCGCCGCCGAGCGGCGCGAGTTGCTGATTATCGACGGGTCGCCCGGCATCGGATGCCCGGTGATCGCCTCGATTACCGGCGCGGATATGGTCCTGGTCGTCACCGAGCCGACGCTCAGCGGTCTACACGACCTGGACCGCGTGATGAAACTGACGAAGCATTTTAGCATCCAGACGCTCGTATGCGTCAACAAATGGGACCTGAACGCGGAACTGGCCTCGGAGATTGAAACCGAGGCCCGCCGGCTGGGCGCAGAAACCGTCGGGCGGATCTGCTATGATCGGGCTGTGACCGAGGCCCAAATCAAGAAACAGGCCCTGGTTGAGTACACCGAGGCCGGCGCGGCGGCGGACGTCAAGCAGCTCTGGTCGGAGGTGTCCGACCGGCTGAGCAAATTGAGCCCGTTTGCCGTACTGTAACACGAATTACGAGCAACATGTTCAAGAAGGATCACAGGGTGTCCGGGAATTCGACACGGGAACACACGATGTTTCTGCGATTTGGGTGGCACGCCCTGAGGAACGAAGGGCGTGGTTGGCGGTAAGAACACGCCCTTCGCTGCGCTCAGAGCGTGCCACCCGAATTCCTGGAGACCCTCAAGAAGGATTACCCCATGTCGCAGTCTTCCAAAGAATTGCCCATCATCGCCGAGTCGCAACGGCAACTCGAAGAACAAATGCTCCAGCGCCGGATGTCGGAGATCGGTCAGAAGTTGTTGATTCTTTCAGGCAAGGGCGGCGTGGGCAAGAGCACCGTCGCCGCCAACCTCGCCACGGCGCTGGCCCGGGCAGGCCGGCGCGTCGGGCTGCTGGACATCGACGTCCATGGGCCGAGCATTCCCAAGCTGATGGGCGTCGAGTCGGCGGGAGTTCAGGGGACTCAGGACGAAATCCTGCCGGTCAAAGTGAACGAAAACCTGGCCGTCATGTCGATCGGATTTCTGCTTCCTTCCAGCCGGGAACCGGTCATCTGGCGAGGGCCGCGAAAGCACGGCGTCATCCGCCAGTTCCTCAAGGACGTCGCCTGGGGCCGGCTCGATTACCTCGTGGTCGATTCGCCGCCCGGCACGGGAGACGAACCCATGTCGATTGCCCAGCTTGTGGGCTCACCGGCCGGGGCGATCCTCGTCACCACGCCGCAGGACGTGGCCATCGCGGACGTCCGTCGTTGTGTCGCGTTTTGCAGGGAGGTTTCGCTGCCGGTCGTGGGCATTCTCGAAAACATGAGCGGGCTGGTGTGTCCCAAGTGCGGCCAGCACATCGACCTGTTCAAACGCGGCGGCGGCATGGCCCTGGCACGGGAGATGGACGTCCCATTTCTCGGGCAAATCCCCATCGATCCCGAGGTCGTCATGGCCGGAGACGCCGGGATACCTTTGCTCGGCGACGGCCCTCGATCGCCGGCTGCCCAGGCGTTCTCCGAGGTGGTCGACGCCATTCTGAGCGGCCAGCTCCTGCAGGGAGACGCAACCCCGGCAGAACAAGAACTGGAAAAACCATGAGTGTAGCTCCCCCGGCGCGCCGGGATGGCAGATGTGTAAGGAAAGGAAAAAGGGAAAGAAGGGGAAAAGGGGAATTCAGTGGTGCTAGGTTGGGCTGGCTGACATCGCAGCAAGTCATCCCGAGCGCAGCGAAGGATCTCGATTGTCCAAGGAGATTCTTCGCTGCGCAGATTCTTCGCTTCGCTCAGGATGACAATACCGGGTCTCAATGGAACTTGAGACTACTGAAATTGCCTGGCATGAATGACTGATGGCT